>Ga0065711_1028045_pt1 | contig 44096 bp, 18 predicted proteins | sample Hoacrofraction12_FD_59098 | JGI IMG/M metagenome (GOLD analysis project Ga0065711, IMG submission 59098) | Hoatzin crop microbial communities from Cojedes, Venezuela - Epithelial fraction 12 v2 (version 2) | ecosystem: Host-associated > Birds > Digestive system > Esophagus > Crop | place... | reverse complement strand
GCTGCACAGGACCTTGTCCAGGCGGGTCTTGAATATCTCCAGAGAAGGAGACTCCACAACCTCCCTGGGCAGCCTGTTCCAGTGCTCCGTCACCCTCAGAGGGAAGTTCTTCCTCATGTTCAGACGGAACATGACGGGGTCAGTGTTTGTGCGTCAGACGCCAGTGGGAGCGACTGCGCTGCGGGTGCGTCGCCGACCCCAGATGGAGGGGGTCGGAGCCGGCCCAAGCGTGGGCCTGCAGACGGGTGGAGGCAGCTGGAGCGCAGCCGCGCTGTTACGGAGTACAGAAAGCGGGAGGGAGACGGGATCCAGAGGGAGTGAGGCCGGCTCTGCCGTTTCACCAGCGGAAGCCTTTGGCAGGGGTTTGCTTTAGCTGGACGTGAGCTGCTTGGCTGCAGGCCTCTCTGCGCGAAACCCCACGGCCCGTGCTGTGCAGGGAATAGCTCATTCAGGTCTGAAGTATTTCGTGTACGATAAATTAAAATCTTAAAGTCAGAAGGAAGTCACGCTCCGGGTGGCTTACACGGCATAACCCCCGCGGAGAAATACGAAAATCCCGTTAGACATTTTTAAACGGGTGTGTGGAAGGCAGAAGGCGGTGGGAGGCCAGAAAGGCTCCCGCAGGCAACACCGTGCTGCAAAACCCAGGAGGTGACTTCCCGATGCGCCACACCGAGCCAGTCACGCAGCAGCTGCCGTGCCCAACCCCTTCCCCAGGAGCACCGGCGTTCTTCTCCGGGCGCTGGCTGAACGAGGAGCGGCTGTCGCAGTGTGCGCTCTTCTGGCTTCCTCGACCCGAATATCATGGATGACGACGGCTGAAACACGCTTGGTTAACACGCACTTCAGTAACGGACTAATAGTAACAGCTACGCGTCAGAGCTTCAGTTGTTGGTTTGTATTTTCTTCTTCCGATGGCCAATCACTCACCAACTTGAACAGAAGCAAGCGGCATCTCAGGGTTATAACGGCCCTCACTTACTACCTTAGTTTTGGAAATCATTTTCTTTTGTAATGAAGATAAATATCTTGCTGTTCAAGAGGAGAATCATAGAATGGTTTGGGTTGGAAGGGACCTTGAAGATCATCCAGTTCCAACCCCTCTGCCATGAGCAGGAACACCTTCCACTAGACCAGGTTGCTCAGAAGGCAGGCAGGAGTTAAATTTATTTGAATTGTCTTTACCAGAGGGCAATAAAATACAAACAATAACAAAATACACAAAACATTGAATGCAAAAAGACAGATCCCGACTTCCTTCTTCAGGAAAAATTCCTTTCTTATTTCAGAGAGGGTCTCAAGCATAAGATGCTGAGCTGACGTTCACACAGAGGAACTCCCTTAGGAAAGGTTTTACTCCAGGGGCAATTTACAGTCTGGGCTTTCCTCTCCTCATCTGTACATCTAGAATTTTCCTGTATCTGAAGTTTTGAGTGTTCATTTAATTACTCGAACTAGTGCAAAGCAGCCAAACTCAAATCCCAGTTACTTAAAGCTGAATTTGAAGTAAAATTAATGTGTAATACTCCCAATCCAAAAATTAATCAGCACAGGTATCATTAACCTTCTTGCGCCTTCTTTCCCAACTATTCCACATTATTCACCAGAGCTAGGAAAAATGCAAATGATGGAAATAATTTTTTAGGACTACAGATCTCAAAAATCACGTGCCAGTAGCTCCTTTCTTCTTGAAGTAAGAGACTGCAGGCACGCCCCTGCATAACGGCGAAGGCATCACGCACGGAAAGCAGCAGCTACTCGGCTATTCAGGTCACAAGCCAGGTAAGGCACTGGTTAAAGCCAACTTCTTTCCAGAGGAAGTTTAAGCATGAGGCAACCAGTTTAGCCTACCGTGTGCTGATGTTTTTACATGCTTTTAATGCAAAGCATTGCTCCTAAATAAATAGGCCATCCCCTTACTTTCCTGCGTGCTCTTCAAAGGCAGCGTTAAGTTCAACACCCTTCCTTCTGTCCGGTTGTGAGATTACATCGACACAGGTAACACACCCAGAGAGACACCAGTAGCTTTTTTTGTAAGCTTTTTTTGGGGAGGAGGAATCAAATAATGGCCAAATCTTCCAATCTTGTAACGGTTGGCTTTTAGAATTCAGCCTCCTTCTGCTGTCACTTCCGATTCCTCCTCAGCCTGCATCAGAAAGATTGGAGCAGAGAGATGAGATCTGCACATCAGAACCACACCAGAGCCCCCAGCGCTGCTTCTGTCTCCGTGAACGCTTCCCAGGGCCACGCAGCGTTCCTACGGAATTTCTAAGCAGCATTACCAGAAGCTGCCGAGGAAAAGGAGCAGGCCTTCACCCACTGCGAGGATATCGACTGGGGCAGGGAGAGCCTTGTGTTTTTCCCCCCAGTGCCAGGCCTGGGGCCAGGCTAACCTGAATTGGCATAATCCGACTGTTCGGGGTGTTGGACATTCCTTTATTGCAAAACTGACCGACTTTTTCCACACACAAAACCAGTGATACTTAACAACTTTTTCTACATAAATTTGTATCAAATACTGATAATTTTCAAGTCCCTCAAGGAACAAAATTTTAGTGATAATCAAAGCAATTTCTCATATAAAAGAAATCAGATAGGACTGAGTCTTTTATTCCAAAACATTTCTCTACAAACTATGGGGAACTTATTATACCCAACTTTACCGGACGTGTAATTGGTGATTACTATGACAGTCTAATATATTAACTCTCCAAGAAAGGAAGGTCGTATTGCTCCAAATCTTTCTGAATTAGAATGTTAGTCTATTACATGGATCAGTTCACAGCTGGCTCTGATTTGTCTTGGTTTTGATGCAGCAATTAATTCTGCTCAGAATTAAGCGAACAGAAAGATGTAGTCAGTCATTTCTGTAGTCTCTGGTTACACTGTTATTTGATTGAAGAGCTAAGGTTCAAATACATATTTTTTTAGTAGTGAACTCCTAGAATCCTTCAAGGCCACGTGACAACGTAAAAACACATTGGGTTTTTTTCCTAGCAAAGTAAAATTTATTTGTTACAGTCAGGATATGTAACATTTATGATTTAGTTACTGTGAATAAGCAGGTTCACATATTAATTGATTCCCCTCAGAGCTCTGTTAGTCAGGACAGCGACTTTGCACAATACACCAAGATAAAAAATCGTAAGAAAAACATGGAAGAGCATTTCAGACCCCTGTATTTGTATCAGTTACACTCTGAATTACAGCCACATACTTCCCCATATCAGCAGCTCACGTGTCTGAATCCTCATCCTGAAAAGTCACTGGGCACATCTTGAACACCGACTCGATTTCTTGGCCATTTTCTTCCCTTTCTGCCCCAGTCGCAGAACTTTTGTATTGTGTGGCTTTTACAGCTGTATCACAGGCAGTTCTATGCGCCGCTTTATCCCTGCCTGTATAAAGAAATAATATAGCATTAAGTTACACCTTGCACTATTTTTAATGTGACATTTAAGAAAACCAGGAATTTTTCACTGGTTACTGAAATGTACTGATCTAAAGTTCACACCTGAACTTCAGATCAGTAACTCAAACACTGTGTGTGTAGACAGTGATTACAAAGCTTATGTATCATTACATGTATTCTGTTTATGGTCAGAGCAGTACCAAGGGGAGGCGTTCAGACACTGGTGCCTTATTTTTTTTTTCCTTTTTGGTACTTCTAGTACATCTAAAAGCTACCACAGTACTGCCGAGTGCTCTGAAAGCATCAGAATCTTTACCGGCAAGGCCTGGTCTCACACCTCCTAGGTCTTAGGAATAGTTTTTGGTGGGGAGAAATGCTACCAACAGTAGGTGATGATCAATTTAGGAACTGCTAAAGCAAATCTGACATACCCAAGCCTTTGCAACCGGATGGGATGCACGGCAGGGTGCTGGAAGTGAATTTGAGGAGGTATAGCTGTTACTAAGCAACGAGCGGTTGTGATGCTGTCCTCCAAAGCGTAGCATCTCATCTTGCTAGATGAGGACGAAATGATTGTGTTTCCACCTCAAAGTTGTTAAAGCAGCTGCTTTTACCTCTTCAGATCCAGGAGCACACCAACAGAATGTGTGGTAGGATACAGCAAGGCAAGCAGTGAAATAGCGTTTGTATCACTGCAGTAAACCAGTTTATTGGAACTGACTTCAACTGAATAGCTTCCAGAGGTATACAACAACTACAGAATTTGTTTATATATCCCTATTCAAGTAGCAGTCTTTATTTTAACCTCAAATTACTTTTTAAATCTCCCCTGCAGGTATCTGTTTTAAAAACCTTAAAACACAGCATTATTTATTTATTTTGTTAATTTGATTCATGCTTTGTGTATATAAAAAGTGATTTTTATAATTTTTTTAATTAGTTGCAAAATAAAAAAATGTGCAATGCTAACACAGCAGACTAAAAATGTTACGAATTTTTGAGTTTTTATCTCCGCAGTAGTCCGTAAAAGGACTGACAACAAAGATCTAAGGATAGGAAAAAAGTAAACACTGCATACCGGATATCTGTTTCATTTATCTAATAAACTATTATAAGGAACATGTAACACCTGAGAAATAGATATGCAAAGATTTGAGTTTGCTTTTTGTTTATTTTACCATCCTAAAGTAGCGTTTCATTCCTGATACAATGTTGATGGATCATTTACAAGACGAAGCTCACTCTCAGGTCACTCAATAGCCCTCTCTATGTACTATGTACACATTCTGTTTAAAATGTTACTGACATCTGGTTGGACTTGATGATCTTAAGGGTCTTTTCCAACCTAAATGATTCTAAATATTCATGTATTTTATGTAGAAGGTTTCAGACAGTCTGGGTTTCAACATTCTTGGAAATGCATTACAGCCTGCAGACCCAGATGTGCCCTGGTAATTTTTTGACCTGCTGCTGGCTGACAGGTTGCACGTGCCATTTGGTCTTCGAAAGGTCTGGGAAACAGCACGTACCTCCTGCAAGAGGCTGCAGACTAACGCAAGCAAATGTCCGCCTGCCAGCTTGCCAGTCAGCAGGCGTACACCTCCTGACAGGAACGTGCCTGTAGGATATCTGGTCATCCAGAGATGGAGGAGTTCATGTGGTCTAGCTGGCAATCTGCCCATCAGGAGATGCGCACTGTCTCCCAGCGATTTGAAGAAGCATTTATGCTTTCCAAGGGCACAGTGGGCCTATCAGTGCACGTGTCCTGTTAGTGTGTTTTAGATCCTTTCTCTCTCCCAGGTTTGGGCACAGGCAGCAGCACAGAGCAGTGGAGTGGGGAGGCAGGGCATGGCCAAAAAGGGATGCCTTTCATCATTGTCTTTAGGATGCTGAAAGATGTGGCAATGTTAATTACTCCAGATTTGATATATATTAAAACTACTTTTTTCCCTCGTTTTAATTACCACTGCTGAAATTTAAGTTTAGACAGAAGATAATGCCATTTGTGTATCATCTTGCATGCTCGTAATGACAGGGTTGTATTTCTCCTTCTAAACAGATTATGAATTATCATGGGCAGAATCATTCAGCACCACATTCAGCAAGGCTGTAAACATGGATACAGAAAGTACCATGAAGGTACAAATCACTGTAGTGTTAATTCTGGTCCCACAAAAGCACTTACACTCACCTTTCCAGACAGTGCATATCCGCCAGAAAAAAAGGAACTGACCACTAAATTGGCTGAACTGCCCACTGAAACTTTGCATGGGCCACAGTAACCAGAAGCTGCTCATACCTGACTGCCACTCAAATGGCTCTGCTTCTGCAACGCCATTAATTTCAGAACTTCACTTTGTCCCTTTACCCTTACACTTTATCTGGCATTACAGTGTCTCCTCTCATATCCTGTATCATGGCTGAATAATTCAATGGCAAGTAAATTCCTTACATTCCTCTTTCACAGCCTTCATCACTAATTGCCGATTGGTAATTTCTAGACCCCATGGAGGAGATGCTTACATTGCTCCTTCAACACCACCACCAAGGAGAGGCAGTAAGAAGGGCTATAGCTGCCGGAAAAGGCATTCCGGGTCTGTTCAAAACACGCCCTCAGCTCTGCCAAAGTGCTCCAGCTGGTGCCTCCAAAGATTTAATGCACCCAATTCTGAATACAGTTGGAGTGCTTGTAGGCTATTCAGCAGCTAAAACTGCCCTGGTTTGTGTCTTAATGCTGTTATCTCTCCTCTTCCTGAAGCCAAGGCTGAAAATATTTTTTATTTTTGAATTTTCAGAAGTTTGTTGAAATTGATACTCAGTAAGAGAATAAGATTTAAGGTTACCTGGAGGTAACATATTCCCCCATCGCCCTCTCACATAAGAGAACTATATTCTGTAATACAAAATAAACATATGATTGTAAAAGTTATGGTTTGGGTGTACAATCATTATAATCTCAGTATCAGCCCTCCCTAGAAAACTGTCATACAAGAGGCCTTAATAATTCTATTTATTATGATGCCAGTTAGATTCATATAAACAAAAGCCCAGTATACATGCAGAACATGTATATTCTTACCCGTTATCAAATATACATTACTCCATATAGATTTCAGACCATGCAAATCACCTCAACTCAAGGAATTTACAAATATTTAATAATAATAATAATAATAAAAACATACAATGCTGATAAGGGCGCCTGCTGAAGAGCCGAGAGCTAACATTGCTCACTGCAAGCTCCTTCCATTTGAACTAGAACTTGAACAATGCCGGACATGCGTCGTGCCTAGGAGAGTGGCTTGTGAGTAGCTGCCACAATCCAGTGTACTTATTGTATGCTGACTCTATCATTTAAAGTTATTACCGTATCGCTAACCACATAACACACACTGGAGAGACAAAAGGCGACTTTCCCACCAAATTCTGAATTGCTACGATGTTGCTACGAATACCTACTACGATATTTCATTCCATCAGCAAGGAAACGTGGGCAGAAACTGCTGGTTAAGTTTACAACATCAAAATTTCAACAACTTCTCTACTCAGGGAAAATTAATAATAGTGTATCCCATTGGAAGGTATTAGGTATCTTTACAATAGTTAAGTGATTTGTTTTCTTTTAATTACTTCCTGCCAATATCCATAACTCTCTCTAAACGTTCAAAACTAACTTAAAATCCAATCTAAAATTGCTATTGTTTTTATATCATCAAAAAAGTAAGATTAATGACATATTTCAGTAATCTAGTAATAACTGGCTTTTTTAATTGTTCAAGCTGTATGTAATCCTCAGTGGATCTTAGATGTAGGTTAAAAAGGTATTTAATGCCTGTTTTTCAGTTGCCAAGGTCAAACATCACCTAGCATGTATAGGGAAAGAGGAAACATCTGTTGGACTAATTCATTTAACTAACAGAGAGTAGGATTAAAATTCACTAATTTCTTTGGTCTGATACTGAATTTCAGTTAAACAGTACAGGTATTTGTTCAGTTTGACAAAATCTCCTCGCTTTACATGTGGGCACATTTATGCATATCCCTAATTACTGGATCTGGCAAGGGAATACTGTGATTTGTCATTATTTCATATCTCCATACACTCTGAGAATGAGTATTTCTGTTTGTTTTTTTCCCCCCCCAAAAAAACATTTTAAAGAACTCAAAAACCTTTAACTAATTCCCAGGACTCTTTTGTTTCCTTGGAATTCCACTAGTAACAAGATAAGAATATGCCTCCAGATCAGTGATTACACGTGAAATTGTAAGGTAACCTTCAGCGTCCAAGACAAAAGCCCCGCTTGCAAATTTTTTGAAACTATTAAATGCATGTCATCTGACCGTAGTCTATTGTGAATCAGAGGAAAATCTTCTAGCCTAATAGTTAAAAAAAGAAGTTTTTTTAATTCACTCAAATTGTTTAATTTGCAAATGTAAATTAATACAAATACGGAAATTTTATTCCAACCAAGCATGGAAGATACAATCTTTGCCTTTCCAGGGTCAAAAGGGATTTCAACAGGGCCAGGATTGTATTCCAGCTTCTTAATACTGCGACAATTTTTGTCAAGCAAAGAATCTCAACAATTGGACAGCTTTTTAACATAGTAGAGTAGAATCAGAATGCTCTATTTCAAAGGAGATAGCGGACGTTCTTACACTGAAGAAAATTACCTTCTGGGAGGTGCGATACGTGCATGTTCCATCCTTTATTAGAACTAAGGGGAATGGCAAATCAAAAGCATAGTTTTATTCAGCCTGGCCCAAGAGACAGAATGCTAATAAAGCTGAAACGCAAGCTGACAGAACACTGAGCATGTGGATGAACTCATTTTACAATGGAATTAAAAGAAAAAAATGCACATTTTTCTGGCACAAGTATTAGGCTGTACGCCTCTGAATTTCACAAGTCTGGCCTATTCTCTGGAAAACAATCGTGTAGTAGCACTGTTTTGTGATAACTGGTACATCGTTCCTGCAGTTCTTGTTCTTAAACTTCTCCACTGCTATGTGCCTTCTGCAGGAGGAACAAAAATCAAGAATGGGCATATATATGACGAATTCAGTTTCTTTTTAGACTGGAATATATCCATTGTCATATGAAGAACAAAAATGATACTTTGGAAGAGAGCAGCTCTGTGATTTGTAATTCTTCTTCCCTTCTCAAGGGAAAAGCAGCTATTTTTAATCAGAACAAATAATCAGCAGGAACAAAACTGATGGAATACAAAGTGCTAACTTGTCAAGAATAAAACAGCATTAAATGTTGCTCAGTTAAATTTTCAAACATACTAATAAATTCTGATTTGAATGTAAAATAAAACACTACATGTAGTATTTAGTTACAAAAGAATCCCTGTGTCAGTTGAATTTATTTATTTATTTGTTTAATCTACAGCTTTGCATAAATTATGATTTTTTTTTTTGTTGGCCAGTACAGCTGATAAATAATAAAACGGGCGGGTTAAAAGTAGCATTAAAAATCTGGAAGGAGTGACATTAGGTCCAAAATACTGAACTAAACTATTATTACATGTAAAATTGGAAAAACTATAGGTCCCAAACTGCAAATCCCTATGAGCAGATTTTATTTCCACAAACACTGGCATTAGAGTTCACAAGGCTTCTTATGTGAGTAAGGAATACGTATGCTAAACTCTAAATTGTTTAAATTCAGCTAATGTCTAAATGTCTGTAAGGCAAACACATCAGATTTTCTTTCTTGATTATTTTGATGGTCTTGAGCTCATGCTACAGGAAAAGGCTAATCAAGTACATAATACACTGGAACATGTTTATTAGAGGTACGCTACAATGATGAAAAGCGATTGTTTCTCCTTCTGCATATTCCTGTGTGCATGGGATCAACCTTCACCAATGTTATTGACAGTAACTGTACTTCCAAGACTTAAAGTTGATATTATTTCCCTTTTGTGGAAGATGACAATCAAATGCATATGACAGAAACACTGGGGTAAAGTTATTACTAATAGCTAGTCTACTGATTTATAACCAGAAACTGAAATCTATTATCCTGTCTTTATTTCTTTGAAAGACAGCAAATATAATATGGTTAAAAAAACCTGAAACTGATTTCAGATTAAATTCTACATTCAAGTACTTGTTTTCCAACTGATCCAGTAAGAGCTGTACAAGCAATAACCAACAGAACTAAGAGGAAGATGTCTAAGGAACACACCTGAGTTTTCATATGACAATTTTTTTTCTAGGATTCTTGGCAGAGGTTTTCTTTCGACTCTGTGCATCTCAGACAAAAGTAAAAAATTTGGATTTTGTTTCACAGATGGACTGTAGTGAAAAGGAAGAGTAGGATAAAGTATTTCAAAGTCAGCTGCAGAAAATAAAGAAAAAAGGATTAACTCAATATCCCAAGTCAAACCATATCTATTGTACTATTCAGTATGATTGATCACAGGTTCCAATATATCTTGTTATAGAAAACAGTGTCATAAGCCTTAGGGTAAAATGCCTCAAATTTGATAACTGAGAATGGAAACCCTTGTATGAAATTGCAGAAAGTGCTGCAAACACTGATGAATATTAAAGCAGGTACTCCCGTTCAGGTAGAGTTATTTGAGAGGGAGTAAATTCAATTACATAGCACCTTCTTACACCAGTAGTTACTCAGAAGACAGAATATTACTTTCAGAACCATTGCCATTCATACATGGCTTCCAAACACTGATCAGACTGCAACTTTCTGGGGGCTCAGGCTGACAGGCTGAGTGCTTTTCACTTCATGTCTTCAGAAAGAACTGATCTTCATGAGATTTTAGGAATTAATAATTTGAGGTAGTATGGCTACAAAGAACATGCTCTCTCCCCCAAGTTACCTATCACAGTTTTTCTTCTGAAAACAACAGCGTAACTGCCACCAATTTTATTCTATAAATATGGTTATTCAAACCATTTTGAGTAATTTGAAGTCTAACGCCTGTTTCCAAATCCTGCAAGACAGCAAGACATGCTGTTAAGTCGTTTACGTTTTAAGCTGCAGTCAAATCTACAGCAAGAACAACCCCTACCCCACCATTTTTTAAAATCTGAAAGTCTAATTCGGGGTTTCCTTGAGTTTCAAGACTGATTTGTTTTCCCTCTTCAAGAACCCGTTGCTTTTTCTTTTAGGTTTAAGGCTTTTTTCCTTCAAAGACCTTTTTTTTCTTTCCAAGTTTAAAACTTCTACTTCAGCTAGACATGCACCTTGTGAAGGCTGTTAAAAGGACTGGCAATTTACACAGCTCAAATAAGTATCAACAAATAGATTCTAAAAGTCTGATGTACTTAATGCATATTTATTCTAGAATGCTGAACACTTTTTTTTTTTTAAATATATGAAAAGTAATCATGAATATTTACAAACATTCAAAATGTACTAGCTGCTCCTTTCCATAATTCTGGGAGATTGGGACGGGAGGAAAAAAACACCATATGAACTAGTGTTAAAATTAAACTCTGTGTTGGAAAAGTCCAATTTCTACTCTTGTGTTTTGGTCTCACCACCAGTACAAGTCTCATTCCTAGCATATTTACTGTTAGCTGCTATTTTATCATTTCCATAATATTTCAAATAGTCATGAAGTAATTGATTAGTTTACTTACAACAATGTAGATGGACTGCATGCTCATTTGTCATTCTTTCTTTGTTTTTTCTCCTGGCAGCTTTGGAGGCTTTCCAATTCACTAGGAACTGTCTTTCTATTTCTTTAATTTCTTTCCCATCAAGGGATTCTGTCAAAGAGAAGAGAACATTTTCTGTGATACTCAGAGTTAACTAAAAGTCTGTAGAAGGCTGTATGTAATGTGTACTGGTCTATATTTGCTGTCTTCAAACCCTTTTTAGTTTTTTGGCAAAACAATACTCAATACACCTAGATAGTCATATTTTAATTAGCTGCAAAAGTGAGTTGACATGTCTTAATTACAAAACAAAGCATCTACTATTTTTGCAGCTTTCAAGGGAAATATATATATACACACATTCAGTTAACATGCAACACCTTGTAGAAAGTTCTGAAGAAAAGGTATGCTCTTACACAAGATATATATAGATGCAGAAATTCTGGGTAAGAGAGAACCTGCACGGCTTAGCAATCAAGGAATCCTATCGATCATGAAGACAGACAGACAGATATGACTCTGTAAGATGAACTTCACTCACATTAATGCCATAAGGCTTATCCTCTCTGCTGGCTTAGTTGCATCTGCATTTTTGAGCCAGACCAAATGAATCACCTCATTTGGCCACAAATTTAGGTTGTATTAGGATTGTCCTAAAACCCTGTTATTTTTATTGTGCAGGGAGGATTTTTCTTTCTCTTAATGGCCAATATTTTGTACTCTCAAAAAAAAGAAAAACAAATTTTGTAATTGAAACTTTTAAGACAACTGGCATCTTTATCCAAGAAAGTAGAAAATGAACAGATACTTTTTTACTTGTTTCTACACTATGAATACATGAATACGGAAGACTAAGTTGCTTCCTATTCTGCTAAAATATCTCAAAATAATAACTTAAACTGTATCACAGTAAAGTTAAGGTCAACAAATACACTCATACTGTAAGTGTAAACTGCTTTTATGTTTTACAACAAATGATACATGACAAATTCAAACACAGCAAGGTATGACCTGTACAACTGTAACCATACAACTCAAACACCTAAGCAACTACTACAGTCTGCTAGGGGAGTAGACTAAACCTATCTTTGAAAATCAGTTTCGCAACACCTAGAATATGAACACAGAAAAGTCTTAGTGTCTTGTAACAATCTCACTAATCATCAGTTACTAAAAATAATGATTACTACTACTAATAGCAAAAGCTGAGCAACAGAGTTGATTACATAAGCAGTTTTAGTTACATTACCTGTACATAAATTAAAAGTTCATCGTTTGACATAATAAATATGGCAGTATTTGTCTTTACATACATAGCAAAATTCGAGAAGGATTAATGTATCAGTTATTTTCTAAGCCAGGGAGGGTTACGGGTGGGGCTTCGGGCTGGCCATGTGTATTAGTTTTTACCCAGAGTTCGTGACTGTACCACAATCCTGTCCCTGTACTTCGGCTTGTGGCACAAGGGGTTTCCTGTAAGATCCATTCTGCGTAGCTTTGTCCATTTGTTTAATACAACCTCCAAATCCTGCAATTGATACAAGACCAGAACACTGATTATTTTTCCTCCTCCAGAGTAAAATTCAATAGTAACATGATTTGTTCAGCCAGGCCCAAATGCCGCACACAGAAATAACTTCAGTGAGACTATTCATGTATTAATATGCACATTAAGAATGTCTATTTTCAAATAGGATGGTGCATAGCAGTCCCTGTGTATATCATAACTGCACACGAGAAATGGTGATGGAGTTGGAAAACTCTGCATTTTTAAGGATACAGTAATGCCAGCTATGGAAAATAACCACTGCAGTCCCACTAATAAGCACCTAAAGCTGAGGAACCAGCCAAAAAATTTGTATGATATGTAATCTCTGTTAACTCATCCCCACGGTCTCACAGAGCCCTTAGAGTACTAGTGTCTGTTTAGATTTTGAAAATATGTGGAAGAATAAATATTTTACAGAGAAAGAACAGGCTCTAAGAAAAAGCTAAAAATTGTACAAACTACAGTAGACTGCCCTTCTCTTTATATATATGTAAAACTGTATTTTACAGGAGAAACAGTAATCCCTCCCTACATAACTGTGGGTGGCCAGTTACAGTATTGGCCCAAATAGTGAAATTTTTGAAATATACCTTTCTCCATCTGGGTTTCTGTCTGGTTACCCAAGGGCAGTATGACCTAGATAAAACTTCTGCTGTCTTTTCAATACAATAAATTCAAGTTAAAAGGACGCGAAGCTTAGTAGATTGGTCCTTTCTACTCAGATAATACCCTACTTTCTGAAATACTTTCTTTTCACAACTTAACTGTCATTCTTGATAGGCTTCCTTGTATGTGTGAAAAGCTTAACCAGGGATTCAAAACAAATATGTAAGTACCATAGGAGAGAGAATTCATGTCCTACAGTTGTACAATTTGGAAAAAATCCACTAAGCATGATGTGACATTCTAAACTGCAAAGTCTGTAGAATTTCATAGCTTGCTGCCAAAGTATCTCGCAATGTAGGTATCTTGTAGCTCCTTCAAATCTAGAAAACCCCCTGGGTAATGCAAGCAGGGAGAATTCCGGTTTTGGAGGCTCTACTCCCTTGGCAGAAAATACTCCTGGGAATATTCTATGGGTTATAATACATGTTTAGAAAAATCACATGGAAGAGGAAGTGGCAGCACAGCCTCACACCTCCAAACCATATCATTTTTCATCTATCGATGATGACGGTAATATCATCTATCATCTATTGTTATCCAGTGATGATATCATCTTTTCAGAAAAATAGAGAGCAAAAGTCTGGTTCTGTGAGGAGCAAGACTGATAAAACAATGCAAGAAACTCTGAGGACCAGTCCACATGAAGAAAAGGTGACAAATCTCCTTACATTACACAGCAAAGCTTTATCAGCATGTATCAGAACAGCAGTATGATAACAGCCACAGTTTAGGTGCCAACACTTAATCACAAACACTACAATTTAGGGGAAAAATATTTTAGACTACGCTTCTTAAAATAGAAATGGCATTTAGTAAGCATATTTATTTATTCTTACCTGAGCATTCAGGCATTGTCACTGAAATCTGTAAGGTGCTCTAGTTTTCACTAGAAAGATTTTTTTCAAGTAATAGTTTTGCAACACAAAATTGTCTATTACTGAAATAAAATGTACACAGTTTAACTTTGATGAATGTACACACAGAGTCCTGTAGATTTTTGTTAGCTGTTACTTACTTGATAAATGACCCAGAACATGCTTACTCCAGTGTATGTTTATCTAAGAGCACACTAATCCTGTGCTGAAATATGATTACCCTTTCGATACGCTCTAGTTGTTCATTGCCTTCCTGTCTCTAATAAAGTGCTTTCACTTCCCAGCCTTTCAATAAGCTGTACTAAAGGGACCAGACACTCTTCTGGGCAGTCTCCGTTTGATAAATGATCATGTCATGCTATCACTTTGAGGGCTGCTACAACATACTGACGAGCAAATTATATTCCATCGGGGAGGGGGGAGAGGGGGAAGGGCAAGCGCCTCAGTAGGCAGCTGTAGTGCTGGCAATAACGCTCTTACCAATTAATGATGGCCATTTAAGAATTGGTATTTGACCATTATGCTCCAGTTTTTATCGGAAACGTCTAGTCCAACTGCCCTAACTACGTCTATGGACAGCAATTTGTCACCATTTTGACTACCTGTCATAATCTGTTTGAGAAAATCTATAATTATTCTCTTGTTCCTGACTGAATTCTGAAGCGAATTAATTCATCTTTTGTGATATCCTCTTGTCATAATCAATACCGGGCAGAGGTTGAATACATTAAAGGCTTAGGAAACACAGATTTTTATAGCTATTTCTAGCTATATTTTCTCTCTCTCTCAAATACTCACACAAGTCATAAGCTTCTCAAAACTAATGTAATTAAATATTTTGGCTTTTTGTAAACAGGAATAGTTGGGGGGGTTTCAATAGGAACCCTATTTTTAAAAAACCCCTTCCTATTGCAACCCAAATACACCTACAAGTCCTTGTGAACCTTCTTGCAGCCTAGAAGTCCTTGTGAACCTGACTGAAGTAAACCAGGAACTTGACAGGATAAATAAATGAAGTAGCAAAGCAACAGAAAAACAAGAAAAGCCAATTCCATTATATATTCTCGGTAACTGACCTAAGACATGCTTTTTACATGTGGTAGCTAGTCATAGTAAGTTATTTTGCATGAAATAAGAAAAATTACTTAATTTTGCTCCGTCTACTGCTCAGACTGCATTATGTAAACTTCAGTCATGTGAAACAAGGTCATATGCCTTAATGTCTGTTAATTATGTTAACACTGCCCTGAATTAGCCAGAACCTTAACTGCTTGAATTTACTAGCCCTAATTTTCAACTACGCTGAAATCAGCATGGCATTGTCGAAAAGCACGAGAGTATGGGTTTTCATAATAATGTGAAAAAACAGAGATAAATGTTTAGATATGAAATAATTATACTAATTATACAGAAGTGAGAAAAGTCTACATGAGAAGATTGTATTTCATACATTTCTTATGCCTCTCACATTCCTGCTTTTGAAAAGATTCTGTATTATTCCTGCTACCATCTACCTCTGCTACACAGATGATTGCTGTTGACCAGCCCTTCTAAGACTTGGATGGCTCCTCTATGCTGTCTCTTCCCATCGGATGAAGCAGAGCTGGCTACAGAGCTCCCCAACACTTCTCTGCCATGCAGCACCACCACAGTCTCGGATCAACGCCAGATATTCCTGGGGGTGTTCTTGATGGCAATGATAGGGAAGCAGGAATGGGAAGACAGGGGACAGATCTTTTGGCATGAAAATGAGGTATACTTCAGAGTTTTGGAAACAGAGGGGCAAGAAAGAGGAGAACAGAAGCAGCTTGTGTGGGAATGAAAGAGCCTTTGCTGCAGGTAGCAAGTTCAGCCAGCAGAAGCAATTAAGTATATGTAGTACAACTGTACACCCCCTAACATCCTTTCAGCTATCACAGTTGTGGAGTAATGTAAGCGATGGAATCATGAAATTCAGGGTTGCAAAAAAGTGGAAACATACTCAAAGCTTGCCTCAACTATTTTTTAAAAAACAGTTAGTGGATGTATGAGATTATTCTCCCACTATGTGTTCACTGTAAGTTAAAGCCTCCTAAACAGAGCTAAACCTGACTTTTGTTTTTCACATACATGTATACTTTGCATGGCCTACCACTTTTTTCAACAATTTGGGGTGTTTTTAAAAATTTATTTAAATAAGAATTTGTATTAGTGGAAAGTAGAGCCTACTACAATGCAGTCTCTAAAACACAGTAATTGTAGCTGGAAAGTTGGATATCCAGCTGCATTACACTGTATGTTAGACGCATTCAATACGGTCATTAATTTTACAGGTGTGCAAGAATATGAATAGAAATACTCTATCTGCTCCATATTTTCAAAACTCGAAGATTGTTTAGAAAGTGCACAGGACAGTCACTTTCAAAATTTACCAGAGCTTGATCCATGTGTAACTGATAGCAGCAGCAGCAGCTGCTAACTCAAATGCTAACCACATAATTTTTCAAAAGCTGTGACCGTGTAATATAGAAATCTAAAAGTCTAATTGATCTGGGTAAATTTTAACTCTGGTCTTGCTGATGATGAAAGAATGAAATTTAATAATGATTAATAATATATACACAGTTACTGAATAATGCAGTCTTTTTGTCCTCTCCTTATTCTGTTTCAGAATCTGAGACACTGAAAACGCTGTCTCTGAACTGGCATCCTTATTCTTAAAAATAATTGTTTCTTTGGCTAAGACAATCTTCTTTTAAGATCATCACAACAAAGTCTTTTGTATTTATAAGAAAGAAAAAAGACAATTAAAAAAACACACTGTAATATGTTTTATTTAGAAAAGGAATCCTTTTCAAAAGGGAAGCTGTAGAGAGACTACCTATTCAAAAAGCTTACTGTTATCTTGGTGTAACTCACGCATTCAATGTGGTTTCAATTACCCGGAAAAAGCCTACATGAATTGTATTTTGATATGAATTCAATCGCAACTGCCAGTCAGAAACACAGTTTGAAATACAATACATTAATAATCTTCTTGTAGAAAAAGAAATGCATCATTCAACTTTTTTTTTAATATTAAAATGTAAAAAATTAAGAGTCCAAATAAAGTGCATTGACCTAGAAAATTGCTAGATTATGTACACAAAGTACTGGAATCTCCTCATTAGTAAACAGAACTGCCAAATTTAATGTAAAAGATATTAAGTGTTCTAAGAAGTAATATGAATAGTTATTTTAATAATTAAGGAATTAATTAAGGAAGGAAAGTTAACTTTTCTAAGAAAATAGAATGTACATGCAAACCAGTAATGAGGGAGTTTATTTTAATCAAGGCTTTGTCTTGGTGATTTGGGTTACAATTCAAGCCAATTCATTTTAGTATTTCTTAATAAAAATATGAATTTATAAAAAAAGCAGAAAACTAATGCCTATGGTCTATATTAAATAAAAACAGTATTTATGAAGTCATTTATAAAGTCTGTTCCATGCCTCCACTGTGAAATGATGGTGTCACCACACCATTCACCATAAATTTGATATTCAGTTACTAGCATGACTCTAAAATTATTGCTTTAACTGCTCTTTATGTCAAGAGTAGAAGAAATCATAACTTATAAAAATACAGAGAAGTGACAATGCCACTACTCCTGTTCATTTTTCAGAAGATAAGCTGGAAATTGTAAGTCAAGAACATTCTGTTTGAACCACATTCACTACTGCAAAAGAAGAGCAAAAATATTTTTACTTCATTCGTTTTAACTGCTGCTGTGGAAGTTAGAGCTCTTGTTTATGAAGACATGTATTTCCTTAGCAGAAATTTATGAAAGAAATTCAATGCATAGTTTCATGACAAATACTTCTTATGCTACTCCAGCAACAATAGTCGAAAAGTCATTTTGATATTAAAATGGCTGCAAAATCAGCTAGATAATCTGATATCCAAGAAGCGGCTTTTATTGACGTTAAAATAGAGAACTGAAAACTGTAATATGGTAAACTATTGCAAGTTAATGAACAAACAATTGCCACGTCATCTTTGCAAATTAAGCCACTGATAGTCACTCAAACGGCCAAAACATACACTCTAAGTCTACATTTTGGACATATTATATTTTAGTTACAACTTTCGTGCATTTACTGCTCAGTTGATAGATGCATGCACAGTTGCCACTTTACGTAGGATTAAAGGACATTTGGACATCCTAGATAAATGGTTCTCCATTTTTAATCTCAACAAGATTTTTGGATGAGAAAAGACAAGCATGCTTGGAAAGTCAGAGGTTCAGTAACTGTAGAAGTAAAGTTTATTTTTACTCATCTATTTAGTGATAAAGATGAATTTGACTAATTTCTTACCACCCACACTAAAGAGAACAAATAGTTATTTTAATACCTTCATATGTTGAAGTTGATTGTCAACTGCTCTAAGGTAAGAAAGATTTTCCAAAACTGCCAGTTCTTTTAATTCATTAATGTTGTTATTGCTGATATTCAACACAGACAAAGATTTCTGGAGGAGAAAAGTAGAAAATTGTTTTTTTCATGCCATATGTGAGTCAAGTTGCAAATTCTTACATAAAATTCTCTGAAAGGAGAAACAAGCATATGAAGCAGAAACATGCAAATATAACTACCATATACCTCACAAATTGTTTAATGTTGGTTATGCATCTTGTCCTAAAATGCTATTTTGGTTTTGAAGTCAAACCAAAGTAAGATTATTTCTCAATTATTTCAGGAATTCTTACTAAATACAGAGCTTCTGGTTTTCTCTAAACATGTTCTAATGCTTTACAGAGTTCCACAAGTGCTACTAACTCTACCTTCGAAGTATGAAACAGACACAGAAATTGACTGCCTTTTCCAACGTTACAGCTGAACTCCACAGAGCTGAAATCCACACCCGATACCCACGTAGTCTCATTTAACAGCTGGACTATGCTGTTTTTCTTTCAGGCTTGATCCTAAAAACCTCTCGGTATACGTACTTCTGTTCCTTGTCCCTTCTTTGGAACACTAGTGAGTCACGTAATGTGCTTTGCCTTTTGTAACAGTCAATAGTTAGATCTTTACATTCTAGATAAAAAGTAAATGTGTTTCAGGTGTTATTCTCAGGAAATAATGTAGTTTCAGGTAAAAGGAACAAGAAGCTTATATCTCTAAAAGATGAAAAAAGGTGCCTAATCCAGTGAGTTTAGAATTATACCAGATATGGAATTTATCATTTGTTAGAAAAATATCTATTTCAGCAGTGTAACTCCCTTCTAAAATCTGACCAAGATCTACGCTGCAGTCAGAAATTACCAGTATCATCCTGATACACATAGTGCATAAACTTCATCACCTCAGTCAAAAGATTCACGATATTAATGTTGATATTCATCACAAAAACATTTGCTCGTGGCAGAGAGCTATATGGCCGCATGTTTTTGGCTCTTTCAACTCTGACAGCAATAAAAGCCAAAAACAGATAAAAGAGACAAAAAAGTGATGTCTTAAATAGGGAACAAACACTTAGTACTTAAAGGATAAACAGAATGTTTTTACATACAGGTCAAGAATGGAAAGTGTTTCTTGAAAAGACAGAACAAAAAAAACACCCACACCAAAAGATCTTAAATAAAATATATGAAGAACAAAATGGTAGTGACTCTAGGCCAGGATGCTGAAAAAGCACTGAAGTGTATGAGTTATCATCCTGGGAAGATTACAGCTATATAACCTCCCTCTACTTTCATCATTTCTCCAATGTAAAAGGAACAAAGTAAAAGTGCTGTCACAGGAATGGCTCATTTCTATTAAAGGAAAATGGTAATAAATGTCTTGGATTACTTCATCTCAAAACAGCAAGAATTACAGCTAGGTCAAATGTTTATGATATACACATGAACAAAAGCACTTACTTTTCAGTGAGTTCTACATCTTCACGAAAAAGCTCGAGCCCTGACTCCTCTTTGGGTGATACAGCAAGATGAATTTTTTTAGTCTAGAACTACGTCCATTAGTAAATAAAGTCTACTTCTTTTCTAACCACTTCAACAATACATTTTATGTTTACTGAGCAACTAATACATTGAAAGAAAACTTCAAAAGCTGACTTTCCTGAAATCCTGACACACCACCACACAGAAAAACTGGAGAACCAGAAGTGAACTGTGTTGCTCTTAATGTACAGAAAAAAGCAGTTTGCACCTTTTTTGTCATTGCATTCTCTACAGAAATACAAGAGCCAGTAAATAGTCTAATGTAACAATCAAATTAGAGAAGTATCAACAAACTAATTTACTACAAACTAAGTATACTCAGATAACTGTGATAAATTCCTACCCCTTTTTTAGTTTATTCACTTTCTGTTGGTATAGGGCGTCTGCACATTTCCCTACTTCCTCTCTCTATTCTCATTTCCATCCTTCACAGAAAAATAAATGAAGAAGTGGAACCTTGCTGGACTCCTTGCCTATATAAGAACTGGGATGGGAGTCCCCTGGTACAGATTGAAAGAATGCCATCAATTGGCAGAAAAGGAAAACACGCAGTGATTAAGTCCTAATCACTTCTCTTAAAAATACTGATCTACTGACTAAAGGCTTATCAAGATTCTCAAAACGTACTTACTGCCAGGGATCTAAGAGTTCTTGGATCAAACAGAAGCTTTTCACCAAGTGGGAGGCATTGACTTTCAATATGTAGCTCCCTTATTTCTTCTAATTTATCCAAACCCTCTACAACAGTGATGCAGTTGCCCCCCAGATAGCTGCAGAATAGAACACAAAATAGTTTTAGTATCCTTTGAAGGTGAAAGTGAACACAAGCCCTCAATATATTAAAAAACCCAATTTTTTAAATGTATTATAGAATAATACCTGGAATTATAATAGAAAAAGTAAATAACCTAGCATGTGAGCAGAACATACAGCTAACAGACACAAGGTTTTTTTAGAGGTTTTATATATTGGTACTTAGTATTATTATCATTATTATTATTATTGTTAGATGGTTGAAAAAAATAATTTAAACGCAAATAAATATGTTAAGATGATATGTCATTATTTTACTTATGTCATAGAACACTTCATTAAAAAAATCACAAGCAATTACTTTTATTTGAAAAGTAAAATTTAACAGCTGAAAGGACCTTAATGACTACATAATTTTTAAATTTCTTAGTGTACTAATTATTCTTTTACTAATAAAATAAATACATGATTTTCAGCTTACAGTTTTTCAAGGTTTTTCAGCGACGAGAGATTTTCCATACATGAAATACAATTGTTTTGAAGGTAAAGGTGCGTTATATTTGAAGCAAAGTCCAGGTTCTGGATTTGACTGATTTGGTTATCATATAAATACAGAACTCTAAGATTTTTACACAAAGAGAGATCACCCTGAAATAAACAACAACAAATTAATGCTACATAGAGTTCATTCACTGTCTGCTTTTGGAAGCTGTTGGTTGTTTTTATAGTTACGTTCTGCTGCATGATTTACATATTTTCATCTTTAACAAACACTTTTTAAAACTATTTTTCCTAGAAACATTGAATGTCAGTAGTCATCTCCTGCATAGATTTGAGACCGAAATCTGTCATCCCTGTTCTGCCATACAGAAGATGAGGACTACAGCCATCATCAGCAGGCACATCACATCCTGTGTGACTTCATTTCCTTCCCTGCCTTTGTCAGGCAGATTTCAGAAAAGCACAAGTGCAAAGTGGAGTTGTCTTCATCAAACCTCAGTGATGTAACAGAAACCAGTCCTTGGCAAAGGAATACTGACTTATACAAAAACTTGCACATTAATGTATTTTAATACACTTCTGAGTCTAAGATTCTACTCAAATGTCAAGTTTCTTTGAATGTGTTCTTGTCAAATAACTAAAAGGACACATGTTCTTACAAGGGTTTCTGTAAAACTTCTCTATGGCATCTGATGAACCAGTCCTAACCAAATGGACTGCTCACATTAGTAACTTGCTATGGCTGTGCACACTGCTAGGAGTCGGCTGAACAAATCCATTTGCTTGCATAGATCCTGTTCACATAGAACAAGCTATTTAATCTTCTTGACTGAAATCACACTTCTGTTTTTAAAGCAGAAATTCAACGTGCATAACATTTCAGTTGTTCAGGGTTCAGCAATTTCAAAACGTGCTCAGTATCTTGAGGGGATTTGAATCAACTCAGGGCTTACTGAAACCTGTATAAATTTCCTATTATTAAACTCATAGGAAGGAGGACTGGGTTAAGTTTGCAGGTTTAGTCTTTGAAAATGAAAAGGTCATGGATTATTTTTTAAATAAATAAGCCCCAGGGAGCAATTAAAAAAAAAAAAAGTAGGTTTTAACCTGACTAATTTGAAAAACCCACTACACCAGTCCAAATCTGTTAACCTCATTCGGCTTATATCCTGTTACTGAACTCTCCTTTCCTTTCTCAGACTTCCTCTGAAATCTATGGAATAAATCATAGATGGACCCAAAAAATATGGCATTAATGAGAAGAAAATAAGTGTTGCACTTATAGAATGTAGTATCATTACTACTTCCTTAAAAAACAAAACAAAACAACCCTGGTCTGCAAAATTACTATTTCCTTTCATCTCCTTCTCTTCCACAGTTTGCATTTTTATAAAGGTAATGCTCAATAAATACAAGTCTTTAAATCAAAACCAAAACTGTTGTTGAAAACATGAACTTTATTTCTTAACCTCAGACCTGAAGTCTCCAAGAACAATTCAGCCAGATTAGAGCACTGCTGTCAAAGCCCTACACCTACTGATTCAATGGCAACAGCCTGGCTATATTCTATAGGAAAAGTGTCAGGTCTAAATTATTAATTTGAAATATTCTCTTTCTTAAGTGGCTAAAGAGGTAAGCAACTGGAGTTATCACTCCCATTCTGGGGACTCCTTTACAGTGTAGCAGCTGTATGAAATAATCAAAATAGTAAAATTGTTTTGATTTTTTTTAGAGTTGCAGATTTCTGTAATAGTTCTGTGAAATACTGCAAAAAAGACTTCACTTTAACACTTCAGTTCACCTCTCCTTTGTAATTGCTTACATGGATTTTCTATTTTAATTAATTAATGGCAAAATTAGTTAGTGTAACAATAACATCCTTCTTGCTACACAGATGATATCTATTTCCACAGTTTCAGGTAAGCAAAATACTTCAACAAGATTGTTGCCACATAAAGAAAAAAGCATCAGGTTGACAATAAGAAACCTGTAGACCGTTGGAAGCACAGTCACCCGCTTTGATATTTTATATGAAAAATTACAGCTGAAAGATTATTTTCAAATTTTAAAACCATTTAAACCCTTTTACATACAAGCAGTGTTCCACACAATAACAGCAGTGCATGCTGAAGCATGTTTCCAAACAGACATATCATCAAGGCTTAACGGCAAGTAAATATAAATGTTAAAACATAACACACCTGTTATAAAATAGAAACTTGGCTTTGCTTGTTTGTCTCCCCAAATATAAACAACTCATCAGAACAGTAACTACAAACATTTCAGTAGTCAGGTTAAAAAGAACAAAGAAAAATAAATCTTACAATTGCATCTATATTTTTATCTGAGAAATTCAGATGAGTTATTTTTCGCAGATACTGTCCAAAGTCGTCTTCATTGCGATTCTTGCGACTGATGCTTTTAGCAAGTAGGTCTGTTGTTAGTCGAACCATAATTCTGTCACAGGCCAAACAGCTCTACTGCTTCTTTTACTATCACCAAGTGTATTCCACGGGCTCTTATAAGTAGTTTTAAGTGCCTTAAAAACAAAAAGTAAAATGTTATAGTAACTTGTACCCCAGATATTCTACAAAGCTTACGTGTGTCCTTCCCCACCAATTCTGTTTTTGCTTAGTGACACATTTACATATAGTCTTTGCTGCTTATAAAAACCTACTCCTTTCTTGCTGTCATTTTTTCAAACTTTCAGCCTATTAAAAAACTTCTAAAGTACATCATTGTACTTGATTTGTTGTTTCAGTGTGCTAAAGAAGGTTGTACCCTATTCTTTGTCTTTTTCATATTTCTGTATCAGCAAAATAGCCTACAGCAGAAGTAATTTCATAGGTAAATAGCTAACTAATGGCAGCTCATAAGCTAATTATTAGTTAGAAAACACGTAGCTCTCTATAGCAGGCTTTACGGGCTATGAGAACTGGTATAAAGCTACAGGTCTCTTTACACATCCTCACAGCACTTCTGTTGCACAAAACTGCATGTGCATTTGTCATGCACGGTGAAAAACATAGTTTTTCACACTGAGCGATGCTGTAAAGGGTCTCACAACAATACCAACTTATTCTTGTTTCAGACTCCCTGATCTTATAAATAGGGAGGTTGAGGGAAGGCGGCAAGACACATATTTGAAACTGGATGTGTAAACGGTCCGGGGATGAAAATACCCTGACAAATAGAACTTAACAACCCAGAATAAAAAGGTTGCTTTTTTAGCCAGTACATAATACTGTTTACTACATACATAATAACGTACATTATGTATTTTAGCCAATACATAATACTCCCACATCAGCGTATCAAACAACTGAGACACCAAAAAACATCCCAATACTAAACCTCAGGCAGCCACATAAACCAAGGCACAGAGAATCCTCCTTGCCAGTCACAAGAAACTGAGGAAAAGTGAAGATTCAAACTATAAAGACAGGAGAAACTTCCTTACTAGCAAGGTTGAAGCTCGGTAGTTCCCCCTTCTCCATGTGTAAAACCCATGGGTTTTGGTTTTTGCTTTTTTTAAAATGCGGGGGAGGAAGGAAAGCTGAAAGGTACCGTTTCGGGTTTTTTTACCGAGAAGCGTGTTTCTTTCTTGCTTTTTCAATAAACACAGCTTTCAGAGGCCTTTCTTACATGTTCTCCCACGACAAGCAGTGACAGCGGAGGAACAGCCGAGCTGCCAGAGCGGGGCCTTTCCCTCAGGCAGGGCTCTCCCCGCCCCCCCCTCCGACAGCCGTGGGATTGGACACGTTCGTCCCCGTCCCTCCCCACGCAGCGGGACACCACAGGGACCAGCCACCACCCGGCCCGACCCGTGAGAAGGCCGCTTTGATGTCCCTGCCCGTAAGCGAAGAGGGACGGGCAAGGGGCAGGACCCGCTCCCATCTCAGAAGGAAACCACCCCACGACCCGGCCCGGCCCGGCCCCGCTCTCCCCTCACCTCCCGGCCGCGGCAGCGGGACGGCGGGCTGAGAGGAGGCGGTCGCGCCTCCACCGCACCCGGTTGCCACGGCAACCGCACGCCAACCATCGCGGAGCCAGCGCTCTCCCGCCGCCGGCCGCGGCGCGCGCCCGCCCCACCCAATGCAGCGTTGAGGAGAGTGCAGGGGCGGGGTGGTGGACGGCGGGGACTTGGGCGGAGTGCGCCTGCGCAGTCGCGGAACGGCGGGTGCGGGGCTTCGACGCGGTCACCTCAGCGGCCGCAGGGGAGAAGGCTGCTCGGGCTCGCCAGTGGTCGTGGTTCCTCTGGCCAGGCGCCTGACGAGCCCATAGGGTTGAGCTGGGGTGGGGGACTGGGTGTTGCTTTTTAGGCTGCAGTCATGGGCCTGGCTGTGCCGCCGAGGTAAAAGAGTGTTGCTGTGCGACAGGTCGGGGGCACAGGCATGTCCTGCAGCCTCGGCTGGCTGGGGCCTGTCAGCCCACCTCGGGAGTCTGGAAGAGGAAATCGCCACAGAGGAATATCCCAGAAGAAAACTTTGAAACCTGCTAATGCAAATGGGCTTTGAACAATGTCTCCCCTATGAAGAACTTAAATTGTTTACCTGCAGGTTTCTGTCTGGTATCACCCCTTCTTCCTGCATGCCAGCCGTTTTTGTGAGCATGAATTACTGGCAGAAACAAAATCGTAGGGTTAATTTCCCCCATGCTTAAATTAGGAAGGTTAATGGTTTAGTAAATTGGGTGGATACTGCATTTGACAGCAATGTTCTATAAAAAAAGGTTAGCAAAAGTTTAATAAATTTTTCCTCTGATAAAACATCATTCCAGTTTGGGGTGGTTTGGGTTTTATTTTAAAAATCAATATTATATCAACCTTTTTGGTGCCTTTTAAAATTAATTAATTAATCGCTGATGACACAAAACTGGGAGGAGCAGCTGGTACACCATGGTACATCATGCTGCCCCCAGAGGGACCTTGACAGGCTGGAGAAGTGGGCTTACCAGAGCCCCAAGAAGTTCAACAAGGGAAAGTGCAAAGCCCTGCCCTTGAGAAGGAACAACCCCCAACACCAGCACAGGCTGGGGGCCACCCAGCTGGAAAGCAGCTTGGCAGAGAAGGACCTGGGGGTCCTGGTGGACACCAGGTTGGATGTGAACGAGCCATGTGCCCTTGCGGCAAAGAAGGTGAATGGTATCCTGAGCTGCATTAGGAGGAGCATTGCCAGTTGTGGAAGGAGGTGATCCTGCACTGGTGAGTGCTGTGTCCAGGTCTGGGCTCTCCAGTACAAGAGAGACATGGATGTATTGGAGAGAGTCCAGGAAAGGGCAGTTAAGATGATTAAGGGACAGGAGCATCTCTTCCCATGGGGAAAGGCTGAGAGAGCTGGGACTGTTCAGCCTGGAGAAGAGAAGGCACAGGGGGATCTCATCCATGTATATAAGTATAGGATGGGAGGGAATGAGGAAGATGGAGCCAGGCTCTTTCCAGTGATGCCCAGTGCCAGGACCAGAGGCAGTGAGCACAAACTGAAACACAGGAGGTTCAGTCTGAACATCAGGAAACGCTTTTTCACTGTGAGGGTGACTGAGCCCCGGCACAGGTTGCCCAGAGAGGTTGTGGAGTCTCCATCCTTGGAGATACTGAAAAGCCACCTGGACATGGTCCTGGGGAGCTGGCTCTAGGGGGCCTTGCGTGAGTGGGTATGTTGGACGAGATGACCTTCAGAAGTCACTTCCCACTTTGACCATTCTGTGATTCTATCAATTAAGCATATGAATAACTCGCTGAAGTCAGTAAAACTTTATACATGTTATGTGCTTGCTGTGTTGGAACATAAAAGTGCATCAGCTGGTTAGTGACAAAATATATTGCTTCCAATGAAACCAAGATTAGCGCTTTATTTGTCATATAGGAAAAATGACACAAAATGTTGTTACAAGCAAGCATGTTCCAGTTTGACCTTTGTTAGAAATGCAGACAAGTTATAGAGTCCTGTCCTTCCAACCTCAAATTTCCTATATCCTTCTCTGAGGATACAAAAGACCATAAGTTGTTCTTATTTTTGTGGTGGAATCCAAATTGAGCATGCCCTGGAGCTGCTTGTTCTGGAAAACGTTTCTGTAAAAAAAGTATGTTAATATTCTGAAAGTTAATTTTGGACTTAGTTTGTTCTCCCTCATGGCTGTAGATTTTGCAGGTGTCTAGGGCTGTCTGTTAGTAACTTGATTTAAAGGCAGAAAAAGCTATGAGAAGTTTCAGGGAGAGTATTTATTCATTAAGATTTGAAATAGGATTCTCATCTGGTGGCACAGAGTATTAAACAATCATCTGTGTACTCTCCGGGATGGCAGTAATTTGGCTGAGTACAAAAAGTCCTGGTCTTCAAAAAACCTTGTGGGAATACCTGTGTAAAATCATTGATGGCTATATTTCTTACTGTTCCAGATTGGAACATTGAACTGAAGTTTACTTCTAAGGACATAAAACACCTTAAGAGCCTGCCTTGCATAAGCACTACCACGCACTTTGCATAGCGCTATTTCTGCATATGTGAATTCTGTGTGGGGTGTCTCAGGTAACGAATACGACAAATATCCTTAGAAGATACTGAGGCTTGTAACAGTAAAACATTAAATTCAAGATGGACAATTTCTGACTAAAGTTTTCAGGGTCAGGTTTCAAACTTTTTATTCATTCTAACTTTTTCCGTGGCATCTCTTACCTTCCCTTTTTGTGGCTAGACAGCTATATAAAATGGAATCAACACAGTTGCTTCAATATATGTAAAATATGTCTGAAATAATTAACTTTTCCCACTGAATTTAAACTCGTTTTTGTGTTTGCAAAGGCAGCACATATAAGGTTCTCAAAAACATAGGGCAGAGCAAATAATGGTTTAATTTCAATAAACTTGCAGAGAGCTGTACTGAAATCACTTTGTCTGAAGAAGAAAGTGATAATCCATCAAGCCCGATGTTGTCAGCCTGGTTTCTGAAGGACGTGGTGCTCACCCGTTCTTGATGTCTCTGCCTGTATATACTGCCTAGTAACTTTTAAACCCATCAAGCCAACTCTGGCTAAAACTGGCAAAGGGGACAGGCATAGGATGGTAATAAATGCTACTATTTCCCACAAAATTCAACAACTGGTTAGGAAAAAAGATTCCTAGCCTAGCATCCTTGTTTGAGGGAGGGGCTGAAGTGTGACCTGAAGAGTTACCTGCTCATCTGGCGGGGGGCATTAGCCTGGCTCCTTTGGAAATCCAGCAGCCTTCACTCACCCGTGGCCCAGAGGGCAGATGGGAGAGCGGGAGCAGTGTGGAGGCCTGTTACAGGCCTGGGGATGTGGCGTGGCTTAGCCTGGCTGGAGGCCAAGTGCCCACCAAGCTGCTCTATCACTCCCTCTCCTCAGCTGTACAGGAGACGGACTGCTCCAGCGTGGGTGCCCCACAGGGTCACAAGCCCTGCCAGCAAACCTGCTCTGGCGTGGACTCCTCTCTCCACGGGTCCGCAGGTCCTGGCAGGAGCCCTCTCCAGCACAGGCTCCCCATGGGGTCACAGCTTCCTTCACGCATCCACCTGCCCCGGCGTGGGGTCCCTTCCACGGGCTACAGGTGGATCTCTGCTCCACCATGGACCTCCATGGGCTGCAGGGGAACAGCCTGCCTCACCATGGTCTTCTCCACAGGCTGCATCAGGGGAATCTCTGCTCCAGTGTTTGGAGCACCTCCTCCCCCTCCTTCTACTCTGACCTTGGTGTCTGCAGCGTTCTCACTCCTCTCTCCTGCTGGAAAATGGCCTTACGCAGGTTTTTTTCTTTCTTTTTTTTTTTTTCCCCTGCTTAACTATGTTACCACAGAGGTGTTACACTGTTGCTGATGGGCTTGGCCTTGACCAGCAGTGGGTCTGTCTTGCAGCCGGCTGGTGTTGGCTCCATCAGACATAGGGGAAGCTTCTGGCAGCTTCTCACAGAAGCCACCCCTGTAGCCCCCCACCACCAAAACCTTGCCACACAAACCCAGTACAGGATGGGAACTCCAGCTATGACCCACTAGCCTTTTAGTTACAGTCAACAGGGAATAAGGTACTGCAGGAGACAGGACATCGTTATTTTTGCTGCTCATGAATAGTAATTCTGGTAAATATGTGATTTCCTCAGTTTTGTCCGCGTGTCAAACTTATTCCGAAATAGGTGTGTAACTCCTATGTGTTTATATTTGTGTCCTGGAAGTAGTTTAGGCGAGGCGGGTACCTGGAATAATGATTCCTGTAAAGCCCTAACCTTGCATGCAGTGCTTCAAGTCCTTGGACTTGCTCTGTTGCATGACAACTACTGGACAACACCGCCTGATTCTTGAATTTATTTGCGCAGGACCTGACGCATGCATGAGTAACTGATTACGCGTTCAAAGCTAAGCTGCTTTTTCTTCCCTGTGCTGGAGAAGCCCTGGGCTGGAGTTCTGTCCCTGCAGTGCTGCCTTCTCCTCACTGACTGCGCACAGTTCCAGTCTCGCGCTACTGCTGCTTCGCTGGTTATACCTTACCACTTCCTCCGTGACTGGATTAACGCTTCAGCTCAGAGTGCCTGCTGGGACCAACACAGCTGTGCAAGCCTGAGCAAAACCGGAGCTCAGGCAGCAAACCACTAACATGATTAAAATGAGACAGATAACAGGCTGGCTATTGCTAAAGTTCCTAAAATTCTTTCTGCAAATACAACTAAAATCAAGTTGAAGTATGTCCAATACCAGACAAGGCCTGAAGCCCAATGTGGATGATTATTATTATAAAACTTTAAGATCTGCTATTAGTACAAAACTGTTATCATCATTAACATTATGGGCAGATGCCAAAAAGTGCAATAGCCTTTCTGCATCTCCCAGCATTAAAATCTGTTACAGCCTGGAAGTAAAAGTGAAGTTATTAGAAAACTGTCTGTTTGTTAGGACAAACATTTTATCTTTATATGTTTATAATGTTTTTTAATGAACATTGTATCTTACCTCCAGCAGAGATTACAATGTTGATTTGGGAAATGCACGATTCTGTCTCCAAAGATGAGCGATAAGAAATAATTCAAAATGCAATTTTACAATTTTCCCCATAGAGAAGATAACAGCTTTCCAAATATTGTAATGAAGTTCGACAGATGAACCAAGAAGAGAAAGTAAAATTTTTGATATGCTGCTGTTATTCAGAAACAGTCAGAAGATGTACTGGTATCTCAGCACTATTTTGGCAAACACTGTATAGAGAGCAAATCTGAGTATTCACACAGTCATGCCTCTTTGTTCTTCAGTAGATGTAAGATGTTATTTACGTGTTATTTGTACCTGGCTGTTGTTTTACATATATATATTTCTGTTAAACTATTTTTGCCACTTTGAGAATTTTACCTAGTTGTCATAAGAAGAATTTTTAAAGTGGAAAAGGAAGATGCTCCATAAAAACTTGGTATAATGAGGAGCTAGACTGGAGTTTGTATCGCCATATAGAATACATACATATTGTTTAAGTTCTGCCCTTTTAGTACCTTCTAGGTTCCTCCAGTTATAGCTCCAGTTTTGTGGAACTCGAGCTGAAAAGGCCACCCTGAGAAACAGATTAAAAATATAAGCTTAATTCTAACCTCAGATCATATACTAAGTGAATGCAACATGTCTTCAGCTGGAGAAAACAATTCAGATGGTTGTAATTACTAAAGATTGCATGCCATTAGATGTAGGCACATAAATTAATTTCCTTTTATAAGAAAGTAATGCCACTGCAGTTATACATAAGCCCTAAGGTAATCGGGTCTAAAACAAACAGAGAAATTCACACAGGAAATGACGGACAAATTACATAGGAGTTGAATGTGTGTTTCAGCTGAAAATGAGGAGTTCCTAAAACAATATATTTATAATCCCCCCAAAGGGCTTAAGCATTTCCTGTCCATGATGATCTACACAGAGAAACTATGCAAAACAGAGTAAACAATCTTTGCTAACGGCGCGATTAAGAATTGCTATTTAAGGTGCTAATGTCTGACAAACTGGAGATGTGGCAATGACCTTTAGTGCATAAAAATGGTAATACTTACACATCCTTTTTTCTCTGTATTTTTAAAAGGCTAATGCTCAATCTCATGATTTCATAGAGGGAAAAACAGACACTACCTCTGGCAAAAATGCCTTGCAGTTAATGCACTCCTGGTTTGTGAAAAGTCGGGAAGAAAACCCAGTTCTCCTGAGATGCAGCCCTATGACCTATCCACTGGACCATGCTACTTCCCAGAATACTGTAGTTTTCAGAAAGCCCTGTATGAAGCAATTTTTCATAATTAAAAACAAACCAAATGTCACAGCAAATATTTCATATATTAGAAGTTTCATCTGAGGGTCAAAATTAACTTTCCTAAATTACATATTTCCTCGTGGATATTATTCCTAGGCTCTGAAAAGGAAAACTACAGCTCATAAAAAATACACCCCGAGGAACAAGATACTTCATTAATTCCTTAAAGGTTTAGCATAATTGTTTTTAACTCCAGAAAAATCCTTCAACTAACTGGAGACTCTCTGATGTCAGTCCTTCCAGACCTGACACGAGAAAAAAATTCTACGTGCATGCAATTAATCTTCTGTATTATCACCCCATATTTTAATAATTTTCAACTCTTAGAGACTTGCACCCTCAAAATCATGCTAGCTCAACCATGTAGTATTTAAATTGTATCTGGCTCTGTATTTTTGAAAGTATTTGTTGTTATAATTTTATCTTAACCTAGTTTATGGTATGACATAAACAATCTTCTATACTGGGATTTCAATACATACTTTAAAAATTGAATATAAACATATTATGTTACTTTTATGTTAGTAGCATAATGAGAGTCCAGTTCTCATTTGGCCTTCTTGGGGCACAGAAATAAAAATATATAAAATAAATAATATGCTTATCATAGAGAAAGTAACATACCAAGCTTATTTTAAAACACTGGCCTGAAATAAGATCACCAAAAATTAGCATAGGGGAGAAAATAAGATAATTAATGTTTAATTATATTTAGTATATTTTTAACCTTATAAACAAAATAGTAACATGTCAGCAATTAGCTTTACATCTTGAATTCTTGCATTTTTAATAATCAGCATTAAATAATCAACTGGCATTACAGTTCATAATAAATGGAGTACTACAGAAACACTGTACAGCTTGGAGCAATGTACAACGCTGCGCAGGAGTGACCCAGTACCCAAGTTCGTAGCAACTTTATACCATCTCAGGCTACCGTATCTGCAGGAGTAGCCTGCTGCACTGAAGTTTCATCAAACGCTAGACAGGTCAAAGTAAAAACAAAATACCCCAAACCAGATGCAGTCGAAGCTTTATTAAGGCACAAGTGATAGAAATGCAAGAAAATTATGCTTCATTTACTAAATAGCAAGTTTAAAAGAGCTCCTGCATTGTAATCTGAGCTTGTGTGCACAAACTGCCACTGAAGGCAAGGAAAACGAGAGTCTCTGGTAAAACAGGGTCTGAACGGAGACATTGTGGGGTGAGGGGAGTTTTCCAGGGGATATCAAAGACAGACGGTGAACGGAACTGTTGTAGCCAGCTCACAGCTGCCTGTTATTCCAGTACTAGAATTAAAGATAATTTAGGAAAAGCTCAAGGAATATTTCTTCTGGCCTGGCATGAACATGAAGTAACGGATGACTGAAAAACTCAAAAGCAACAGATTAAGGTTAGCCTATTTATTAGCTTTTTCTAAAGCAAAAAAATATTTTATGACTTCAGTGAAGTTGTTCATATGAAAATTGCTTATAATAGTAAAGATGTACAGAGTTTGTAACAAAATCCACCTACTGGTGGCTAAAGTAGTAGAGTTTTTGGGACTGAAACATTTTCTAAAATTTGGCTTTCTTCAGTGTATTGAGGTTATTGCTTAGAAATCCCGGTGAGGGCTAATCCTTCAGAAAGGCTCCAGCAGACATCTAATGTAAGAGACGTACGGAAACTCTTAACAGCTAGTAACTCCCATGTTCCCTCTGAGTAAGTGCTGAGTTTTTTAAAATCTGGGTGCTTAGTGGTACAAATGGGTGCTGCTGGATGCAGAATTACTTAGGAAAAAAATGGCCCTAATAACCTGATCACCTAAGTTAGATTTTTACAGTTTTGTTAAACACTATCCACAAACATTGCTAAAGCAAATGCAACTAGAGTGAAGGCCTTACATTTCACAGATTAGTTAAGAACATTATCTACCAAGTAGGTAATGTGATTGTTTATGTGGGACTTAAAAGCAAAATTGCACTGCCTTATGTGTCTTGGCTACATATGAAATCTGAGAAATAGAAGTCTTCCTGCTTTATATGACCAGATACCTCAGATACACCATATACATATAAATTTGGGATGTTTCTATTGACGTTACTGTTCAAATAATCCAGGAATAAAACTTTGCAAGTTTCTGAAGTGCTTATTTTCCATTATTTTTTTTATATATATTTTTATATATATATATGTATGACAGTCAGACAGAGTGCAGGCATATACAAGATAAGTGAATAACTACACATGCATGAGTCCTACATCTGCACCTCATCATTCATGCACTACGCCCGAAACCATCTACTTCTCCAGAGTGCAGCCTTCAGAGAGCAAAATACTTTTCCCCACAGTCACTGCAATTCAATGTTTCTCCTCCAATGTGTTTATTTTCAAAAGTTTGTCCTATAGTTGAGTTACTATTCTCTGTGCAGTATTCTGGATGTTCAGAATATGAAACAACGGTTAGACAATATACTGAATTATAAAGACAACCCAGGAATTACAACTTAATCCTTGGTTGTCACAAATATGCATACATTTCTTTGGATTTTGTTGAGATTAGAATGTAGAAGTTGTTTAAAAATGCAATTTGCATACATGAGAAAGGTGATCACACAAGACAACTTGAAAAAAAAAACAGAAAAAGAGGAAAGGGAAGATGTTCAAACACAATTCAGCATTTTCTGTATTCCATAATTTTAATACCTGTTTTCAAATACTGTTAGATGAAGAAATGAACTGTGGTCATTGAATTAGATTTTTATTAAAATGTCAAAGGCACTCAGAAAATTTGTATGCACGCTTGCCTCAATCTAAATAAAGAGAACCTATTTGCATGTGTTTTATTATGTACTGAATTACTTTAGCTGTCAAAGTAAGCACCTGATATACGGCACTCATTTGCATAAACTAATTTATAAATAAAAAGTGGCTGCAAACGTCGAAGAAGAAATTCACACATTTGCTGACAGACAACATGCATTGTTCTCAAGAATATCTTTATTCCTAATATTTTTAAAGTCTCAAAACTATTTGGTAGAATTAAGGCGTACTTATTTTCCCCCTTAATGACTCTCCACCATTTTGGATACGCTTGTGGGCTTGCGTGCAGATGCTGGGTGACTCCTTTGTCACAATCCTCTTCAATGCACTGCGTTCTGATCTCGGTTAAGGCAGAATTTGGAATAACGCTCGCATTAGAAATGGCTGATCAAAGACAAGGGCATTGTTACTTTGGTTCCAGAATGCTGCAGGAAGGATCCTATACCGGCCACAGGTAGAGCCGCACTACATGTATGAGGTTAAACTGAGGTACAGCACTATGTGCTCAACAAGTAACAACATGCTTAACTCAGAGGACAACTGTTTACGTCAGCATTCAAGCATCAGCATTCGTCCTCTATCGTTTATAGAACAGCTTGGTATTTCAAAGTCAAATGCGACTAAAAACATTCAGTCTGAGCCTACGTACATGAAATTTCAGCTCATTGCTATCACAGATGAGGACAGCTTAAATATGCTAAACAGACTAATAAGAGATTATTATATTTCAGGTAGATACAAGATATCAAAAACTTTTGGATCATGTTATGCAAACAGAATCCTGTAAGTGCCAACACAGGTTATATTTCCTAATAGGTGTTTATCTCACAAAAGCAGCGTACTTCTTTCTGTAAACACATGTTGAGTGGGGCAATGGCTGTGTGCTAAAATTTAAAATCTTACAAACAGCCGTGGAGCAAAGTAGGAAAAGTTAGTGGCTATGTACACGTGCTGTGTCTTCCTTGAACTTAAAAGGTACTGCTGTGGGCTTATGTACTATGTTTGCACGGACAGCAGTCTGTCACTGCCATTTCCAAGATAATTAATAGCTGTGAATATTGAAATACCACAGCTTTCTTCTGCCTCCCCACCACCACTGCCATACTGGAAGAAGCATAAAATTGTTCTCCTATCAAACTGCACATCTGATAACTATCTCAACTTTAATAGCTCCGATTAAATATATTTTTCCTATATACTGTTGGATGCCACTGCTTTAAAACTCTTGATGATTTTGTGCTTCAGGATGTCTGCATTTCCCTGCTGAATGCTAACTTTCCATTGCATATCTTGCATCTTAGCTTCAGATCCACTGGAATCCACTTGGATGAAAAGCCCCAAAATGAGTAATAGCTATTAAAATTTCCAGACCAAAACAAAAACAAAACCCACATCAAGGCAGAGTTACGGTTGAAAAGGAGTATCAGTTACTTAAGGCATAAAGTATAATGGCATATTGTATAAAGCATAAATTATCCCCAAAGTAAACATTTCAAAAACCCCAGGAAACTCAGGATTAAGGATAAAAACTTAAACGAAATCCAAACATCTTGAAATATTGAAATGCAGTATGAAAGCCTTCAAAACAAACTCCGATCAGCCCTGCAGGCAGCACCATGCTGTAAGCCAGCAATTATGATTAATGTATTTTAGTATCTGTGCCCCTAAATTAGCCTAATGCATATTTCAGAGATAATAATTTTTTATTTTGTTCCTTCGCATGCAACAAGTGACTATGACAAGCAATAGAAGGTGAGCAGGAGAAAAAATAATGGTATATAACCATATTATTAGTTTCACTGCGGAACTGGTTGTTACTTGACTACTTAGAAATATAAAATGTCCATCATAAGTGTGAAGCTACAAGTAAAATACTGTTGTATCATGCACGAATGTTTCATCACTGTGAGAAGAAACCATTTCCGGCTGGGGATCGGTAAAAGTGAATCAGGAAAGGTTCCATTAGATTTTATAACTTGTTGAAGAATAAACAAATGGTATTTCAATTCTTAAAATTAAAAATGAAAATCTGAGAAACACACTACTTCTACCGCATAGGTTGCCTATCTAATCTAACTAAGTGGACAGAACTTTTCTATGGAAAAATAAGAAAAAGAGTAAGAGGAGACGAATGTTTGCCAAAAAATTCAAGCCCCAAAACACTCACTCATTTTCAAAATTGTTTTATTGCAGTTGGATAATAGAGATAAATACCTAAGAGCAAAATCCAGTAAGTCACATTTATTTTTCTTTTGGAACAATTCTCCAAACTGGTGGTGTTTTATGATAAAGAACAAAAAGTTGCACTACATTTCAGAACATTTTGTTCTTTAAAACTGGTCATACAGGTGGGAAATATTAAAGTACTACAAATTAAGTGAATAATTTTCCACTCCAGCTTCATTTCCCAAATTGAACAAGTCCAAGTGAAAGAAACCATGACTTTTTCTGCTTTGGAGATGCATATCAGCTGGTGGTGCACTTCAAGCTATATTAATTTGATTAAAAAGTTTATCCTTAATAACCTGAGACATCAATCCATGTATAGCTTCTATGGTGGTCTTGCAGCTGAAAAACAAGCATAAATTCAATGTTGGCCAAACACTGAACTGAACTGTCATTTTATTTGAAGATATTCAGCTGTTTTGGAAGTTCAAGGTGCCCATAACCCCATGAATCTTAACTGTCCAGAAAGGAAAAGTCACACACAGCAATTTAGCCATTGTTGCCAATAGCTTTCTGTTACTTAAAAAGCGAACTGATGAGTACTACACACACAAAGACCAATTCCAGAAAACTTCTCTGTCTGGCAACTTAGGACATCTTACAGTAACAATAGCAAGTGAGCTCTGTGGTCATCTGAACCAAAAAAATAATTTAAAAAAATCCCTGAGGGAATGGAGCTACCAGCTGTTACCATATCTGAAGGCTCTCACTGTTCTCCACCTTATCGCCTTTGCCCGACCCCAGGCCAGAAGTGCACAGTAACCACAGCTCCTCTGAGAAACTTTACAGAGAACACTGAAGGAAGAATTTATAGAGCTAATCAGTTATTAGTCAAAATATGCAACATGTGCAAAAATCCCCAAACAGCTGCAAGGATTCCTATTGATCCATGTTTCCTCCAGTGTTCCTGGTTTAGGGGGATGTAGGGTCAAACTAACAAGTAAACATGTCTCAAAACAGAAGATATAGATGCAGAAGATGAATCAGCCCTGGAGGCATGGAGAATAGGGACAAATTACTACTCTAGATAAAGGAATCCTAGGCAAAGGGAGCCGGCGTGGAGTACAGTTTGGCTAATGCATATGTACTCTTAGAAAATGTCTCTTGGAGATATGTAGGTACAGTAACAGAAGATATATAGCCAAGTGTAAGCACCTTTATGTTAATGTTTTACAGCACTGTTTTTGCTAAAACAGGCAAACCGAATAATCCTTTAGCAAACTTTGCAACCTTATTTCTTGATAGTAATTTAGGCGCCAACTGAATCAATTGTCCTGGTGTCTGCACAAGTCTTCTCCTGTCTTTTCTGTTTTAAAGCTGCAACATGTGCTCCGCTCTTTCAAAAGAAAGGGATCTAGTTGTCCTGACTAGGGTCTTAAGAGCTAGGAATACAAAGATTTTGAAACTTTAAAGGATTACTATGTAGTCCACTGAGCACGATAAGAGGGATGTGTGCAATGACACAGAATCATAGAATCATAAAATCATTAAGGTTGGAAAAGACCTCCAAGATCATCAGGTCCAACCATCAACCCACCAGCACCATGCCTGCTAAACTGTGTCCTGAAGTGCCACATCTACACGTTTTTTGAACCCCTCCAAGGATGGTGACTCCACCACTTCCCTGGGCAGCCTGTTCCAATGCCTGACCACTCTTTCAGTAAAGAAATTGTTCCTAATATCCAATCTAAACCTCCCCTGATGCAACTTGAGGCCATTGCCTCTTGTCCTATCGCTAGTTTACCTGGGAGAAGAGACCAACACCTGCCTCACTACAACCTCCTTTCAGGTAGTTGTAGAGAGCAATAAGTCCCCCTTCAGCCTCCTCTTCTCCAGACTAAACAGCCCCAGCTCCCTCAGCCACTCCTCGTAAGACTTGTTCTCTAGACTCCTGACCAGCCTTCCTGCCCTTTTCTGGACACGCTCCAGCACCTCAATGTCCTTCTTGTAGTGAGGGGCCCAAAACTGAGCACAGTACTCAAGGTGCAGGCTCGAATATCTGTATGTGTAAATTGATGTAGTGACCTTGGTCGTTGGCAGCCACTGGGCACTTGAAGCTACATCGAGTCCACATTATGCTAGATGTCTTGCGTAAAATTAATAAAGATAACCTCTTTTCCAAAGAACAGTGCTCTGGGTTTTATTCCTAGCTGATGAGATAAGAGACATCCCAGCTGCAGCGTGGACAGATTCCTGAAGAGAATGGGTGAACAGAGCGGCATTCAAGTGTGGGGAGAGCAGGAAGAGAGGGGCTGTGAGCAGAGCCGCAGCTCCTGAGGCGTGAAATCCCTGTGGGTTTCCTCTGGTGAAGCCAGATTACAGAGAACTGGCAAGTGGAGAGGCAGGATGTAATATGGTAGACAGACGTCATCCTCCCAGCGTACGTAAATGAGAAAGATGATACAACAGAAATGGGAAGATATTTTTTTCATTGCCTGCTATTTGATATTACTGTTTGTGGAGTGTGTGCAACTGCCTGCAACCTTTTGTATGTGCTGATGAAGGAGGCACCCAAAATAAAACACTATTTAGCATTTAATGTAATAATTAGGTAGGCAAAGCTTTGCCAGTTTGTGCTGATCACAAAATGCTTTTTTAGGCTTCCATGTCTTTTTTCCCCACTTGGACTAGCATCTCCAACCCAGCAAGACTGACTGTGGTTTTGATGTTAGTTTATTTGCAGCCCTTCCTATCCCGTACCTAATTAGAAATCAGTTGTGGCAAATTAATTCACTGAGCATATTGACAGAGTGCACCCGGACACTCCTAGGGATCTCTGATCTCGCTGGGACTGGCGAGTTGTCTCCCAAGTGTTTGTATGTAAACGGGGTTCTGCTGTTGCACAGATGAGCACTCAGTGTTTCGGGGCACTAGAGAATTAGGGCTAGGATACTTTTAGAAGAAAATAGGAAGTAGGCTACTTGGCACTTTTTTTTCCCCCTCGGTCAGTAAAAATGCTGTCCTTTGCAAGTAATCTTCCTCTACTGTGGGATAATGAATAAGATATGATGGGAGTTTGGAAGACTCAAGATGTCTTCCTCATTCTACTGAAAATTTCTGTGTGCCTTGGTTAAATCTTTGAGTCTGTGTTGCAGGCACTTTTTTATTGCTGGTTTCATGTTTTACAGTGTAGCAGGTCTTAATTTTATTGTTCATTGAAAGCAGAACAGTCTTGGCCAAGAAAATGCTGCTACTGGCAAAGAAAATACTCCTTAATCTATTTATTGCTACTCAGACCTTGGTTATTTATTTTTTTCTACTTAGCCCATATCTAGGATTTTGTTTGTTTCTTTCATTGGTCTGACTTCCTTCCAAATTTGTGATCTATTCTGTGCCAACTTACTGTAGAAATAACCACAGACCAGTGTCAGACCTATTTTCCATTTAGCGCTCTTCAGTAAAATGACTGCTTAACTTCTCAGGTCTGGGCAGATTATTTAGCAGTATTTGAAAACTCTCTTTTAAAGTGAGACACAAATTCCACAGCTTATGTGTTCAAAAGATACTGGCAAGTGTTCTCTGAAATAACTTTTTGTTACTGTCTGATTTCCTTTGCTGCTTGGTAACTCTGGAACTCCCCAACATAGGCATATGTGTATATATACACATATATATATATATAAAAATTTTCCCTTACAAAAGAGAATCTCCATATTTGGGGGGCGGGGGGGACACATTACAAAGTAAAGGAGTGCGCGTTCTGCCTGTTTCCTCTCCCCTCCCCAGACATTACAGGAAGCCCTGGGCTCTGCTCTCAACTTTCCTGGACATGCAGTAAAACAAGACTTCCTATTATCTTATGTAAATTAAATAACTAATCCTCACATTTTCCTGTTTTCATACTCCCACAAGTCTAGCATCTACACAGGTATAGTTTGACTCTGTACCTGCACACTGTGTTAATGCTTTCAACCTTGCATTAATGTGAAAAGTCCAAAATGTCTTTCTCTCTGGTGTTAGCTTAATGTTTTATTTGTTCTCTTTTTGTCTCCCTTGACTGCTGGTCCTTTTGTTTGTTGATAGAAACTCGACTCTCACTCCCATTATCCCATAGAAGTGCTAAGCTGCTCTGGCTTGTGTGACTTGAGACATCCTTCCCATAAATCAGATTTTAAAATGAGGTACTAGTTTCACTGTGCAAGTTCACAATGAATGCAGTAAAATGTAGATGAAAAGCTTTATTGAGCAATTATGCATGTAGGAATGCTGGAGCCATGAATTAGCTGTGTAAATAGCCATCCTGCTTGCTCTGACTTCAGAAGAATTACGTAAAAAAATAGTTTTGTCCTTAGTACTTCCGCATTTCTGTTCTCAAAATTAGATGTTATGCTCTTAAGAATGAAAAGTGTACAGTACTTGTATTTTCTGATTTTGAAGACGCTTCTGAATCAAGCAGTGGAGGCAGAGGGATGAAGGAATGAAAATATCTGTAATGACCCTGACTTTATTTTAACGGAGGTACATGGTGAGGGCCCCTTGGCTGGACTTCTGCCTGCTATCCAAGGCTCCCTCGGGGTGGGGGGGGTGACCGTGCCAGCAGCGCAGGCATTCACTGCGGTTCTGGTGTGCTAACGGCTGCATGCAGGTAGGCATAAATTGGTGGCAAACAAAGAAGAAAACCGAGCAGCGTAGGCCTGGGAGAACTGCAGTTATATAAAGGTGAACGATGAAACATTATTTCTGAAGTGGGTATTTTGAAGGGCTGTTACCGCAACACTTTTTATATAAATGAAAGGTACATTGGAATCGGAAGCAATTTGGTGTAGAAACCTGCTAGTGACTCATCCCAGACCTGAGGGGAAACAGAGCTAGTGTTGCACGGAGAGATTTTTGAGCGCTTACGTGGTATCTGCCTCAGACTGAAGTTCAATTTTCATCAGTTAACCCAAGAGTGGAAGATATTAGCACCCTCTTCCAACACTGCTCCTTTGAGTGTCCGTTAGTACAGTGCATATTCCAGTCTGGGCGTCCTCATCGCCATTGCAGCTGCATCCGAGCAGAGGTTGATCGTTGGTCATTTCCTGAACTTTCTACAGATTCTGCACAGCTCCTGTATTTTACTGCCAATGCAATAACAACGTATTTATCAAGTGCTTCAGTTCATGAGATGTACAACATCTTGAGTTCTCATGGCTTCACAAAATTCTTTGTCTTCTTTATAGAACAAAGTTTTTTCTTGGTTTAATTCAAAGATTTATAAAAACATTTAATGAATTGGGTTGACACAAAGATTGCCATGTAATTAGAAAACTTTGGCATTTTTCTCTTTTGTGTTCTGATGCAAGCCTAAAACTGTGCTGTCATCTACAAAAATTATGTACAGCATTGTTGGAGAAAACTGTAGTTGGAAGATGACTTACTCTTGATCTGAGGCCTTATAGGAGGAAAACAAAGTAGCTTGGATTTGTGTGCAGGAACATTTCATATGAAACATTTGACTAATTTGAACAGTGACTGTAAGAAATTACCATACATTTTAAATAATCTAGTTCTTATTGTCCCTTTAAAATGGCTGTACGTACATCAAAGCTAAATGTCAATAGATAGAATTTTGTGATAGCTTCTCCTTCTTAGGATTCATGTTCCATGCTGTAACCTACAATATCTTTCCATGTTCATTGTGGTCCTTGCCACCCAACGCCATAGTAGCTGACGTCAAAAAATTGCTGACCTGAAAGATTAAATACTGCCATATTCCTTTTTAAAATTGCATAATGGAATGGTGGTCTTGAGTTAATGTTGAGATTAGAGGGATTTATTTAATTGTTGCTTATGCTTCATACTCAGCTTTGCAATATTCCATTAACTGGCTTCTGCCATATTGCCATATTATTTCTCATAAAAAGAAAGATAAGTTAAAGACAAATTCAGTTTAGTGGAGTCAAAAAGTCGGTCATCTGCCCTCTGTCCGTGCTTGTTCTTGGACATCCTGTGCTGTATTGGTCTCACCTGGTAAAAGAGGACAGGATGTACCTTTATATATTGCTGAAACTCACTGAATAGTTCAGACCCACATGCACCCGTAAAACATTGACCCACAGCTCTCAGGACTGAAAATGAGAGTATTTGTGCTTGGAGAACAAAAACCAGACTCTGTAGTTGATAGATGGAAATACATATTCTCTGTGGGTTGGGAATAGGTTGGGCCTCTGGCAAACATGAGGAAACGCTTAGATAAACGATTAAACAAAGTGAGGACAGGAAGTAATAAACGCTTACAACGTTTTGCTTAAATCTCTGTCATTTTTTGATTATGAGATACAGCTTCTTGTGTTGGTAGTGGGGTTTTTAAATCACTACTACCTTTTTTATACTCCGAGTTGGTGCGTAAAAATGCTCTAGTGGAATGCCTGTGTCTTTTGACATAAACAGTTTGTCAGAAGTATTAATAAAACATCAAATCCAAATCTGGTCTGTTATGTAGATCTTGGTCTGCCTTTAAAATACTGACATTTTGGAAAAATGTTGTAATCCTTTTGTGAAGGGTGGGACGTGATGGGGGGACATCCCCCAAACCAATGCCCTGGTTGCATTTAAATAGAATATCTGTGGAGATGAGGTACCAGTAAATAGCTTGAAAATACAAATATGGAGCTTGTGTTCTTGCTCATCTCTGTGGTTTGGAGAAGAACTCTTGACATTCTGAGTAGACCCCACCTACATAACATTGTGTGCCAGAGCATTTGTTTACCAAAGCGTGTTTGTTCACCCCAGCCTGTATTTGCAAGTCTAGTAGAACGTGCTGTAGCTGGAATTCAGGAGGCTGAATTAAGAAACATCCACACAGAATTACTACTTAGAGAGTTTTTTTTCATTTTATACTTATCTTAGCTTTGGTATACCTTCCTGCACAAACTGCTCAGATCTCCTGCAAACTCAGATACTTGGCCTGTTTTATGGAACTGTATTTGTAAACTGAATTCCAAAGAGTCTTTAAGAACAAAATGCAGGTCTTGCAGTCCCGTGAGTTGGGAGGTTTTTTAGCAACTTAGATTGATGCTTCATGAGGTATATTGCACTTCAACTTCAGAGTGTAGCAACTGATACTTCATGAGGTGTATTGCACTTCAGCTTTAAAGTGTTGAACAGCACAGTGATTTATTACTGCATTGTATGCATGTCTGCTGAAACTAGTCCCAGAACAGGTTAGCGTTTACCAATAAGCTGTATATTTGACATGTCGAGCAAGGCCAATGGCATTCTGGGGTGCATTAGGAGAGGCATGGCCAGCAGGTCAAGGGAGGTTCTCCTTCCTCTCTACACTGCCCTAGTGAGGCCTCATCTGGAGTACTTTGTCGAGTTCTGGGCTCCCCAGTTCAAGAAAGATGAAGAGCTACTGGAGAGAGTCCAGCGGAGGGCTACGAGGATGGTGAGGGGACTGGAACATCTCTCCTACGAGGAGAGGCTGAGGGAGCTGGGCT
>Ga0065711_1028044_pt1 | contig 44102 bp, 14 predicted proteins | sample Hoacrofraction12_FD_59098 | JGI IMG/M metagenome (GOLD analysis project Ga0065711, IMG submission 59098) | Hoatzin crop microbial communities from Cojedes, Venezuela - Epithelial fraction 12 v2 (version 2) | ecosystem: Host-associated > Birds > Digestive system > Esophagus > Crop | place... | reverse complement strand
ACTGGCTGAATGGCAGAACTCAGAGGGTTGTCATCAGCGGCGCTGAGTCTAGTTGGAGGCCGGTAACTAGTGGTGTCCCTCAGGGGTCAGTACTGGGCCCAGTCTTGTTTAACTTCTTCATCAATGACCTAGATGAAGAGTTAGAATGTACCCTCAGCAAGTTTGCTGATGACACCAAACTGGAAGGAGTGGTAGATACACCAGAAGGCTGTGCTGCCATTCAATGTGACCTGGCCAGGCTGAAAAGTCGGGCAGAGAGGAACCTGATGAGGTTCTACAAGGGCAAATGCAGGGTCCTGCAACTGGGGAGGAACAACTCCATGCACCAGTACAGGCTTGGGGTGGACCTGCTGGAGAGCAGCTCTGTGGAGAGGGACCTGGGTGTGCTGGTGGATGACAGGTTGACCATGAGCCAGCAGTGTGCCTTGGCTGCCAAGAAAGCTAACGGGATACTGGGATGCATTAGGAGGAGTGTGGCCAGTAGGCCGAGGGAGGTTCTCCTTCCCCTCTACACTGCCCTAGTGAGGCCTCTTCTGGAGTACTGTGCCCAGTTCTGGGCTCCCCACTTCAAGAAAGATGAGGAGCTACTGGAGAGAGTCCAGCAGAGGGCTACGAGGATGGTGAGGGGACTGGAGCATCTTTCCTACGAGGAGAGGCTGAGGGAGCTGGGCTTGTTCAGCCTGAAGAAGAGAAGGCTACGAGGGGACCTAATATATGCTTACAATATAGGGTGGGTGTCAGGAAGATGGGGCCAAACTCTTTTCATTGGTGCCCAGCAACAGGACAAGGGGCAATGGGCACAAACTGAAGTATAGGAAGTTCCAGCTGAACATGAGGAAGAACTTCTTCCCTCTGAGGGTGATGGAGCACTGGAACCGGCTGCCCAGGGAGGTTGTGCACTCTCCTTCTCTAGAGATATTCAAGACCCACCTGGATGCGGTCCTGTGCAGCCTACTGTAGATGACCCTGCTTCGGCAGGGGATTGGACTGGATGACCCACAGAGGTCCCTTCCAACCCCGAACATTCTGTGATTCTGTGAAGACTGGCAGTTACAGGTGAGGCAGATCTTCCTGTAGAATTATCTTCAAATGCCATGAGGGAAGGTCCACACTATCTGCTAATACCACTGACCACTGCTGGGGGTGGGATGGAGTAAAAGAATAATGATCAGCAAGGGTTGAGAAAGCCTCTAAGAAAGATGAAACTTAGCAGTAAAGCAAAAATCAATGAGAAGAAACCGACAAAATTTTCAAAGAGAAGCTGTAAGCTCCTATTGTCAAGTGATAAAAATGAATGCTGGCTTGCTCCATTCTTTTTCCTTCTGAATCCCCACAAGCCTTTGTTATTGCAGCTAAGTATAACCTGCTGTCCCTGACTACATCAAGTGTGGCCGAAGGATCCTATCATAATGGAAGCATTGGACTGCAACATCTGTGGGAAAAATGTTGCCTCAGCCAGTACTAGGCAAATTCAGGGAACAAGCCACAGAGAACTTCATCCTTTCTCATGGTTTTCATACAACAGCCTACAGCCAAGACACTGAATCCTTAGAAGGAAGATCATCCTCAGTGAATCTGAGTGGGATGCCTTGATGGAACATCAGTCATCTCCAGATATACTGCCAAAGATATTCACTTTGCTTTCAGGCATCTTCTATTGATTTTACGGGGATACTTTACGTCTGCCACGAGGTATAGCAACAAGACCTTCTACTCTTGCACAGACTTCTCTGCCCTCACCTGGTGCCAAAACTAATATGTCCAGTTTCTAATTTATCAAGTACCTAACTCCTCTTACTACGTACTAGATAGAAACATTAAAAAAACCCAAAAAAACCCCACAACCACCCAAGAGTATCAAAGTGAAATCTTCAAATGTGCATTCTTTTCACTGAGCTATTATTATCACATCCACGGATGATTTCATCAAACCCTACAGAAGAGTATAAAAGGCAAAATAGGAAGACTGATTGGTAAACAATAGCTACCAGCTATGGGCTCATTATTCTTTATGTTCCAACCCTGAACTGGCCTTTAGAAGACAAATTTCTGCTCTGCTGTGTAGTTTCTGCACCATGGCCCCATAATTAATTATCAGCTGCCACATGCAAAATCCACCATGATAGATTGTCTGCCCACATCAGCATAATTACTAACCACAGTCATTGACAGCCCTTGTTATTACAACAACCAACGAGCAGGACTGAGAGGTGAATGAAAATACTTTGTAAGACAGGGCAGAGAAATGCAGTTACAAAAAGGAAGACATATCAAAGCAGTTAGCATAGTACCTTAGCTACAGGAACCAACAGATAGCTGACAGCAGAGTGAATAATTCACAACAAATCATTTAGGAAATGCAGCACCTTTAGACGCTGAGCCTATAGACTCTATAATGATATCCAGCACTTAAAACTTGAGTGGGTTTTTTAGTTGTTCCTAAAAATCATGTCACTCTTTCTGATCCTTGATGGAATGAACTGTGGTTGTAATCATAAAAAGACTTCAAAACTTTGAAACTTTTACAGTGACCGTGACTTTCTTCTTCAGATGAAAAAATAAAATTGGATTCTGAACTATGGTAAATTCTTAGCTTAGAACTGAAGTCAGCAGGTCAACAGAAGGACACCTATGGACAGGGCTATGCACTACCTACTATTTCACCCTTCAGTAGTCCACAGCAAATTGAATCATGCAAAGTGGAATACTCATAGGTCTGACATCTAAAGGCTGTTCCAGACTTGACTTTGCACTTTTTACTTATTTTAAGCAGCCTTCTCAAAGAAGTTGAGGAAACTGCTGCCTTCTGAGTCTACCTTTTCCTTTACATTGCTTCCTGTGCCAAAGGAAAGTAGGTAGAGGCAACAGGCGTCTCAAGAAGTAATTAATTCTATTGTTCAGAAATCTTTACTCCTGTTCATGTCCCTTTCTATTAAAAACAGACACATAGGCTTTGTGGGAGAGACAGTCATAGGCACTCCGCTCCACTGGTCAGCTAGCGCTAGCTAGCATTTCTCCTAATGAATTGGCCCCCCAAAGCATAACCTTCTATTCTTCTGCCCTCCTAGTGTGAATTATTTTAATAAAAATGTAACTATTGAGTGGGGATCTTAAGTAAGTTGAAATGAGAATGATGGGGATGGAGAAGAAAAATCGTGCTGCAGGGAAAGCTCTGTATGCATGCTCTTTTGTGATATATGATGATAGACCGTGCCAAGCACAGACTGTCTGTATGCCATCGAGTCATACATTGAGACTTAACCACATGAGAGTGGCAGGCTAAAATGAGACAGGTTTTAAGGGGGGGGGCAGGAAAGGGATGCCTGCAGGTAGTTTTCTTGTAGCATTAAGATCAACTTGCACTTTGTTACAAAGTGGACCTGCCATTCAACGATGCAACTGCTCTCACGACCGGGTCAATCAAGAATAACAACTGCAAGTGCTCCATACTTACAACACTGTAAGCAGTATTTTCAGTAGCTATAATATATTCTTATACCTTTTCACTAATAACTTCAGATGCAAAATTACAAAATGAGGCTATGCATACTGAAATTTGTACCGTCTCCTCTAATGAATTTAGCTGTAATCTAATCAACTAGGTAAAAATAAAGAAAAAGGTGTTTTCTATTGCTGTTTCCATTTTTAAAACTGAGGGTGTTTTATTGAAGAGTTTTCCATTTTTATAAAATAAATGAGATCACTGTCTGATATGGGTGGTGAATCAGCATGGTAAGGCATGAAGACAGTGGCAGGTTGTAACTGCTCAGAGCTGCTCTGAATATTGCATTACAAAAAGTATATATCTGATTCATTTTTAATAAGGTTACACTGAGAATTTTTACTCAGAAACCCTATCATTTGTTTATCAATTTCTGCTCAATAGACACGTCCTCTGCCAAGAAAAAAATTTTAATTACTGTACTAACAGTAAGGATGACAGTATTAAGTTGTATATCTCATTATTAGAAAGGATCAACAGCCAAGGATTAGGATTTGTAAAAACATTGTAACCTGACATGACAGTAACCAGCCCATAGAAAACATCTCAAATTGTAGGCAAAGTTAATGCATGGAAGCTTAGCCTCTGTATGAAAATGAGAAATATCTCAAATATCACAGGGTTTTTTAATATTAGACAACAGATATTCCATTATGCAGGGACTACGTTCCACTAGGTAAGGAAATACATATTCCCTTATTCCACTACAGTGTTTCTATGGAACCTCTTTCTGCCAGGAAGCATTGTACCTGTCATGCGTGCCAACACCGCATGTTTTAGCACAGTAAGAGGTTGTGCAAGTTTGAGCCGGATGGCCACAGCAACAGAAACACACCATTACTTCTGTGAAACAAGAAACCTGGGGAATGATGTCTCTAAATGCCAATCATGGTTCACAAGAAATGGAAAACCTCAGTAATTAAAGAAGCTTTTCCTTTCCAATTTGAAACATCTCTGTTATTAATCCATATTTGTTAAAATTTCTCCTGCGTAAGTAATTTGACATGTGTTTTATCATGGAGATCTTTGATTTTTAGAGGAGGAATGAATTTTATGTAATTTTCTATTCCAAGACCACAGGCTCAAATTGAGTTTCACTGCCATTAGGCATTGGAGTCTACCCATAGTCTTCGTTCATATTGGAAAAACCCTTCATAAATGTGAGACAAGGAAATGTTACACCACTTACCACTATGTAATAAGTGAAAACTATTCATCACAGATAATTTCTGCAGAAAGTTACATGGCTTTCAAAATTTATCAGACAGACTTGTGTGTGGACTCTAAGCGATGAAATACCTTGCCATTTAATATATTGTATTCTGCTTTTAATACTCAAGATATCCAAAGCTGGTATCATCATGGCCAAGATTGATTCTTTTATACACATTTTGTTATTTATGAGTAATTTCTGTTAAAACACTCCTAGCTATCACGTTGTGGATAAAACCCTGGCAATGTGTGATTTCAGGTGTTTGGCACACCATAGAATGCATGTTCAAGATACAGCAGTATGAGAAATATGGCATACTTTCCTATGTAGTATTGCTAAAATATTTCACGTTACTCTGGTATATTTGGGAAAGAAAGCAATTTAGGCTTCAAAAAAATATGGACCCAATATTCTTTTCTTTATAAGCTTAGACACATGTCAGAGCAACAAACTGTCTAGAAATTATTAAACTAAAAATATTAAAATTATTAATAATTCAATTATTGTTTCTTGAGTTACTGCTCTAATAACATTTATAACCTAATATGGCCAGATAATTTAGAAAACAACCATTACTATGAAGGGAGATTCGTCTGATTATGTCAATCTACAGAAGTTTTCAGATATTAAGAAGAGATGCAATTATCTGTGATTTGGCCTAGTACAAAACTGTTCCAAGTACGCAGAAAAACAGAAATGCCTACAGTTTTCATTCCTACGCTTAACAATGGTATACAGAAGAAGACTATATACTTGTGGTGATCATCTTTCACTTTCCATTTTTTCATGTCTGCCTTCTTTCTTTTTACAAATGGATAAAAATACATCTCTTTTCTGTGTCTATAAGATTCTCTAAAACTCTTAACAAATTGTCATATAACATAGAAACCAAAGAATTTTACATATACAATTTCCCATTCATACTGTTTACTAGCAGAGATGAACTTCCTAATGATATTTCTAGGATAAGAGAAAATGCCAGAACTAACAAAGTTAACTACTTCACTGGCAAACTGCACCGCCGTTCTCTTAAAGACTCTTAGAGTCTAGCACAAAGTCAGCAGAAACTTCTTCAAGCAGAAGATTTTTTTATGAATAAAATCAGAGTTTTTTATCAATATACAATCACTGTACACAGCAGAAATGTAAAATGATCTGCTCTTAAAAATTATATTCTTACTAAAATTACACCTTAATCCACTTGAAGTGTAATATTTAATTTTTGTATCAATTATTACATGAGTTCTAAATTATAGCACCTCAATTATCAGCTTTAAATTACATGTTTAATGGCTATAATGCTTCACAGGCTTTACTTAAGTACCATGACTTTCTACATAAAGAAGTACTTTCACCAACGTCCATGTATACAATGTCTTAAAATAGATTTTTAAGGTAATGGCTTGGAAACCATGCCTTCATATTCAAGCTCCGAAGAGAAACATGCAACCCATTACCTGAATTTCTATTATATGCTATTAAAGCAAGCACCTATCCCTGCAACCACCTGGAAACACTTTTCCACGTAAATCTAGTCCAGAGCCAAGGTAGGAGTGAAGCGCCTTATGATGGACAGCTCAGACTAAACATGAGGTTTTAGGGCAGCCAGCAGCTGCCTTCAGGGAGAACACTGGAGGAAGCTGCTGGGTCCCGGGCTGGAAGAGCAGCCCGGCAGTTTTGTAACTCCCAACCCCATTTTCAGCTGTGCAAGTTATTTTAATAGTAGTGGTCAAATCTCACATTTCAGCATGCACAGTGATTACCCAATGGTCAGAAATAATTCCTCTCTCAATCATGCTGAGAACAGTTGCACACTAAAGGAAAGCATATTTCTTCTCTGTCACTTCAAAGCATCTACTTTTTAAATGGCTGAATCTATTTTTTGTCACGGTAGATAACGCAAATTTGCTCAGAACAGGAAAATGTATGATCCTCTACATTTTCAGCATACCTGGGAATAAAATCCTGTGGATTCACTAGTGTGTCCAAATTTTTGAACTTTTATGCAAGAACTGCACACCATGAAATTTTTCAATTTAGTTCAACTAATTACTGGTTTGGTATTACAGAAAGGTGTTTAATTAATACCTTAAAATTAGAGGCATCAGATCTTTTTGAAGTGTACAGTAAATCAGTGCTGCTTTTTTTTCTTCCCCCCACCCCCCCCTTTTTGCTCTGAGATTTTCTCCCAAGTCAATCTATGGAAAACAAAAAGTTAAATGTGCAGAGACACTGGATTGTTATGAGAGAAAAAATGCATGTGGATGTTGCTTGATTTTAATATGCATCCAGTTGTTTATATTCTGTATTTTAAAGCATGTGAAGCAACACAACGAATCCCATTCAGAAAATATATCTAAGAGGTTGCAACTTCTCTGAGAGCCATCACAAACAACTGTCTGCTGCTCCTTTTCCCCATCAACCGGGCACTACAACCACTTTTTAATCCTTTTGCCAGTCAATACAAGCTCCAGTGAAATTACAGCTACTTATCCCCCTGATTACAGACACTTTTTTCTCTGTTTCATTAATTCATTAATTTTGGTTATTATCTTTTTCCACAGGAAAAATAACAGCAGAAATCTGAAGGATGGTGGGTTCCAGATTCCTTTACTGTTGCTGTTAGTGGAGGAGCAGGTCAGCAAACACAAGGATAAAATAAATACTGCTCCAGTGAAACAACTGGGAAGAACTTTATATTTTCTGCTATAGATCCCAAGATTATAATGGCAGCAAAATAATGATTTAAGACATTTGAAGACTTCAGACAGCAGAGAAAACAAAGTCATCCAAGAAAGAATTTCCTTCTAAAAAAAAGCATAAGGGAAAACACACAAACATGGAACTTCATCAATGGCACTGATTTCTTACTGTTTCATTTCATACTGCTTTCCCAGAAAGGTTTGATGCAGTGAAGTCTGAAACAAAAATTGTGAAATAGCTTGTAGGGGCTTGTTTCACCATGGGGCTAGGTGTGAAAGTGCACACAGCTAAATAGGTGTGGATTCTTTACCACAAACTTTTTTGAATTTTGTGGTTCTCAATACAGAAGTCAAATGAAACAAAATGGAATGATGGCTTCCCAAGAAAGCTGCTAGGAACGCGAGCGGTGTGCATGGTGGAAAGCAGTCTGACAGCTAGCAGTTCATCTCAAGCACCAAGTTGAGGGAAGGCTAAGAAGCAGCAAGAAGAGGAAAAAGCATAGAGAAAGGATGCCATAAAAGATGCCTTCTGTGCTCTTCTGCATGATTTGCAGCAAGTGATTTGTGCTGCCACTCTACTATGGATTTTTTAGTTCTTAAAACAAAAAAGCTTGTTTGAAATGAGCTCTGTAATTCTAGTAACACAGAATATACATTTTAATATTCAATAAACTTATTATAAGTTTCTAAGTGAAAACAAAATGCAAAAGAAAAATTAGATAACAAGGGCAAATGAGTATGTTTGCTTCCAATTTATTTTTAAAGAGATCTTGATTCATATTTTATTAGTCTGACTTGGGTGGAACTCACAAAAGCAGATACTCCATATTGTTTCCTTAAAAATACATAAATAAATAAATAAATGTGGTTTATAATTCATAAAAATCTTCCTGTAATTACAAGACAGGGATTCAGGAAAACAAAACAGAAACTCAGCACTGAAGTATTCAAAGTTTATTTAAAGACTTTAATATCTATTATAGACAGTTTCCTTCTTTTTACAACATTAGATGTACATTATTATTATATAGCAAGGAAAATGTGATAAAGACGACAGTTGCAGTCTGCATGGAGTAGACGATGAACCTGTGGTTAACAGAAGCGATGTGCTTCGTAATTAGGTACCATGCAGAGGTATTATGGTAACGCTCTATCTGTGACTTGACCTGCACTTGGCAATAAAGCGATATAAAGAATTTAATAATCAGAGGCAGCACATTCTATTTCAGCCATAAGGGGAAAAGATGCGGTAGTAGAAACTGCACAAGCAGGACGCTAAACCAAACTCAGCTCTCCCTGGTGTAGCACATATTTTTCCTGTGGTCGGTAATTTTCAGGCTCTTAAAGGCTCTCAGATTTAGCTTGTATACTTGCATGGGAATCAGTGTTCCAGAACTCAGCATAATAAAAAATGGCCTTTTTTGTCTATGTATGAAAACATGGAAAGAAAAATCTTCCATATTAACATGACTTAGATGGAAGTTTCAATAAATAGGTACAATCAAATGTAAATGCACAGCCTTAAATATATTGTTTTATATAGCTATAGTTACATATGATACAAGTTTCTATTCCACATGTAATTATGTAATATACATGTATACATATATATGTACTTATATATAATTACACGTAGAATCTGCAGTACAACTAATCCGTGATTACACCTATGTGACCATAAAAGGAGGGGTTCAAGGATTTATTAAGTTTTTTACTGAAGAGATTTGTTCCTTGCACCACTCCTGCCCTCAGACCGGCACAGCTACACCAGTATTAGCTCTGCTTGCAATAAAAGCTATGAAAGCTACGTGCTTTATATGTAAGTGGGACAGAAAGGCTTTTACACTCTGCCCGTCTTCATACTCTCTTTTTCAGGTACCAATCTTCGGAGAAGGTTTCAAAGAGCACCTTGGGAATTGCAGGTTTCAGTAACAAATTACGAGAATTATGAGAAGGTATAACCGAAGGACACCACACCTGGATAAATACAGAAAAAGTCTTCCTGCAAAAGGAAATCCTGCCCTGCCAAAATTTCAGACTTCTTTGCTCCGAGATAGGGGTGGTCTAGCTGATACAGTACACTTGCATTTCCAGGGGACTTTTAAGGAATTTAACAAGCCACAGCATAAGATGAAAAACCCGACGTATAAATAGACACTGACTGAAATATAGCGCAGAGGGTAAAATTAAATGGTTACTTGTTACAGGAGATCACCAGTGAAGTTTTGCCATAGCCTGTACTAGGACCTAAACAATCCAATAAATTAAAAAAATTACCTGGAAACAAAGGGTAAACCGCAGGGTGATCTTAGTTTGCTGACGCATCAAGAGAAGCTTGGCCAGCAGGTCGAGGGAGGGGATTCTGCCCTTTTACTCCACTCTCGTGAGACCCCACCTGGGGTACTGCATCCAGCTCTGGAGCCCCCAGCATAAGAAGGACATAGATGTGTTAGAGCAGGTGCAGAGGAGGGCCATGAAGATGATCAGAGGGCTGGAGCACCTCTCGTATGAGGACAGGCTAAGTGAGTTGGGGCTGTTCAGCCTGGAGAAGAGAAGCTCCGGGGGGACATTATAGCAGCCTTCCAGTACCTGAAGGGGGCCTACAGGAAGGATGGAGAGAGACTTTTCACAAGGGTGTGTAGTGATAGGACAAGGAGGAACGGCTCTAAACTAAAAGAGGGCAGATTTAGATTAGATGTTAGGAAGAAATTCTTCACCATGAGGTAGGTGAGGCACTGGAACAGTCTGCCCAGAGAAGCTGTGGCTGCCCCCTCCCTGGTAGTGTTCAAGGCCAGGCTGGATGGAGCTCTGAGCAACCTGGTCTAGTGGAAGACGTCCCTGCTGATGGCAGGGGGGTTGGAACCAGATGATCTTTAAGGTCTCTTCCAACGCTTACCATTCTATGATTCTATGATTCTATGATATGAAGGGGTTTTTTATGCAATAAAGTCAATGGTCAGTTGTGAAACATCACAGAAACTGTAAGAGGAGCCTGGGCAATACTTGGGGGGCCTGATGAACCAGCACCCATCTGCTGTAGCAAAAGTCTGAAAACCACTGTTACATTATGTGCTTGAAAAACATTGTTTTAATCTTAAAAAGCTCGTGGGAGAAAGCTGTAATTTTTTCTCCTGTAACATTATCTTCCCGTATATAAAAGTAAATTTAAATCCTCTTTTCATTGAGGTAACAGTTGGAAAACAGTCCTTTTGATAAATGAATGGGAGATTTTCCTTCATCAGGATTTTGTTCTACGTGACTCTCCGTTCATAAAAACAAGAAAAAACCTAAAAATGATGGTCACGTTAAGTTTATAACAACTTAGATACTATGTAAATGCAATCCAGTAATACAACTCTGGGCTGAAAAGATCTTCCCATATGCATTAGATGAAGACCTTATGGCCGCTTACATTTAGTGCTTTTATTCCTTTGGTGGCACTCAGAATCTACATTGTCTTTTTGTAAATCTGACTGTACAATGTCCCAAAGTCTGAATAGATGAACGTTTTAAAATATAACATATGACAATAATATCTGAACAACTCTGGGAAAACTGGTATGAGCTGAATAAAATCCGTATAATAGGCTTTAAATAGTTTCTGGTGTATCTTCTGTTATTGATGTGACTGTGTTTAAGAGAGAGTATGTTGTTGTTTTTGTGTCAGAAACAGCAGAAGGAGTTGGAAACAGAAGATTTTGTGAAGTCTGTCAATAAATGAAACAGTTGTGGTAAACATACAGAATCACATTGAATTTCATTTGTACCTAGTGAAAATAAAGCTAATTTGTTCAGAGGGCAACCAAGACAGTTGCAGGAAGATGATAACTCAGTAGCAAGTTCTTCTTGGTAAAGAAACTGGTCCAGATCTTAAAGCTATGAGCAAGCACATACTGATTGAGTAATACTGGCCCTGAAAAGATGAAAACTCAGTAAGCTTCATTCTACTGGTAAACCATTTGATGCAACTGTCAAAGTTTTGCTAATAAAAATTGCATTAAAAAGGCAAATCTACCTATTTAAACAAGACAAATTCAGTCCTGTGGAGGCTAATAAACAAAAAATGACTCCGATTATTAATTAGGAGAATGATACCAATGTTCCAGATTAAGATCCAGCTAGTGAAAACTTGCTACCTGTTATGGCAGCATTTTTTAGGACAGCAGTAATTCAGAAGCCAAAAAAGATGTTATAATAAGGAAATTAAGTCATATTTTATCTCTGGGGACTCATTGCTATCATCAGGGAAGTCAGAGTTATGGATTGGATTTATAAGACACAGACACTCGAGGTTTAGATCATAAAACTAATTGTGAATAGCACAGAAATAAATACAATGAAACTCACTGCTTTCACCTCATGGGGAACTAAGTAGAGAGAAATAGCATCTTTAGGCTATAAAGCATGCTTAATCTGCACAGAGCAATGGACCTGAAGAAGAAAATAGGGCCAACAGAAAAAACCCAAAGTAACTGATAAGCAAACTAGTGTTACTCATGTCTACGCAATTTCTGCTTTTCATCATTGCCTGAAATAAATGATCTGCTTGATGAATTTTGGAAGAGCAAGGACTGAGGAAGAAAGGGAATAGAAAAATATGGAGATCGCTAATGGTTAAAACACATTTCCATTTTCACTTTTTCTACACAACCATAACATCACCATCTGTAACAACCAGCCAATAGCCCCATCTCTGGCACAGATAAATATGTGCACGTAGATAACGGAATGTGAATTGGCTGAATTGTCTTCTGTATTAAATTATGCAGATACAAAATAAAGTCTGCATCATCATCTTCAGAAGAAAAAAAGGACATAAAAAAGGTGCACTTCGCTGTCTTATTCTAAATTACAAGAATCTGTGTGATGTTTTTAAATACACTGTTTCCTTAGAACTGTCTTTTAAGTTTATCATTCCTTAATGTGCATACTAGTAGTACAAACTTTAATATAGTGCATTTAGACAGCGTAGTATAGCATAGATTTTATTTCTAGGCAAAACAAAGCTCTTACAGGTTGTTATTGTGAAAAAACACAGTTAAATTAACCAGAATCAAGAGAGAAGGTACTTTCCTTCATTCACAAATTGGAAAGGGGAAATTTCTTTGAAATACATATTTTTCATAATTTCAGATCACACTTGACCTTGGCTCTTTTGTTTAACCAAGCCTATTAATCAAACACATCCCAGAGGTGGCTAATGATCTTCCAGAATTCTAATAGAAGCAGAGTCAAGGACAGCATGAATCGATCTACATCACCTACCTTATTAAGTTTACAATGCTGACAATGCTTCCTTAGTTTTACTCAGAATTGCAGCCCATTTGGTTATTTTAAGACTACTGCTTATGAATGAAAACAGTTTGACATACTAACTCCCAAGGGATCGGATGACAGATTTTTATCTCACTACAATATATCCCTTAAAATCTCTGTTGTAGGTTCCTTCCTTTAGATACAAGGTTACGGGTCAGCTCAAGTTACTTTTATAAATGTCCCTGAAACACGTAAGCACCCTCACATGGAATGACCGTTGCTGACTAATTTTGTTATCTGAATGTATTTTTTAGAAATAGTGTATATCAACTTTTCCACATAACTTTGTTCTCAGTTTTACCTTCATTTATTAGCTGTCATCACATTCAGTTTTCATTCTTCAAATGTCTACGCAGAATTCTGTGCTCATATGATCAACACGTTGAAAACACACGCTAAAAATTGCAGCTGAAAAAACCCGCATACCAGGACACAGCAGCAAACAGCATTTCTGTCCTTTATGGGCCTCACAAAATAATACAGAAAGATTTTTCCAAAAAGACAAAAATTGGAAATAAAACTTCCCATGCTGCCTTTACACAGCAACCTCAGCAACAACAAAACCAGAGATCCATTGCTACAACAGTTACTCATACGGGAAGGATGAGTTTTACCCTATGTTTTGCATAGCTCTGATTAGGAGGATTGGAACATTTTTTGTTGGTGCAGATGGGCAAAACTAAACCTATGAACGTAGTTCCCTCTCCACACAAACTGTGATGGAAGATGGCATCACTGCTTGAAGAATATACTGCTGCCCCGCAGCAGAAGAAAGAGCAAACGCTGCCTTTCCGTGTCAAGGCATAAACGTCCATGATATCAGAGAGATTAATTAATGAGTTAGAGATAACTGTGTTGTTAGTCACCACACATACTGCATTTTTTCCCCTAAAAAAGTATATATCTGAGGAAAAGTCAGACAGTATTTGAAGCAGAAATACAAGTCGATCTGCTATTAGAATCTATATCTTTCTTTTTTTTTTTCCTTTCCTTTTTTTACTGAACAACACAGTGGTCATACACACACAATTTCCTGATTCAGTAATCTATGTGCATATCTACTGTTAAGAAGTGTGTCATGTCTGGTAGAAAGAGGATGCAATGAACATAGAAAAATGAAAGACTCAATTCAATAAGTTCTGAAAACCCAGTGTAGTGAAAGATCCATCCTTCTTCATGTTTCAGATAGCAAAGAGAAGAATGGAAAGGCAAGAACACAGAAATCCCTAAAATCTTGTGATTTTTCAAAACAGGAAGAGAAACAGATGATAGAACAACTAGAGATTTACTGTATGCTTTACTGGTTGTGTGGAAAGAAATGATTAAAAGGGCACAGAAATTTACAAAGGGGAGAACATGAAAGAGGAGTGAGAATAATACCGTTTAAAGAAAATTACTTTGAAATTATGTCCTTACTTAAATTGAAGACATGAAAAGTAATACAAAAGAAAACCTCAAGAACACTACAACTGCACCAAAGCTTAAAGTAAATAGAGAGAGGAGCTTTGTTCAGAGCCCCATTAACCAAAAGCTTTTGATGACTTGGTTAGAATTGTCTTCCTAGTTCCCCACTGCTCCAGGGAAGGGACTTAATGCCCTAAATATAGCACATACTGCCACATTTGAGGTGAAAATGCTTGCTTTGCTAAACCCTTAATGGGATAATTGCAGCTCTACTCGCTGTCCTCCCTCTGCTTAACTCAGAACTGGAAAGGGAGCATCAGAGGATATTTTTACCTAACTTTCAAAAACAAAACTAACTGTATTAAACCTTTGCCTATAAAGTAGTTTTATTAATGACTGCATACTGGAGGCATTTTTCAAACAGAAATGCTCACTTTAAAACCACTGGTTTGTTTTTTAAATCCAGAAGGACTACATGACAAGAAAGTCTGAACACTATCAATTAAGCACGCAGTAGTCATCAAAATTTCGAGTAGCAAGAGGTGATAGACCTGAATTACTCATGATTTTGCTGGAAGAAAAAAATAAAATGACAATTCCTCTAATTACATCAGTTCTATAAAGACATCTGAGAGCTGTTATTACAGAGAAAAACGTGTTGAAATAATACATCAAATAATCTGAATACATCAAATAATCTGATATAACTGACTGATTTGAAGGATCATTGTGCTCATCTTGACGATTATCAATTTTATACTCTCCTGTCTTTATGATGGAAGAATGAATGTAATCACATGATTTTTAGAGGGGCAGATTTCTTTGCCACCTGATCCCACACATCCAAGAAACTACAGACCATTTACTCTGATATTCAGAACACAGACTTCAAAGAACAAATCAAGTCTGGCGTTCACATAAAGCCTTTGAATTCCTTAGAAATCAAGTCAACTTAAATTAAAAATTATATCACAAAAGCTAATTACAAACAAGAAGTGGAACTTCCACAGTGTCCAAACAGTAGTTCCCATATCATAAAATGACCCTTTTTATGGGAATGCCATAATCTTCATGCTGCATTGATACAATTTCTCTTTTTCTCCATGATCCTAGAGAACATATTTTCAGGACATATTTTTATTTTATAAATAGGATATTATTTTTTGCCATAGCATTGGCTATGTTTTGAAGTTTTTTGCTTTATATACTTTTATTTTGTTGCCTTTTGTTTTCCAGTTTTCCCCATAACAATCAGCTAATTGTAGCCACCATCTTTGGAGATATTCAAAAGTTGCCTGACATAGGCTTGGGCAACTGACTCCGGTTGCTCCTGCTTAAGCTCCTGCAGGAGCTTGGGGGGGTGTTGGACAAGATGACCTCCAAAGACCCCTTCCAACCTCCACCATGCTGTGAGGCTGTGATGGCCTTGCAGAGCAACCAGGCTGCAAAGGGAGGTGACAATGCAGAACCCAGTGTTTGTAAGATACAGAAACAGAGGCTGAGGCTTGGTGAGTCAAGGCTTGGGTCTTTCTGGAGTGAATTCCTGATGGGTATGGCATTTTGTACTACACTGTGATCTACCAAATTCCCCACCTGTATTGAACAGAGACCTTTGTAGCCTAAGTATAGGAGAAAATTTAGAGACCCAGGGCAGATACAACTAAACACTGCGGTCTGAAAATCTGATACTGAATCAAAGCTGGAGTTCACTAGTTTTCATAACTATGTTCACCATGCTTACAAGAGGGGTGAGGTGGTCACCTATCTCAGGACACTGTGAAGAACAACACAAAGACCACTAGATAATGAAAAACCAAACAGCTCAAAATAGATGGAAATACATTTTACCTTCTCACAGAAAACGAGTTAGCTATCAAATTACGTATAGGATAATCCACCTGCAGAACCAATCACCATGCAAGGGATATTAATCTGCCCTAAAATGTTCCAAGTGGACCCGGATGAAGATAATTCTCTTCTCCTTCCACCTTTATGAAAGCAAGTTATGCTTGTTATGGTGGGAAAGCTTTATCAATAAAAGGCACTGTAAAATACCCACCACACGAACAGAATGTAGCAAGTATACAACAGTCTCCATAAAAGGCTTTGCAAAATGCAGTGGGAGCCCAGTAAGGTGCCGTTGGTTTGTGCTGTAGAATGGTACGGGGCCATTTAAATTAGTAGTGGTGCTGAAGCAGTGTGTACTCTGGGCTGGTCTGTAAAGTTTGTGTTAGTGTTTAAGTAACAGTCACTGAACCTGAAGTAACACCTACTAAAGGTTCTATTAGGCTTAAAGACTTCAAGAGATATTGAGCAATTTAACTAGAAAGTGCTATAAACGTCTATCTTTGTTATCAGTAAAATAAATAAAAATAAATCCTGCAACAAACTGAGAGTTGATCAAATTGAAGTATACAAATAATCAAAACATTAAACATCCCAATGGTTATTCCAGTCTCAGTGCCATGTAATCTGGTAAGTGGAAACTTGAAAACTAAATAAAATTATCCACGAATCAATATTTTCCATAATTTTAAGTCCAGTTCCTCCAACATGATAATACAGTTCTCTCTATGTTACTCAAAGAACAAATAGCTCATATTTAATGATACTAAAGAAGCACCAGGATGCTGGTGATTCCGGAAACTTTCCTCCAGGAAATACTGAAATACTGCATGATTAATGATTTAAATTAACCCAAGTATAGCGATAACAAGTGTTTTAATTTGTGAGAAAATCATAACAGAAGTTATGCTATGGTAATTTGATATGATGCAATTTTTGGAATCGAATGAAAAGTAATCAAGTTACAATAAAGAAAACTGAACAGGAATGTGCACAGAACTAAAGCAGTGCCACCCTCAATTAATGTCCCCTGGTAGCAAATCTATTAGTTTTGCAACTGGGATCCAGGAGGATGCAAATGAATAGGGCGCTGGGGACGTTAATTACTTGTGGCAATATTTATATAGCTAATATTTTCATTTATATTACTGAACAACAAAGTTCCATTAGCAATTCAATTTTTACCAAAGCCTATAACAAAAACCTTAAGCAAATTATGGCACGAGTCATCAGTAAAAGTTCATAAAATACTATAAGGCTGTCTTCATAAAATATTTTAGCCTGCTGACACTGACCACGTGATCACCACCAAGCAGCTAGCACTGCCCTGGCTGTATTGCCTGCACCAGCTACCACTGTGAGCTTATCTATGAAATCTAGAAGAAGCTATCAGTCAGCACTTTCTCCTGAAGCTGCTTTTTAAGCTGCGTATATTTGCATCTTCTGGATGTCTACTGATGACAAAAACCAAAACTCTTCCTACACAGCTTTACTTGTGTATCCTTACATTGTGGGCTTTGTTGCTGGAGAGGATGCAGAGACTAAAAACTGTCTGACCTGGATGCTTGGGGGTTCTGTTCTGGAACCTTCACTCATGCTGCTGAGCAACTATTCACAACTACAAACCCATTCAAATCCAGCGGAATCAGTTGCGTAAGTGATAATCAAGAGTACTAAGAGTTTAATAATTATATCTTTGGATTTCAATCAATCTTTACTTGGAAAGCTATTCATTGAAAAAAAGCCACTGCTCCAGTAGCTATATAATAAAGCTACAGATTTTTCTTCCCAATGGGCTGATTTATATTTCCTGTTATAACAGTGTGACATTTTGGTGTTCCAAACATATAAAAGAATTCTGGACCCACAAATGCATCTCATCTTCTGAGATCACATGTTCCTTTATCCTCCATGACATTCACTCGGCAGCAGAATTTTATGTTGTTTCTGTAGATCCAAACAAAGGGTTTGCAAAGAAAAAGAACCACCAAACAGGAAGCTGATCTCAGGAACTACTATTACAAATGAAACAGCTGCCAAATGTGGAGGGAAACTGTGCAAGTCTCCTCTAAAAGTACGGAGATGATTTAAAAAATTTTTTTCATTGAGTATAGCAAAAATTAAATGGATCTATGACGGTATTTAATTCCCAAATGCGTTCTCATTCATATTGTCCTCCAGCAAAAAACACTTGATGACACAACAGAAAAAAAGTGGTTTTATTTTAATAGGAAAAATTTAGGGAACTCAGTGTTTTCTCCTTCCTTCTCCAGCTTTGACGTGTGCATAAATACGCTATTCCAAGACCTGAGGAGAGTCTCTTTTTATGAACCATCATAGAGAAACACTGTCAATAACGACTGTGCATGGCAAACATATTCAGAGTATCAGACACACTCTACCCTTGCAAAAATCAGCCATGCAGCAGCTTACATGCAGTAAGTGTATGTTGTACAGCTCTGGCCTTACTACTTCGGCACCCAGATCTCCTGGGCAAACAGGTCACTGCAGTCACACCACTTCAGATGACAGTAGTTCACAACTTTCTGTAAAAGTATGATGATGATGACATCTGCCATGGAAAGCTATTAAACAGTATCATTACTAGAATGAGACTGGTACTTTTTAAAGTTATTATTACTAGATGGATTACACATCATATCTACATATGGCAATCTCAGATGTTTGTTCTTCCAACAGAAACATGCCTACACATAACTGTGTAAAAATAACACAATAAAGAAATGACCATTTAATGTAATAAACTGCTCTCTATGTCATGTTTTTCTTCTTTTTAATCACAAAGTTTAATAAGAATTTTTAAAATCCAAATCCAACATTGTATGTAGTGGGCAGCTCCAAGTATGGAAGACCATTTAATTCCATTCTGAATTTGGCTGCTGGCTGGAAAGGACTCTAAACTCCTGACCATTAAATCTCTTAAATGACTGCTATGGTATTGTTTTTCAGTATTGACTTCTAAGAAGGTTTTGATCAAGGGAGTTCTGATGCCAGGGAAAAAATATCAATAATAATAATAAATAAAACTATGAGCAACCACTATTAGCCCCTACCTGACAATGGGGAAAAGATAAGGATAAAGAGTGAGATGATTTTCATGACTGTCATTAAGGAGTAAAGTTTTTTAAAAAATAAATCCATACTTTGGAAAGGTGAAAGCACCGTTCAATTCCTTATCAGTTCTACCCTTAACATACACAGCGTGTATTTCTGACCTAGAGCTGTAGGCTTGTTCTGGGAACCCAGGCGCCACTCAGTTGCAAACTGTCACGCTCATTCCAACCTCTAGTCTCCCCGTACTTAAACGAATTACTTGGTGGTACAGTCTCAAAAAGCCTCATACCGTCTACTTTTCGCTATGTATATCACACATCTATGCATTAAACATCATTTATGTTTTTAGACTTCACAGAAGTTATTATTACATCTCATTTTGAGAACAGGACTGAGTTTTCCCCAAGATTAAATGAGTCTTGTAACTCATTATTTGCCTTTCAGAGGTCTCAGATTTGGGCATCTGCTGTACATACATAAATGTTCAGAATTTACATAGAACAAGTCTATTTAGTGTGGCTTAGAATTTAAACATTCACATTTCCCCATTACAGAATCTTTGAGAGTGAAATTGAAAAGTAAATTTTAATATTCTTAGTCAGTGAAGTTCATCCAACAACTTGTTAGATTGCAAAGAATCTTATTTAAAAGCATAGTCCTGCAGAATAAACAGAAAACTAAATTTCCATTGCCTGTCCTTGCCTAAACGGTTGGTATAGATTTCATTAATTAAAATGCAATACAAGGGTTAAAGAACAAAACAACAGGCTGCAATATTTGCTGACACTCTGTCAGATTTCTATACACAGAAGGACCTGTTCTGATCAATCGTGTCACATCTTCTCCTACACATAGGATTACTGCAAGGTTAAGAACCAGAATAAGTTCACAAATGAAAACACATAAAATTCAACCTGAGCATGAAACCCCACTATTTTGTACTGTGAACTTGGCCAGACACAGGAACACATTGCCCAGAGAGGCTGTGGAGTCTCCACCTGTGGGGATACTCAAAGCCTGACAGGACACGGTCCTGGGCAACCTAGTCTAGCTGACCCTGCTTGAGCAGGATCATTGCATGAGATGATCTCGAGAGGTCCCTTCCAACCTCAACCATTTTGTGATTCTATAATCACAACCTGCCAGGGATAGTGAAATGTATGAATGAAGGATGAGATCCGTTTCATGTTACAGGCTTGCTCAAACAAGTCACTCTGCAGGGATTAGGCCCATCAGTGTTTCAGACTCTGCAAATTCAGGCATATATGTCCCCAAGCTGTTTCTGTACAGATTTCTATGACATCTTACTGACCTTTCATGAGCTTTTTCTGGAGGCAAATGAATCTCGATATCAAAGGCTCATGAAACAATAACAGTATGGCTCTCTTGGTTGTTTCAACGGTATGCTGTCAACAGCAGGGTTTATGAGCCTGATAAATGTGCATTCATGCAGAATAGGGAAAAGGCCACATTTGCATTGAAATTCAATTTTTAATTGTCCTTGTTCTTTATTGATGCTTGGTGAATTTGATCTATAAAGAACCATTTTTAAGCAGAATGAAATTTGACAAATAGTATAGCTGTGTAAACAACTTCAGTAATTATGGCAGCAATTATTCTCTGTTCTATCTCTTGGTAGCTTTAAAAAGGGGAGGAAAGAAGTGACAAGAGACCAGCCTTAGAAACCCTGCGGAGATCACAGCATCATAAAAGTCAGAGAAGCCAGATATCCAAAATCTATGCAACATAGGTTTAGCACAACAAGATAAACATTTTCCCTATCCTCAGTTTCAAAGAGAAAAAGCTTTCTTAGAGAAATCGATAGACTCATATTAATTAAACATGTAGGAAAATTGCTACCCACACAAAAACTTTAAACAAGAGCATGCAAAGGTGTGCAGTCACAAAATATTATACAGCACCTTATTATTTATACAACTACTAGAAAAGATACCGGCATTATTCTCTCTTCAGGCTCTGTTAGAAAAATCAATCTTTACTCAGGACGATGATAAGGACACACCAGCAGCCAGAGATTGACTCTTCAGATAAGTTTTGCTGTCTTCTGCTGAGGCCTGGTTACACAGCAGGTCTTTTATTCTGAAATTATTGACATTGTCAGTGCAGGGGGAGAGGAAACGCATTCTAGCTGCGCCGGCACTGCTGAGAGTATGATCTCTGAAACCCACAGATATACTGCGTACAGTATACAAGAGAGATCAGATTATGATAATATTCCTTTCTAGACCTAAACCTCATTAATCATCCAGTATCCAAAGTGTAATAACTCTGTCCCAGCAGAGCACTACTTGCCAGTTTCTCATTTCCCACTAACTGCAAGCGGGGCCGCTGGGAGCGTCATCATACACCAACTACGGAAAGCAGAGTCCCCAGCATGTCCGTAAATTTCACCTCAGAAGTGAAAGTTTTGAAACCAGTTAGAAAGAAGGCAAAATGGCAACCGTTTACTTTAGAAGCTTAAAATACAATGCAGAAGACATACAGAGAACAATGTAGACAATAAAACAATGAAATGAATCTTGCAGGGAGAAAAGAAGCCTGTAAATTCAGGAAAAAAAAAAAAGCTTGAACAGATGAACAGAAAGAAGTATCTTTATGACTATAAAAGAAAATGTTAATACCTTAGAGAATACATTATTGATGAGAAATTAAACTAATTTACAAGTTTCTTGTCCTCCAGCGCTTATTTTTCTGAAACTCAGGAATACCTAGGAAATGCAGAGAAATGCGAAATAATGTCGTTATCTGCCCACTAAGAAGATTCAGAGAGCTGCTAGACGCAGAGAACGGTACATCTTACCTAGCCAATCGAACCTGCGTAATTCAACTATTTAATTCTTAAACCAAAGCTAAAGCAGTTTTACTTACTTTTGTTTTTTCACCGCTCATAGTCTAGTACAAAATCCTGAAAGTTACGTGGCATTGCAAACCAAGAATTTGTACCAAGGTATGTGGCCCTCTGTCCCTCATCAGGTAAGAACCAGAGGTTACAGTTACTCTTGTGGGTATCAATCCTGCCACATTTCTGCCCTTCAGCGTATTCTGAAGGTGCAGAACGGAAGCAAACCGTACGCAAAAGAACGTGGAAGCTACAAGCAGGGTTTGACTCAGACTCAGCTGCAGCAGTGCCAGCAAGCATCAGAGCCACTGCCACACAAAGCACACGCAGTATAAAGCCCTGCAGTTGATGGGTACGACAAACAGGCTAATCAGGAGAACTGTGCTCCTAGACTGACTAATCAAACCACCAGCATCACTAGCAGAGCAGAGCGAGGTGTTTTGCAAGCATCCCAGTACAGGCTGCTCTTATAGAGGAGATTTACAGGACAACCAGCTGAAGAGTCAGAGGTGATCTGCCTGCACAGCAGATCCTCACAGAAAGTAATTATTTAGCTCCTGGCAGGACCATCAAATATACTGCTTTGCAAACATGTAACTCACCAAGTACTAAAAGACTCCTGATATTTAGTGCCAGGCAGTTGACAACTCCGTTGCCTTTGTACACTCCAGGGACTCATTTTTTCCATTTCTCCAATCCAGAGTGCGGCAGCCTTGCTCTCACTACGCGGGCCAAGAGTTTCCTCTGAGAGAGGTATCCGTCACTGCCCGTCAATCCGTCAGCAGGAGCTGCCTGCCAAGCAGTTGTTACCTCTGCCCCCAGCACCCAGCTACACCCCTTCTCCATACACAGCTCAGAGAACAGTTTACTTTTGTATGATGTCAATATTATTATTAATTACTTGTCTGGCTTAGCAGTAAAGATGTGTTTAATTAGGCCATACAAGTATGGACTACTGCGTGACTACTAAAATATAATTAAACTCTTAAAACCTTGGAGAGCTGATGTATAGGGCAGTCTAATGGTAGAAAATAAAACTCAATGAAGCACAGTTAAGCATATGAGAAAGCTAATATTATCAGAGAATAACAAACAGATTGCAATATTAAGAACAGGAGTCTAATTACTATGAATTTGCATTTTTAATACTGATCAGAAATTTAATCCTAGCCCTCTGCTTTTAACATAAATAACTATATTTAGTTATATAGCTTGTATTTTGAGGGATGTAGAATTGTGCTCCTTATTCATGCCCACATTTTATTTCTTTACATTTGACCATTTCGTTACTTTGCCTCCTCCCTCCCCTCCAAATCCTACAACATACTGCAAACCAGTTCATTTAAAGACACGATGAAAACAATTGTCTTTGTTTCTGATTCTCTCTGGAACATGCTTTGTTTTATTGCTTGCTGGGGAATACCTTAATTATGATACACATCAGTTTTCAAATCAAGATAGCATTCCTGACATGTCATTAAAAATACAGATTTCTTTCACAATTCCTCTGGCAATCAGATACATTCGTTGTAAATTGCCTGTAAACGCATTCTTAAACATGTAAAATATTAACACAAATCAAGCACTACAAACCCAAAAAGACAAACAGAAGCCAACTTCTGATAGTATTTAAGACTTCCCCAGCACCTTCTGAGGTACCTACACCTTGTTTCTACCCAAGAATCTCAGCAGCAAAATACTGAGGTAACATTGCATCCACTAATACTTTTAAAATTAGCTACTTAAGGCTAAAACCGGTAGAGGTGGTTGGTGAGAGCAACAACGTGGTATGTATATGTTTTTGCTAGATGGCTGAGTTCAAGGATTAATTAGTGACAGTAAGAGTTGATGGGCTTCTGTGTTTAAAAGAAGGAACATTTTGTACTGCTCGTAAGTAAATGAGGAGAAGTTGTAGAGAAGATGATGGATGCTAAATATTTGAGGTGTCAGCAAGATTTTGTCGTGTGCTATAACCAGGTCACAGCATTCACTTGTGTCCTTCAAAGCCATTTTTGCCATCTGGATGGTATTCAGTACCTGAAGAACTTCCCATAATTACTTTTGATGTGCTATTAGGTATTCAGGAGATCGTGAGCTGTAGAACATAACTACAGACATGGAACTGTTTTAGAAAGGGTCAGAAACGTCTGGCTAACCCCAAACAGAAAAATTGCAATGTCTTCCCTAAGTATATGATTTCCGTTCAAGAGAACTTCTTTCATGAATGGTGCCAGTAAGTATCGGAAAAATTGATAAAACACTGCCTGTGCCACAAAATAACAAATAGATCAAGATTCCTCGCAGAGGTGAGTTTGATTGAGCAAATTTGTATTTTGCTTGTCCTATAGAAGCAGCCTGAGATCTTTCTAGTTAACAAAGGAAATCTACAGAAAAAACCAAAGCTTTTTAAGATAACTGAAAGAATTAAGTCTCTGTGGCAATGTCCACCAAAACTGAAGTTATCACAGATACCTGGTAGAAGTCTTCTAAGACTGCCAGCAAAACCCAGGTGTTTTCCATCTCACGATAATACACATCATATGACTATATACTTGTACCATATTGATTATACTCAAATAGAATAGTTGGCTTTGACAGTAGTCCATCAGCACAAGTGTCAACTCACACGAAAACGTCTTATGTAGGAAAAGTCCATGTTAAATAATATTGACTGCAAACTGCCAATATTAAAACCTAACAGGTGCTAATAAACCTTCCCTAGAAAATACAGACACTGTTACTTTTTGCCCTCTTACAAATACAACTTCAGAGAGAGATTCCTGAAGAAAAGATGCTGCTAAGAAAGACTCACAACTAGACTGCTTGCTCAAAAAGGAAAAAGTAAAAGGGCCTAAGCACATCTGTCTGATATCACATGAAAAGTGGGAACAGCTTAGACATATAATCATTTCTGTAATTAGCTGATCAATAGCAATCAAGACCTGAGAGTTCCTACTGCTTGTTGAAACTCACAGCATATGTCTGTAATGGGAAACTACACCCACTTTCTGACATAAAAGGGGCTTAAATTGTACAAGGTTGCCGACACGCAGACATGCTCTGGGGAGACGAATATTTAATTTCAAAATTAAGAAATGTGATCCAGGGCACTAAATCAGGGTTTTGCCTGGAAAGTCTCAGACAATGCACAAGTCTATCAGTCTGAAACAGCTTCATCTCAGATGACAGCCAGAGCTGAGGAATTTCTCACCTCTTGAAAACTGCAGGTTAAGTGTCTTGTAGGTTTTCAAGACACTGAAGGAAGGCACTGTGGGAGAGTCCTTGAAAGTCAATTCATGTATCAGTTACAGGTATTTGAAATGTTGTACTGTATTAATGTTAGAGATACTATGATATGCTATTGATACAGAGAAGACTCAATACGAAAATTCTGTTGAAATCCTTCTGAAACTGTTACTTTGTACATATTGTGCAAGATCCATCAACCAGAACTAAGACCCTGAATTAAATTTGGCTTCTGCCCAATTCCTGGCTTCTGAATGGTACCTGAACAACACATGGGACACTCCTAGCCCTTCAAGACACTGGACTTACATGATGGATGCAGCTATCACAAAGCCAACAGAATTAACATGGTCTGCGAAGGGCAGACTGAGTACTGAGCTTGGCCCTTGGCACTGTGCTGTAACAAAACGCTGGATAGTGAGCAGTGAATTGGTACAGCGAGTCACATTTCCCCCTCAGCAGTCATCCACACCTACTCCAATTGCTAAGAAGACTGTGCAAGGCTACAACAGGTCTCCTCTCATCCATCTACATGATGACAGTTGAAGTAACGGAAATTTTTTCCCAGCGTGCTCTCTGAAACTGATGCTTTCTTATGGTAATGACAGCTAGAAAATTTGGTGATTGGCCAGATGCCAGTATCCTCACAGAAAAACAGAAGGAATGAAAATAAGTATTTTCATACATTGCAGCTGGCCCACAGCATTGCAGAGGACAATGGAACCTCTGACTGGATTCTCGCTACTAAATGTCAAAATTTTGCCATGAAGATTAGAAAGCTTTTAGAAGAAAAGGAAGAAAAGAATTTTTGTAGTAAAAGTACAATGGAAAGCAATAGGGATAACACAAATAGCTGTCTTTTTCATAGCATTATTTTTCATACCTTTGATTTTTGTAGTCTACAAGAAACTTTGATCAAGCCATGCAATCCTGAATGACCTATAATAATAGTTACATTCTTTCAGTTTGGAAAAAAATTAGAAATATTACAGGTAAATGAGCACTCCCTTTCCCCTCCTCCAGCCACAACATACTCTCCTTGCTTGCTTTTTTTCAAACGCATTTACTACTGAAACAACTGATCCACACTTAAAAAAAAATAAATTCAAAAGTGCTACAGTAGTGGACCTCAAATATTTTAAAGGAAAAAATCACGACATGGTGCTAGCCAGCTTGCTGTTGGAGGTGCATTTCTGATGCCGGTTTTCAGTTTGAGTGCCAGGGACTAATCTGAAAGCTGGATCCGTATATGAGCCTCACAGCATCTGCCAGAACTACTTTACGGCTCCTCGGTTCAACATGCAAAAATGAATTTTATGTCACGGGTATGAGTCCTAGGCCATTTTTCACAAAGAAAAAGGCTTCAGGGAACTAGAAGAGGGCTGGGGAGAGAGTTTGGACATCAGCCTCTGCTCATACCTCCATAACAGATACTCTTTATTCTTGAAACTACCCTGTTGAGCCTGACAGAGTCACACTTTCCCACCTTTTTTTTCCCATCAACTAGTATTTCTGATAGTCTGTTTTAAAGCCATTATTCATTTTTTTCTCTGCTTTGAGTAAGTTGTGGCTGTAACATCACATTGTGTCAAACCTTATGAAGTAAATACAACTATTAGCAAGCCTTCTGGGAAACAGTAATAATAAAATATCTATAGAAGCGGGACAGAGCAAATCAAATAGGGGGTGAAATTGCACAAAAGTCCAATATTTTTCTCAGACATAACACACAGAATGGTGGTTTATAAACTATGGGAGTAACTGCATACCATCAACCCAATAAATGGACTTCCTACATTGTCAAGGTACCATAGGGAATAACACTATATTTAAGGAATGCAAAACCACCTATGGGAATCTCTTCAGTGAGTTTATCAGAGGGGTTACTTCTCCACATTCTCAAAATGTCCTATTTACATCAATAGGATTAACTCAAAGACCAGATGCCCCATATTACTCAGGCAAGTGGAAATATCTAGGATAAATAGGAGTTTAGTATTACTAATGAACAGATAATATTGAATTACTACCAAAAAATACAACACTTTTTCTTATTTTACATAATTGACACAGTAATTTTATCTGGTATCTTAAACGGAATCCTTAAAACCTAGTACTGCTAAATCACTTTTCACCTTCTAAGCTCATCAGATACTTTAACTATTTAATATTCATAGTCTCCTTCTGGGGAATAGAAGTACCCTTTTCCGCATGTGGTAAAACAAGCAGCAAAAGCGCTTGGTGGTGGTTTGTTTTTTTTATCTTTCTTTCAAGATTGCTGATAGGACTGTATGCAGACCACTACAGAGTCCTATAATAATTAGCTCCCTCAATAAGTATTGATCTCTTTTCCCTGTATTCTCCAAGTAAACATCTTTATTCCGTCACATGAAAATGAGGGTATCAAACGCATGATGGTTTGCTGTGAGCTTAGACACAAGCAAGTATGCCAAACTCAAGGCAGTTTTTACAATATGAATTTCATAACCAGCCCTGCACATACAATAATTACAAAACAATGGCCTTTTTTCCTTCGGGGTACATGACCAAAATGTGCCTTTTTGATGTATTTCAGCTATTCAATTTTCAAATCTCTTAAAGATTTAACTTCTAATTCTAAATTTAAAAAAAAACTGTCACAAAACTTTTCAAACTTTGAAAAGCTTGTCAAAAGTAAAACCTTTGCATAGGAACAATTAGAAGAAATCCTTTTTACTTTTGTATATTGTTCTACCTCCACAAAAACATCTTTTTGCTGTCCATTATGAAATGAAACAGAAAAACTTTTGAGCAGGCATGACAATTCAGAGGTTCTTATACATCTAGGAATCTTAAGTTCTGTGACTCTGGTTGCTTTTGGATAACTTAGCAACATATATTCTGGGGAATTGTAATTAAGGACACTCCTATAAGTCTGATGTAAAAAATCAAGAAAATAATTACTATACTCTGGGATCTTTTTTCCATTGAGAAATTCCTACTGTGTCACTTCTGGATTTATTACTTTTGAACATTTTTTCTCTTAATTTTTTATGTATGTCATTAGATTTGCAATTCTGGTATTTATCTTGTAAGCTAATTTAGTGGTTATTGACAGCATCTTAAATACTATAGCTGCAGTAGTGTTGCGTCATGATCAAGTTTACATTATAAGCGTTACAAGGCATATTTCCTCCCATCCCAGACAAACACTGAAATTTCAAGTCAAAGCTCCTCAAAATGTTCTCTTGTTCCTTCTCATTCAACACTTACTATGGTTACTGGCAGTAACTGACCTTGAAGGAAGCACGTACCACTCTCACTCTGTCACTTCATATAGATTAGACTGGGCCTGGCAGGTTATCCTCAGCATTCTTCCCCCTTCAGCTAATTTCTAGCTACTTAAGTGTATCTAAAAATACAGACAAAAGTCCAGCCTCAAACATGGTTTGAAGATTATTGGCTGCACAGAGAGTCACTGCTGGTATTACTCTTCCTATCAGCCAAGTTTCAATAGAAGCAATTCCCTTGATCAAGCAGTGTTGTCTCTGAAAAGCTGAGGTGGAAGAGCAAACAAGGGCTATTCCACAAGAAATTTAGACTGAATAATCAGTCATGCAAATGATTAAATGATTTTGCAGAGTCAGAACACTGAGAACCAACCCGACTTCCAAATGACTTTGGTTACTCAACACCTGCACTGTAAACAGGGGAAGAGAGACAGAAAGGAAAAGAGATTTTTTTTACTTCATTTCACAAAAACATTGTGAATTTTTCTACTACATAACGAAACTCTACATGTTCTTGCACTGAGAAGTATGCTACGCTAATCCCCATCATAGGAAAACCACTGGCAACAAGAACATCATGCTTTATTTGTACTACTTATTAAAGGACTTTACAAAATAGAATTTATCAATATTACCATGTTTGTCTGATGCCAGATTAACTCTTAGCATTCTTAAGCCATGCAAATCAAAAGGGGAAAGAAGTTTATTTGCCTTCCTTCCTGTACACAGCATTCAGTTCTTTTAATACATCCTTTTGGGAATGTTCATAAGTAACAGGAAAATACAGTCCTGCAATGTTTCTGTATTAAAAAAAGTCATGCAAAGTCTCCGCTTCTTCAAGTGAAAGTGTGTGTCCATCTCAAAAAATTAATAGCTTGTATAATGTGAATGAATAAATGCTTGAATATCGAGATGGCTTTTCCAATTAATATATACAATAATTAAAAGTACTTTATCTTACTCGTTTTGTATCCTTGAAAGTCATTGGCATTGTAAAGACCTGATCCACCACCTGGGAAGTACTTAGCATCCTCTCCACTTGAAGCTTTAATTTCAGAAGATTCAGTCTACAGCTCTAGGAAATTCAGATTCTGTATTTCATGAATATAAGGGTAGGATTTAAAAGACAGAAGTATGAATTTCAAAACAAAGGCTAACTTATTAATAACAATAGGACTTACTAACATTACTTATCTGCCCAAATACCACTCTGACTCCTGCATCAATTTTGCTTACCTCGTAGCATTGAAAAACATAAAAATAACAGAAGATTGAAATACAAACCAGTGAAAAAAGCAGCTGCATACATCTGACTTAAAAGATAGTTGTATATTGAGACTGCAGTACTTCTTAATGTGTCAGATTAGTTTATGTGGTAAGTAGCCTTATAAACACTTTTAAAGCACCTATGTCATGCATTTAAGTTATGTGAACCAAAGAGTATTTCAGTAATTTAAACAATAACTAATAATGTGTCAAATGACAAAATTCCTGGAAGGTGAAAAGGGATAAGGTCCAAGATCTTATCCCTAATTAATTAGCATGGAAGACTCAGTAGAAGTGCATATGCACTTACACATGCAGGACTTTAAGGTACACTAAGTAATTACTAAGAACCGCAGGAGGCTTTCGAGTCACCTCTGTAGCTTCACTTCCTTTCACCAATGAATACATTAATATTTTAAAGTACTTTGTTTTTATCAAGGGACCTTTTATGTGAAGCAGAGCAATATATCATCACACTGAGATATTCTGCCTACAAAAAAACCTAAAAATAAGTAGTAAAGAAAATAATTGAACTGGAATCAAAGATGATCGAAATTAAATCTTTTGTAGCTGTTAAATTTCATTAGTATTAAGTAGTATAAAATTAGTTTTTAGAATCTGTCTTGCAATGCAACAACCATCTTGCCACTAGACATTAAAACTGGTCACTGAAAGGTCCTTTTGGATTATTTGCAAGAGTGGATACTGCATTTGATTTGCAATCACAGATTTACAGGTATGACTTCACACAATCCTATAATCTTGCTGCTATATCTACTAGTTAATAAACAGCAATTAAAATCCTGAAAACCTATAGTTCTCTGTTTCTTTCAATAATGAAGATGAAAACTGAAAACAAAAAAATATAAACATAGAAACACTTAGGGCACAAAAGTGCTTGATCTTATTTTTCCTGTATGTGTGTTACAGAAGTCATTTAGTATCCATTATAGAATAAGAAAAAAGAAAAATAGTTTCTTTCAAGTTTTGTTCTTTTTTTTTTTTTTTTAATTTTGATAGGTGATATCCTTTTTTCATAGCAATAGATGCCTCGGAAAAGATCAGCGGCATCTTTTCATTAGTGAGATGCACTTATAACCAAGATGGTAAATAGTCCTAGTCTGACTACAGTTGGGGAGAGAAGGTCTGGGTATTAGCCTGCTTGTAATATCTTTTAATTTACAGTGCACAAATTACAATGTTTCCTTAGATGAAATCCCATACATCACATTCCAAATGTTTAGAATTCTTAAATGTATGCATTCCTGAGGATTTGGTAGTAATACTCAAAAGGTACAGACGGTGAGATAACTCACCTCGATGAAATATTCCCCACTTATGGGGGTAACCGAGTGGCTGCAGACAAGATCTGAAATCCAGCAAGGGGGAGCAAATCCATCCCATACAACGGCAGAACCCTTTACAGAACGCAGCTTCCATTTGAAGCATCATGAGAGCCCTTGAAATATTTGCCAGTTAGCAATTCCTAAAAGTCTCTTCTGCAGAAAAGAAGTCCCAATAATTTTAAACTCGTGGGTTTATAGCCTTTGAGGTAACTGGAGGTGCTAGACATCAGGAGCAGCGTGGAAACGAAAGGAATTCTTACTTTGTCTTATCCTCACAGTACATAAGGAATTCAAGCAGGGCACATACTTGAAGGGAAGCAGATAAAGAAGTGATGTGGGATTGTCTTTTCTTCATATGACCATGTATATCCACAGTCATAAAAACAGAGGGATATGAAAGAGGAAAATCGTAAGTAATGTTCTGGTATGTTATTTCTTCTAACTCAGCTAAATCAATTCTTGGATGTAAAATGTCAACATGGATAACTGGGAATTATAGTTCAATTTTCCACTTAATTTTAGGGAACATTTTCACAGAAAGACAGTTGAAGAATCAAAAATCTTTTAGGAAGGAAAATTTTAATTTACATATTCCCTGTAAAAAAATTAAAAGCTAACAGAAGCGTACCAGGGTTGAATTCCTAATCACATTGTCAGCTGCATGAAGGAAGGAGAAAGGGGGCAGCAGGTTTTTGCTTTTAGTTTAAGGATAAGCAAATTAGCCATGCTGTTCTTTCCTTTGTTAAATTGTGTAATAGTTCATTTTGGATTTTGTACATAATAGAGATCTTTCATCTTAATTTGCTTTCTGTTGAGAATGATTTCACAGATATTGAATAACATCAGGACATTCCATCACAGTGGCAATTTGTAAATCGTGGATACTGTAGTGCTTTTCATTACAAAAAGGCTAGTACATACTTTTCTAGAATACTCAGAAAATCTCAAACTGTTAACTCCCTGTAATGTGCTATAGCTGGCAATTGTAGAGTCTGCGAAGACACACCTTCAAGAGTCAGCGTTAGCCAGGAAAGCTCCTTAACACGTGGCAGATTAAAGTGGTTCCAAGATAGCCACTAAAAACTGCTTTGGATGAATTTAGAGAAATGGAAATTACTCTCCCTGACCAACTTTATCAAGTCTACCAAGGGGATCATTAAAGGTCGGAAAGCAGCAAGGTACACATAAAGTATCTGAATCATTGCATTTGGTGCTGTCAGCAACAGACAGAATTAGCTAATAATAATGTAGCTATTTTTTTCTTTCTTATATATTGAAGTTATAGAAAAGATTTGACCATATCCTTTAGAGAATAGCTTTTCTCTTTCATCTGGGCATCTGTAATAATACATAGCCACTGTGTATGTTACAATGGTCTAATCTCACATACTGGAAAGCTGAAGAGGAATTTACTGAAACAGAACCACAGCTAGAGTTAATCCATAAGGCTACACTGAATTAAATAGATGATACTTCTTTCTATAAGGCGAGAATTTAATGTATGATTTCATACAGGCTGGGATATCACTGCACATCAGAGAGTACTGCTGTATGTCTTGCTGGGTCCTGCATGGCAGTACTTCAGCTCGCATCAGGAGCTGAAATAATTTTGCTCAAACTATTCTGCAAGGTGCAGAATGAGGTCAAAACCTCAAAGTTGACACTTGCTAAAACAATTTTAACCAAAAAAATGTTCAATAAGAATTAAAAACTATAGAATTGCTTGCATATACACCAGGTGATGTTATATTAGTGCACAGGTTACTAAATACATATGTTAGTTTGGTTTAAGGTCTGGTAGAATGACAGAGATGAAGAACTCTTCAGGATGTGTCAGTTCTCTGGAAATACTAAAGGAGCGCTAAGACATCATTCAATAAAGACTGATTTTAGGTGATGGCTGAAGCATAACAAACATCAAAAGAGCAGAGAAGTTTAAGAAGTAACATGCTCTAAACACAGAAGGGAACTAGGAACAGGGAAAGCAAGGAAAGACAGACAATTTACTGAGGTTAACTGAAAGTAAGTCTGTTCGGCTAGAAATTACAGAGTAGTAAGACCTTTAGGAAAATATAGGTGTGGAATATTTTTAAACATGCTTTTTCTCTTAAAAGGCCTTGTCTCTTGTTAATATAAACACCGTTATTTTAAAAGGCTCATCTGATTACTACATATGATAGTGCCCACAGTCAAGAAAAAGAACCACAAGCACTGAAGACTCTCAGACCTGCTGAAGAAAAATCTTTGGCACATCATAGTACTGTCTCCAATTGAATATATTACATGAGAAATAAAGATTCATGTCTAAAAACCTCTACAGAAGCATGCAGAGACATGCAAAAGGAGACAAAAGCAGAGCTAACCCTCTAGATGGGAAATCTACATTGCAAGAAATAAAATCTTGTAAGAAACCTTAAAACCTAGCACTGGTGAACACTTTGAAAAATTCAAAAATGACTAGATATTTGGGATGGAAATGTCACTGTTTTCATTTTCCATCTCAAAATATTTATGAATAAACATTTACTTTTTTTATTTCAGACAGCACAACTTATGACTCCCTACTCTCCAATATCTTTCAATATATCCACCTAAAGTTGGAAAAATCACTGAAGATGGTAACAGAGGAAAAAAAAGGAGCTGCTCAGCTCTAAATTTTTCAACTCTCCTCCAGAGACAGGAAGTATCCGGTGATCGTCTCGACTGAAGAGAACTTGGTCATACTTCCTCATCACACGGTTTTCTAAATAATGAGTTAATGTGATGTTTTGGTCTGAATACGAGTAATGAAAGCCAGAAGGGCGCACAAGTTTAGAATTTCAAGTAGGCTTCTCTCAGGTTTTTTATGACAGCCCATGGGGATTGCTTTAAACCCTGCACAACCACTTCTACCAAGTCCTGTAGCTCTTTGCTGGTATGAAGAATGCATTATCCAAGGATGATTACAATAAGTAGTTTTTCTATGAAAAAATTCTGAACCCTGACTGAAATATAATAGACTTTCTAAAAAACTATCAAGATCCTGCAGCTCTTCAAACCTACACAGAATGATAATTTTGAGTGCCTCTACTGACACCTGAATTCAGTCCAGTTTAGCTTGTGCTACAAACTAGGAAAGGTGATTCCATGTGTAATCTTCAGAGCTAACAATATATATTTTTTTGTTCATACGCTAGCTTTCGTTTTATCAGAGCAAATATTCAGAGATGCATCTCCTTTTTGCTTCCAAAGTACTGCAGAAAAACACGTTAAAAAGCAAAATTAGCTCTGTGAAATCATCAGCTTTGTTGCTGTCCAGTCTTTCGATGACTGCTTTGCTTCATTACGTTAAAAAGCATGCACAGCTCTACCTTCTTACATCTGTTTGGATTAGTTGATGGGGGCCATCCATGTGCAGTGCACAGAGATGAAAGAAGCCTTGTCTTTACAGGGTCAGAGGATTTGTGAGACCTTGAGGTTCATGAATCTTGTTGATCCTGACTGTCATATTTTCAGAAGTCATACCCAGACTGCTGGATATCTTAAGTGGTTAGTACAAAAATAAAATATTTTTGACACACTTGATTTTATACATTATCTATGATTACAATGTTCTTTTCTATTATCTCTTCTACTCAGCAAGTAAATACTGGAAAACTATAATTAAAATAAAAACTTTAATATATAAGATTCAACACTATATAGTTGGAAGAATCTCATTTTTAGCATCTGAGATATATTCTAATTTTAACTCCATAAAAATTTAACTTTGCAAGGTAAAGACCAAAGAAAAAGGCAGTTCGAAGCATAGCATTTCACAAATTGATCATAACATTACTAATTTTTACCCTTCTAATCTGCAAACTTATGAGATATATATCAAGGCATTTCTCAGGAACCCATGAGAAAAGAATCACTAGAGGAGAACTCTGGGTAACGGGAACAATAATACCTGCACTAAAACTTCCTTTGCCTTTCAAAAGGAAGATCAAAGGAAAACATTAATGAAAATGAAACGTTTTTTTCTGTTCTTTCATAAGTACCATGATCCAGGGCTTCAGTTAGTTAGACATTTTCATTTAAGGTTAAGGTAGCTCATGAATACAAGAATTCCATACAGTCACTCTGAACTAATTTAAATTTTGAAATCTTTTTTTCCCCTTGTGATATTAGAGAGTGTATGCTGCTGACTACTAGCTTTCTAATTAGAATGAAAAACAGTAGGAATAAAAGCTGCCTTATTTTACATTTATAAATGAACAAATATGTATGAACTGTAATAGAAAACTCATGTTCATGAAACTTGATTCTTTGCTCAATACATCATCATGACTGCGCAGGTAACGTCAAAGAACAAGGAACTGAAAATTTTCGACCCTTATTATGGCTATTTTACAAAATCCCACTGTTGGTAAATCACCAAATTCTGTATTTCACAGGTTATCTACCTTTGAGAAGAAAATGGTATTATACTAATCCATAGTGGGCCTAGTACATTACTATTAAAAAGTGGTCCGTACATATTGAAGGTGCTTGCTAATTATTTTGTACAGAGGAAATCATAGCACTACTTACTGATAACATTTCTCACCATTTCCTTGATAAAAGACTGTCTTCAGTATGTCAGCCTTACTCAGTGATCAGTACTGAAATTTTCCATGTCATGGATTTGAAGAATGTATATTTTTTTTTTATCATCAGAGTAACAAGCAAATGGTTCAACACCTTATGACTAACTAGAAAAAATACATTGTGTCTTTGAGAAAAACAATTCTCAGCATCTTTGCTTTGGGAAAAAAAAAAAGTAAAAGTTCCTCTTGAGCACCTCTCCTTCACAAGAAAACTGAAATATGACAGAGTTGGGTGAGGCTTGTGTCAGAGTTTTCTTTTGTGCCATTTGTATGGCAGTCTTTTCAATGTAGTTTGCATATGTTCCCTAGAGACAGAGATTTTTGCAGCTAAGTTCTTTAGAGCTTCCCTTCACACTTTTTACTTGATATTCCTGTGATTGCAGCTTTATTGAATACTCACAAAATCTCTTCTCAAGACAAGCATTTACAATTCCAGTCTGTAGCAAGCTATGTTGTGCCATTATACAGTTAATAAAACAATGAATAATATTTGAATTAACCTGAACAGGAGGTCACAATTAGGTGATTGCAGTGTTAGTTGTGTGCTCATCCCCGAGAACTTCTAAAGTGAAAATTCAAACTACTAATAGGACTCAGATGGATTGAGGAGCTTTCAGGGTGTCAGACAGAAGGTGCTGCACTTGCCTGACATACGTGTATCTATATGTACATATATGTGGTCTCCATGCCTTTCATTCACAGGCCATCACTTCAAAAGGAAGTCGGCGACAGCTACACAGACATACCTACAGATTTATTGCCCCACCACACATAAAAATGCTCTCTACGCCCACACACACACTTATTCAAGAATGAAAATGTGAACAGGAGAAGAAAAAGAGTAACAGACAAATAAACTTTCTTAATTGCAAGTGGTTGAAAACCAGTTTTGATTAATATAAGTGAACTTACAGTAGAGATAACACTTCCATTGGAAACCTGTATTTACCTTTGCTTCAGATACTGACAACACAAAAATTAATGTTATATTTTAACTTTTGTTTTTCTTATTTTAAACATTCCTTTATAAAATAATAGCACTCAAATTTAAAACTCTTCTAAGGAATTACTTTCTTTCCTTTCTACTTTTGCACATGCACATAACAGTGCAGGACTTCATATGAGCAGTCTCAATATAAATTCTTCATAATCATTGCAATTGAGAGTGTATTAGGCTCACACAGAGGTGAGGGTGAATAGCCAGAAAAGGTCAGTTGCCGAGATTGTTCTGCCAAAGACTACTATGATTTCGTGCAAATATATGCACTGCTATGCTGTAATAAATAAACAGTACACGAGTCATCCTCTTACCCAATCCTTCGTTACCATCATTCATGTCCTTTCTTGGCGAACAGATGGCATTATCAGGTCTCTGCCCTGCTGGTAGCAGCCATCCACTTAAGCCAACATTGAAAAATCTATTTATTGTGCACTTATGTTTCATAAAAGCCTAGGGTCGCATTATCAATTATCTTTTCTTTGGAAGGAAGAATATACAAATGGGAACTATGCACACATCTGTATGAAACTAACTCTTCAGCTCCAGTTCTTCAATATTTGACTACAAGCCACCAAAATAATGGTGGCTTCATGTATTTCTCGTATATATTTTAACTCTAGGTATTCTGCACCCTTGGGGGTGAAAAAAATGCTACTTTAAACTCCTACGACCTTTATAATACGAGTAACTCTTAAGCATTTCAAATAAATTCATATGAGTAGCTGATACTGAGTCATATTAGTGAAATTAATAAGCTTAAACTAGGACTTTTTATATTACACTGAATGTGAATTTGCATAATTCATGTTTAGATACTCAGTTGCAATTCGCACTTTGAAAAAATAATAAACAGTAAATTAATCATATAATTTTAGAACCAACTGGAAAGTAAAACTGCAATTTACAGAATAAAAGTGAATATTTTAGCAGTACAAAAGTACATGAATTGACAACTTCAGCAAAGTTAATTTTTAGTTAGAAAGATAACAAACTCCTATGAACTGAAATGAGCTGTACATCAGTTACAAAAGCCCAGCAACACCGTACACTTGAAATTGTTTAAACTCTCGGTGAAGCATGATTTCCACAAAGGATGTAGTATAGTTAATTTTGAGGTTACTTTGAGACCATCTATCTATTTCAAAACTCCTCCTCACACTGACTTCACAGGATACTAGATTCCTAATTTACAAGAGAGAATTAAGCTAGCTGGAACGTATTTGGATGCGTATAACGAAATGCTTTCCTATTCTAACTCCTGTTTAGACCATGCCCACAGAAGGACGCTCACAAGAGAAGACAAATGAATCTTTTGAACACAGATGCATTAGCATACTGCTGAGACACTAGCAAAGTAAATGAGCTCAAAATGCCTCTCTCTTGTATTCCACTCTAAAACCCACTATCTTTCTCAAAACAAGTAACATCATCGAAAAATGAGCATTTTTTTGTAGAATTAAAGGCTACCATGCCAGAGTCGAGAACACATAGAAGCCCTTCTGCTCAAAGAGATTCTAAAGGTTCATCTCCCTGTGGAACTCCACGAAGCTGCTTTCCACAAGAATAAGGTCTAACTCATGCCTTTATCATGGCATAAAATATGAGATTATATTTACCAAAATATAAGGTACTATTCTGAGGCAGACTTTCTCCGACACGCTATTCCCCCACTGCAAACAGACTGGAGGGTCATATAAAATCAATACTATAGAAAGAAAACCCACCCCACACTTTATGCTGAAATTGGCACACTCCTTTTTGTAGCAGAATATACAGAAAATTATTAATGAATTTTTATGCTCAAGACTTACATTCCTTAACATTTGATATGACGTGAAGGAAACAAAAAGCCTGTCTCAATACTGAGAGTCACCTTGCTGTGTCACAAACTACCTCAGACCACAAGTTCCTAAACCTGCCTTTTCAGCGAGTATGGAAACGCAATTAGCCACAAGTACCCTAAGTGAATGGAAATCTAAATCTAATTTTCTAGCAGGCTCTATTTATGGAATAAAATTTACCATTTTACATTAAGTTATGTTATTGCTTTAAAAATGACACCATTCATAAAGAAAAGGTCTAGGGACAATCCTCTGCGAGAAGTTTCAGCTATTATACATTTTCTGAATAGCATCTGACATTACCATATCACTTGGTGCCAAACCTGTAAAATCAGACCCAAAGAAAACATTCTGAAAAAATTACATTTGCTGTGCCTTCCGGAGAGCCTGACAGAGCACTGGCTACAGTGCAGCACTTTCAGTCACTCGGGCCCTCTGTGCCCATGTTGCCACCTGCAGAATACCTGACAACTTGGGATGAGCACGCCCGGGTGGCCCGAGGCCAAGCCTGCCATCGCTGCCCAGCCCCGCTGCGAGCAGGGGGATGAGGAGCTCAGGCTTGTTCCTTCCCCCTCAGTGGGCTCCAGGGCTCACCCGATTTAGATGGCAGTTCGAGCCCACAATGAACCCTATGTCTCTGCTCTGGAAGCAACCCAATGACCACCACAATAAAGATTATTAGCTGAGCACCATTAACCACTAGAGTCAAGTGACAGCTCAGAAAGACTGAACATAAAATGTGAAAATGCAACAGAGGATGCACGTCGGTTTCAGGAAAATCATTTTCGGTTTCTCCCACTCCTTTCTAGCAGTTAACCTGTCACCAACCATTATCTTTTGTCACTTTCCTTCAGTATGAGGACTACAATAAGGACACTTGTGAAACCAGATTTAAAACCTTGTTGAGACAATCCCAGGTCGTTGTTATATTATCAGGTATGTTAATGCAATGGGATTAAAACCACAGAAAATAAAGACGTTTTTGTGTCTAATCCTATCATCTTAAAACAGTCAAAACTATTTGACTTAGATCAGTGAGGTTGTTTGCTTTTAGTAAAATGGGTGGTGTGGGAGAGAAATTATTTTGTTTATTTTGAAATATTTTTAACATATTGTTGGAATAAAAGGGGATTTAGATGCTCTTTTACTAAACACTTCTTCCTTTAAGAATCAGAACTGTAACTTCCAAGCACCTGGTATTTCACGTGTGAAATTTACAACCCCTTGTAGAGTGGACGCCATCCCTTTTCTCTTTCATATTTAAGTAATAACAGCAATTAAGTACTGATTCTTGCCAGTACTTTCTGAATTAATGCAATTAAGTGCGAGTCACACAGACACAATACAATTGCCTCCTTATGAAACTGTAATGAATAAAATCAAACAGCAGGAATTCCACTGGAAACAATGAATAGTAGCAATCTTCTTCATCTTATATTACACTGACTGCTTCATATAATTTCATTTCATTTCTACATAAAATAGAGAATTCTATTGTCTGCTCTGCTGCCATTTCTCTTGATATTTGAAATATATTTAATTATACAAGGTCACATCTGAAGAGATAAAGCTCTCTGGAGAGAAAGAAATTGAACTTTTCCATATCAGATCACTTCTCTCTCCAGAAATGAATTCTTTATTACCCCAAAATTACATGGTATTATCCTGAAATGACATGATATGTCTTATTTCTCATCTAACACATTCCTGGAATTAGGCTGGAGTATAAAAGAAAACTAATGGTTCTGAGAATTGGCTGCTCCAAAGGCTTCACTCTTTCATTACTCAATCCTGATAATTGGCAGTCCACAGCAGGAGAAGCAGGAAAAAATATGCCAATTGCATTTAGAGATGGGAGTTATGGCCTTTTCTTTATGATGTCGCATAAAAAATTATGGCAAATTATAACAGCTGTTACGGATGTGTTAAACCTGTCAAAGGTCTGTTTGTGATAAAAGATTTTTTTTTTTTTTTTTAAATTCTAGAGTTCTTCGATCCTTCAGAGGCCTGAAAAAAGTGCTTGCAATGCGGTAGCACAAGGGGAAAAAGAGCAATTACTGGGAAGGCAAATGTCATTGAAGAAAGAGAGGTTCAAAAATTTCTGGAGTTTCCTTTTTATCCCCATATTGAGTACATCTGAAAAACCAGACACATTTTATAGCTATGTATTTTAGTCATCAATGCATTTCATTAAATGTTATACTTTTGGATTGTAGCTAATACCCACAAAATATGTGAATATAATAAAACACCTATTCTGTTTTTTTCCCTAGAATTTTTTTGGTTCTACTTACTATGGCTTTCTAAGGAAGTAATTGTTTTACAAGGAATTTTATAATTTTTTTTATGACATCTATTACTACAGAAAAAAAAAACCCAATAACAACCCATATAGAATATAATTGCTTATGATTGCTACTGTTCTGCAAATTTATTTGGCCTGTTTACCAAAGATATGAGACAAAAAGCTCCGGAATGGGAAATGTGCTGGAAATACACAAAATGTTATCTCTTCAGACGCATACATAAAAATCTTGTAAAGTGGATCCTGGAACCAGCTCTAGTAACTACTCCTACCAGGTTAACCCACAGTTAGAAGAATGACCAACTTCTCAAAGCTGTTCAAATATAACATTTCTGTATTATAAAGGCTCTTCAAATCTCAATAGGCAGTTTAAATTGGAAAAGACAAGTCAGTTTGTGCCTGAGTGCCCGAGACACTTAAAAACTCAATTTTCTGGATAAAACCCAGACTTCATCCTGTTTGTACAAGCAAGTGATGGAGAAGCTGTAAAATCTGCATTTTGGAAAGCAGCAAAAGCAAGGGACTTTCTAGAGTTTTCAGTGCCCTGGAGATGTATGGTCCGTATACTTGTCATGCTGCCGCAGAGAGATTTGGTACCGTGGGAGCTACCGAGCTGTTGGTGCTGGATACCGTGGAGGCTAGCTTTAACTGAGCCCGTAGTTACCTTCTGCATCTTGATGCTTTTACAGCCTTTTAGGAGGCACTCTTAGGACGACTTACAGTATTCTTCATAACGTATTGTTTTTGTTGGTGTTATTAGTAATTCAACATTTTTATATCTTATATGGGTTTAAAATTCACCATTAGCAAGGAGCAACAACTGCAGCAAAAACGCATTTGCAGATGCAAGGTGCTACAAATATCATATTGGAAAGTACAAAGGAAATAAGGAAGTGCAACTAAAGGGTGAACAGTTTTTTTCAGCCTGGGCACTAGATTACAATGCTCTCCTTTCAAGCTGCTCATGCCTTCTAAAGATATGCAGAACTGGCAAGGTCAAAAGAAAGTTTTATGAAAGCTGTAGGTGTGAACTGTAAAAGCCTGTGTTCTGCCAGCTAATTCACAATAGCACGCGCTCTCACAGCACACATACACAGCACAACACTGTTATATTAATAAAATTTCCTACATTCATTAAACTTTAATTAGACTTTAAACTTGCATTAGACCTAAATAAATAGCTGGAAATTCTGTTTCCATTAATACATGGTTCAAAAAACAGATTTCCCAAGTCTTAAAACACAACAACAAGGCTACTCTTTGATATGTCTTTGTTACAAAGCTTTCAAGGCATAATGCTGTGTACACATTTGTGTTCAGATGCTTCATAATTTATTACTGTCGCATTTATTTTTGTCTGTTTAGCAAAACTAAGCAAAACCACCAAAAAAAAAAAAGAAAAAAGAAAGGAGAAGTAGGGATAATTACAGATTGACTTCTTTGAACAGCTTCCAAACTGTTTAGCAAAGCTAAAAAGTTAAAATATATGCAATCCTAAAATCTGAGAATGAGTCAGAACTGTTTTCATTTCCAAGAGTAAACTATGATGCAAGGTAAAGTGAAAATTGTTTTGAAACCACTTCTCATCTTTTTTTTTTTTTATGTTCTATTATTACACTGTTGAAGTGTTCCAATGAAAGTGATGATTCTTCACAGAAGAAATGACTGACTTTGAGAAAAAACTTATTTTCCAAAGGGGAAACATTTCAATTAAAAAAATATGAATGTTTTCTATATTATTTTCACAGCAGAAATTATTTTCCTTCCCTTGGCTAACAAATGTCAAAATTAAATGAACAGCTTTGCTGTAGATTCTGTAACTGCCAGTCAAAAATATGATCTGAAAGACAAACAGAAAAATCCTGAGGCAAGAACAGTCATTCTGTTTTTATAATGATTAACATGTTCTGTATACAACTGCAGCATGAACTAAAAAGTAGCAATAAATAAATGACAATTGGTCTCAACAGCCTTAGCATTGTGAAAATTATGTGGGTTTTTTAAATTTAAAGTTTCAAATTCTTGACAGTATTCAAGAATAAAGTAAGGAAATTCTGCATTGAATATCCATGAAAAAGGGAAGGAGGAAAATACTCTAGATGCTAAAAGATCATACTATATCTCTACTATACTGTAGTTCATGTTCCTGGAACATGGCCACTCTCCGTAGGACTAGAGTTGGGATTTGTTGAAACAAACTAGTATCAGACATGCACATTAAGGTCATACATGGAGTATAAAAATAGAAAAATTACTGATGTGATAAGTTTTATTTCAATAGTTAGAAACTGATCATGAAATTTTATCTCGTGTTTCTTTCTAATTTTTCTGCTACTCATTTATGGACTTTCAATACACCATGAACTCAGCTTCCTTTGTCTCCAGCCTAACCCTCCCCCTGGCAGATAATTTCGATTTGTATTCTTCGAATTTGTTAAGCCTACACCTCCAGATGTACTGTTTCCTTCAAGTTTTATTCCTTTGCAGAAGACCCCAGGCCAACAGGGAAAATGACCAAGAAAAGCCAATCCTTTTATTCCACAGAAGTGAGATAACATCCCACATTTCATGGAACTGGAAAGGGACCAGACTTTTGAAGACTAATTTGTCTATGATTACTGTTCTGACAAAGAAAGGGAGAAGGCGGCAATGAAACACTAAGAAAACATACTATATATGAACATTTTTTAACCTTTTAAAGAACAGGTTAATTTTTCATTACTTGAATATTCTAAAATTCTGTTTTGGATTATTTAATTAATCCCTTTTTACCAAGAAAAGAGAGGCTTAAAATCTTGATTAAGGCAATGGAAACCTGCAATGATTTGATTTCTATTTGTGAGCAGGAAAATTCAGCCCTGAATCATTAAATTTAAGAGCTCTTATAAAGAATTCATATGTTGGTCAATTAACAATAAATCTTCATCACGATACCTCAATAACAGCAAGAAAACAAAAAAAATGGGTTTCCATCAAACTTAATCCCTTTCACTTTCTTAAAACAACAGCATCTCTTTTCACATGAATATTATTCTCCCTTTAAATATTTACTCACTTATCTATATTTTGTCTGTTCAGACCATACTTTTAGGAATTATTTTCCTTAAAAAATTAAAAAGAGTAGAATAATTCTGCAGCTGTAAACAAGGGAAAAATTCATTCTCATTCAGAGAGAGTATAAGTATAGGCACAAACTGAAGCATAGGAAGTTCCGTCTGAACATGAGGAAGAACTTCTTCCCTCTGAGGGTGACGGAGCACTGGAACAGGCTGCCCAGGGAGGTTGTGGAGGCTCCTTCTCTG
>Ga0065711_1028043_pt1 | contig 44103 bp, 21 predicted proteins | sample Hoacrofraction12_FD_59098 | JGI IMG/M metagenome (GOLD analysis project Ga0065711, IMG submission 59098) | Hoatzin crop microbial communities from Cojedes, Venezuela - Epithelial fraction 12 v2 (version 2) | ecosystem: Host-associated > Birds > Digestive system > Esophagus > Crop | place... | reverse complement strand
AGCCTCCGCGGCGCCCCACAGATCACTGAGTTTACAGTGATGGGCTATCCCCCCTTACTTTTGTCTGATAAGGTAAGCACCAGTTATTTACTTCCTTTGTTAGCTCTTCGGCTCTTGACAACCTCAGTCTGTTTGTCTTTTGTCTTGCATTGGACAAGTCCAGCAAGGCCATCTATTACAAGGAGGGATCCAGTTGTCTGAATACAGTAATCCATTGCCAGCTTAGGCATCTTAAGATGTCTGACAGATACTCAGAAGGCCATCACATATTACAAAGGACTTGCAAAAGATCCAAGCCCTTATGGAACAGTAGTAGGGGCACAGGCAGAGTACCTTAGGGCAAGTCAGATTTCACTAGATGCTTGTGTTTAGGCAACTAAAATGAACACCATGCGCCCATTTAGTGTGATCCAAAGGCCTAAATTTAGCCAATTTAGCTTTGTGCTGAATCTCACTTCATCTCCCGTTTCATTCTTTTGAAAATAATAAAATAATTTTTCAAAGATAAACTCAAGGAAAATTTCAAACATAACATCTATATGTTCACTTTATATCTGTACAAAGCAATATATTAGTATGTACTCAGATCATGATAGGATTCTCCTTAATGAGGATACTAAGGTGTCACAGCTGTGGCACAGTGCTTAGTCTGCCTACAGAGAGGCCAAACTGCAAGTATATGTGGCTAGAGTCACACCAAAGGTAAGTTGTTTCCTAAAAAACAAGCTACAGTGTCACCTACTAAGCTTCTGTTAGTGGGATTAAACATTATATGTAATCAGTAAATGAGGAAATCTTGTGGCAATTTAATCCTTACTTTTTGGGGGGGAGGGGGTGAGGGAGCTTGGTGTCCAATTCCTATCATCTCTTCTAGTTCTGATTAACGTTATTTGGGTGGAAATTAAGTTCTATGAGATCTTCCATTAAGATCTGGGCAGCTAGAGGTTTCTTAAAAGTCCATGACGTATGTGCCATTAGAGCTGAACATTGCTCAGCTAAGTAAAGCTCTAGATAATTAGACCTTCAAACTGGAAACTGCTTGGAAAACATAGTGGGACAGTGCCTATTTGGTCTTTTCAACCAGCAGAAAAGAAAACAAGCCAGGGCTGTAAGACTGTGATTACCTAGCAGATCCAATGCCTGCATCCCTTCCCTCATGCTCTAATTCCTTCTTTTTCTTGTTCATACACAGAGAAAACCCAAGGAGGTAAATTCTGAAACATTTGTGTCAATATTTCTCCCTCTTGGCTTTTTCCATTAGAAAAAAAGTTCCAGCAGGATTAGAAGGATATTTATAATGCTAAACAAGCAAACAAAAATCAGTTTTCCTTTTTAAAAGGATGCTTAATTACCCGAAAGTGAAACATCTATAACATTTAATCTGATAATAGAAATAGGGGACAAAAAACTTAATTACTCAGAGTAATTGAATGCAAAATTGAAAGCAGTATCCATTAACTAGGAAAGAAAAATGACAACATAATAAAGTGCTATATGTGTTATTAATTGGTTTAGCAGATTCTATTAGAACAACTGGATTGAAAGGTCCTTTGAAGTTGTCTTCATAAGCTCCTATTTTCAGTAATCATAAATCAGTTATAAAATATCATCGTTAGGTAAAACACTTGGCGTACTCAATCTCAGCTGTAAAAATTATTTTTCTTTGTTCAGATCTCTGCTCCCAAGATTCCATTTAACTGTTTGTAGGATTTTCTTTTTTTGTTTAAATTCTTAAAAAAAAAAAAGAAATTTACCAACTTCAGATAATTGTTTTCCACTTACACTCTGAAAGAGAGAACAGATTGTGCAGAACATTTTATTTTAGTTATGATTCTCAGAAAAAAGTCTTCAGGGTGGTTATCTGATATTTAAAAAAATATAACTATCAAGAACTAACCTTTTAAAACTGAGTATGGAACATGTACTATGATATATGCATATGACTGGAAAACTTTTCTAGATCATACTAGACAACAGTAAGATTTCTGTATTAAGCTATTCATGAAATACCATCCTGTCAGGGAGAACTGGGGACTTTTGTTCTGACATAGATGAGTAAAATGGCAAAGAATGGAAATTAGTGGATCAAAGCTAGACAACAGGTATAATAGCACCAGGAGCAGAATCTGTCTACAAGTTTTTGAATTTCCAGCTCTCTGTTCCTTACAGCAGATTTGTTTCATTTTTAACTCTGCCCTTTTGTTAATTCATTACAGTATTTAATCCCAAGGTCTTTTTTTTGTGTAAAGCTCCCATGGAGGTACCAAGAGTTCCAATTTAGACTACCTTTGAAGAAAAGAAAAAGAAACAACCAAAGTCTTAAGACTGTAGAACTTAAAATACATACTTCCATTACAAAACATGCCACCAGCTGGTGTTTTCTTCAAAGCTGAAATGAAGATTATACAAGATTGTTGGTAAATCTTGGTCACTCTACAAATGAAAACAACTTTTTCTTTTAGTTGTCATCATTTTATCACTTCAAGACTTCTTTTTCTTATAAAGATATTAGAATATTCAGAATAAAATGCCTTATTCTTTGACAGCAATTACTGTGGCTGCTTGTGTTAGATATTTGTCTGCCTGTAGCCTGGAGGTTCTAGGCCAGGAGATGGAGATTCAAAAGTTTTGCCTTCCTGATGGTTAAGAAACTTACCCATCTCTGATCATGTGAAACTCATGTAATGCTTCCCAGACTACATGGATGGGATAGGTTCGACTTCACAGAGTACATGTAAAGCCGAAAACTTCAACAGCAACTCATTCTGTTCAAAATGTCCTGGAATGACATTCTCTTTACCTTCCTGGTAATGTAAAAGCCTGTCATGCAGCAGAGTAAAACACAGAATGAAAACAGTAGTTTCACTGACAGTGAATTTCACTCAAGAGAGGATGTGTTGCTTACTCTGTGTGTGTGGCAATGACTTATATTTTCAACAGAAGACAACACTTGACAAATGCAGGGACGTGACACAAACAACACAACAACATGCTGCCTGCAAGAACCTCACTGGAAGACCTTTGGAAAAGACCAGCGACTCATCTGTCCATACCTTCTACTTTCACTGGCTATGGTCTGGCAAACCAGTAGCACTTTCGGATTGTTGGTTTTTTGGATTTGATGGTTATTGCCTCCAGCTTTTCATTCATATTTTAAGAATTTTCTGGAGGGACACAGTACCACACATGCATATACAAAGATTATACAGGAATATTGCCTGTACAGGAATTTATGGGTGAATGTATGGGTAACTGGAAGGACAATGGTGATGTACTTGAGCATATATTTAGAATTGCTGACATTAAATCACAACAGAGCAGCAGATTTTAGAACAGTAGTTTCAGTTAGCAGATAAACACTATGATGGAGCAAAGAAATTTTTATAATATATCAGTGGATGTCACAGTAACTGGTAGCTATTAATAGCAAGTAGTAACTGAAGTAGAATTTCTTTACTTGTATGTATCTATAGAAAGATGGAATGTTATATTTCTGAAATGGATCACTAGTTTTTGTAGAATGAACTATTAAAAATCACTCCAGAAAGGCTGTTTCTTTGATCAGTTTGATCAGAAATACTACTTGTTATCAGGAAATCACAGCTTGAAGGCTGTTGAAGAAAATCCAGGGGTTGAAACAGTGACCTTGACAATATAAGTAAAGATCATGGTGTAGGCCTTGAAAATATATGCACATGATACTGGTCAACCCAGGGCCATAGGGATGTGTCACAAATGTTCTGTTACTGTTCACTGAAGGGGTGCAACCTTGTGAACTGCGAAAAAAATTGTTTTGAGGAAAACAAAGAAGCAAAGAATAAATATGCAACATATATAAAAACATCTCATACAAATTACAGCATGGAAGTGGGAATCAGTGGGAAACAGACTGTTAGCAAACATAAAAATAGATTTTTAAGTAAACTGAAGAACAAGAGGAAAGAAACCCTCCATCAACATCAGATGTTTCCTAAGGAATGATTCAGGATGTTGATAACTCACCACATTTGCACATCTTCCTGAGGAAGACTAGTGCCTTTGAGCTTAGCACCCTGGGCTGGTTGCAGGGGTGAGCCTAGCAAAAGGGAAGAGTGTTGATACTAAAACATTTGTCTTTATCAGTTTTGTTATTATAAGCTGTTATAGTAATTCATTGTGACTGAGTTAATATCTCCTTCACTAGACTGATAATACTTCATTTAATCTAACAGTAAATCCTTAGCTGTGTGTATAAGGTGTGTTTCTTAACCCACATAAATTGCATGCAGTCTATGGTCTTGTACACTGCCCTTGAGCTTGTTTGTAATTTAGATGCGGCACTGTAATGACAAAGTAGCAGAATGACTGAAAGTGCACAGACTTATATTCATGCTTTAGTATTTATTCTGAGTATTCTTGCTTTAACTTATTTAAATCAATCCCTTAGAATATCATATTCAGTTATCAAACTGAATTATTCTACAGTAGTGTCATTAATGTCATTAACCACAAGTGCAGCTTCCATACCTACTACATATTTATTTCCCAACATTTAAGGAATTTTTGAAAGCTTGATGTGGCACTCTTTGGTTCACATATTAATGCAGACATTTTTAACGTCATTCATATACACTGCAGGTTGGGAAGCTTAGTTGTGGCTTGTAATCATTTTGTCAATACAAATAAAGCATTGGCTTTACAGAATATACTTTAACATTCTGAATTTCAGAAACATAATCACGGACTAGTACTCAGCAGATAACCAGATTCATTTAAGGCTATCAAATATTTATATAAAGAAACAAAGATTCAGTTTGAAAATCGCATATTACAAATTACCCCATGTATTATTTTCATAGTATAATGTAAAATTAACTGTGAAGTTTAGGCCAACCTAAAGCTATCTGATATTCATCTTATATTATTCTTGCATTCCTAAACTACCCCACAAGTGAATGCTGATGTGTGCTAGTAGCTTGACATAGTTGCTGTAAATTGAGAATCACTGACAACTGTACACCAATGAAAATCACAAACATAATGAAAATCTGGTAAAGCAACATAGCTCTATGGAAATAATTTTCCATGGCTGATTGATATGTGTGATGTCAGTGACTGTCTCCAGTTCCAAAAGTGCTGGGTACATTTTGGGTGTAGGAAAAGCAGTCCATTTCTAAAAATAACTGGTGACGGTATTGCCCTTACAGCTTAACCAAAACCAAAATACAAACTAATAGATAAAGAAATAAAAAGACACTATGAAACTGAAATAACATTAAATAAAACCAGGGTATTTTTCTCACTGGAAAGAAGCAAAACAACATTAAAAATATTTGTTTTTCTGCAAACACCTTTCAGTTGACTCAGAGTTATGTGTTTTATTTGGAGATTATTGCAAAAAAAGAAAGGTACATTCACAGAACCATTTGCCATCTACCTTGTGTCTCATAACCCTGATTTATCCAAGGTGTGTGAAATCCTGGTTTGGGATTCTCTCTTACTCAGGTGAGTTTGAATTAGTATCTGCCACTTCCAGCTAAAATGCTCAAGGCGCTGTGTTTTGGAGAAGGATCTTCTGACGGTCATTCACGTTGAGCAAGCAGTGTAAAAATGAGCTGCAGCCAGGACTAGACCTCTGTCTAAGTTATCTCTCAGCTGGGTGCCTAAATAGCAACAACAGCCTGTAGTTTCACCAATACTTAGTAGTCTGCTTATAAATTAACTTGGACAAAGAGAAAGATCTCCAGAAGAACATATTTTGAGCATACCTGTTATTTGGTTTGAGGTGCAACAGATGTCAAAAGTAGGAACAGAGTAGTGATCCTTTGTGTCACCATCCTATCCCGGGCAGCAGATCTCCCAAGTGTAACCTTAGATTTAGCATACACCAGGGCAGCTCTAGTCTTTTCTCCACATCCCTATCTTCACAAGTACTAGGCAGGACAGCATGTGAGTGCTCAGCACTCAGTGTCGAAGAGGGGCTGAAGCAGCTGTTTGTTCAAATCAAGAATGTGTTACATTTGCAGGAAAATGTGCACATACTGGATGCACAAACACATATTCCTTTGAGAGGAATGTAAAGGAATAAATTAGCAGTACACTGTTTTCTATAGGGTTCTTTTAAAGAGTGATCTGCTAGGGCGTGTATGGAAGAAAGGACAACAATGAGAAACTCACAGATTTCAGGACACAGACTCTGCACAGTTCTATAGACAATCAGAGCTGTAATTTACAGTTTTAGCTCCAAACTCCTTCTTTCACCTTTGTCAGCTGACTAACACACAAAAAAAACCTGGTTCATATTTTTGTCATTTTAAATGATTTGTTTTTTTTAGTCTATACAATACTCTATGTCAGTGCTGAGTAGCTCAGGCCTCTTCTTATTTCATTATCTAAGAATAGCATATTGAAACCCTAGTATGCAAATTACAGGTCGGAACATTTAATAGTCTGATTTCATTATTCAGACTTGACACAAATGAGATGAATGTCATGGTTTAAATTAACAAGTAAATAACTTCAAAGGGATAATAGGTGTTTTCATCCACCCCGAAAACAAACAATAGGTTTTACATCTGATTTTCTGCCTGCTCTAAGATAGTCAGATCTGAAGTTACTAACGTGTGAGGCTCTGCTTTTTAATGGTGGATGACAGACACAGACCCATCAAGTTTCCAGTTTTAGCAAAGTAAAATACCAGCTGCAGTTCCTGTTTTAGGATTATGCAGTGAGACCTACTGTGGCTTACTGAACAACTTAAAGCAGGCAATAATTCTCCATTCCTCCAGGATCAGACATTGAATGTGTGTTAGTTCACAGACTGCTTTTTGAAATAAACAGAAATGCAGTCATGGAACATTTACGTGTCACATCCTGTTGGGACTGTGATGGAGGGACAGGAACTGGGACCACAAACTTGTTCTCCTTAAAGAACACAACACAGAAACCCATGGGTGTTATAAAAGGCTTCAGAGAATTTCACGAATCCTCAGTGTAAGAGACCCACACACATTTTTTATCTACTACTGGATAAGCAGCCAGGCTCTCTTTGCACACCTGACAAATGTATCACCAGCTTTTAGCAAATTGGGGATGATGACGTTAGTGGTCTCACTCTATTTTCAATATTTTCAATATTTCTTCTTTTTGCAAGTTGAAGAACTGATCTCCTTTTATGAATGTCTTTGAAAAGGCATAGGTCTTCCTGCACTGATTTGACTTTTGACTTTAATTCCACAATACCAATTTAAAAACAGGTGTCCAGTACATTAAGGCTAGCATTAAACCTTGAGCACCTATTTAAAGATGAAAAAGCAAATGAAGCCAGTATTCCAGACGAAGAATACCAGGTAGCTTTTGAAGGTGTTATAATTCCTTTCCGCAGTGTCATTCTTTCTATCCCGTCGGATATCTCCGCTTCTAAATAGGCTGTCCTACGTGAATAACAGCTATTCCCTTCTAAAAAGTACAAGATAATGTTAGACGAAACACGAAAGGAAGATTTAGCAGCTCTCTATTCCGCGCAGCGCTGCAGCAGTCGCTCCGTGAGGCACCGCCCGCGCTCCCGCAGCCGCAGCCGCAGCGCGCTGCCGCCATCCCCCGGCGAGCGGGCGCCGTGCGGGAGCAGCCGGGGCTGCGGTGCCCGCCGCCCCAGCGCACCAGCTCACCCCGCCGCGCAACCCACCAAACGCCGCCGTGGTCCTGAGGTCACTGCGGAACCCGTGCGCGAATTGCCACGGAGAACCGCACGTTTAGTGCTTTCGGTGCTCTTGGGCTGCCTGGATAATTCTCGAAATGACAAATCACCGTCCGCGCGATTAATTTTCTTTCTGTCAAGTCTGAAAAGATGAGAGATTTTGGGGACATCGTACAACATGTCAAGGAAATGCCAGCTGTCTCGGTAACATCTCAGCGCTAGCAACGGAGTGAGATTGATGATTCATATGTAGTGCTGTTTTTCATAACTAACAAATCTGAATTCCTCGGCAGATAAAGTAATGGGATCTGTCATTCAGTGTGAAAATACTCAGAGCAGCAACAGATATTTAAATAATCAATATTGTAACACTTCAAGGTGGTTGCAATAAACCAAAGGAACTTAAATTTTCACACAATAAAACAGACATTCCTTTTTCTCCTTCCTCATGATGGCTGTACTAAAGACATAATCACAGAGACAAACTCTTAAAGGAATCATGATGTATTTTTCTTTCACGAAGGAAAGTACTTCGTCTTGGCAGGTATTATGATTTGATATTTCTGTGCCAAATATTCAAAACAATGAAAAAGTCTGAGAGAATTGTTCAGCACCATTCAATTAGGTATGCTAACATTAATGGCAGACATTTATAAGAATTGCAAGGACACTCCTACAATATTTTTCAGGGCTTATATGCATTAGAGTGCAGACTGAGCATTGATTGTCTAAGATTACTTTCTAGATCTGGAAAAGGTCTTCCAGGTCATGAAATAATAACAGCAGTATCTCTCATGCATCTCCTTATAAATTTACCTGTTATTTGATAGAAACCTCAACAGTTGATGAGCAATATCAACAATACATTTAAAAAGGACAGTACTGTACCAGAAAAATAAAATAGTCTATGCCTCAGAAAATGCAGTCTATAGCATGTTCTCCCCTCTCTCTCTGGAGCCACGCTCAAAGTTTATTGTGGATCTTGGTGTATAACATAAATGGGACTGGAACAGGCCTCACAACACTGCTTCTTGAACCTCCTGGACAAAAGGATCTAGATTTTCTCATATATTTTAACGTTTGTTTTTCCAGGATTTACAGGCTCCTATTGATAGTTCAGGTCCATCTGAAATTGAATTTGGTTTTGCTAAGATTTGGTAGACAGAAAACATATGCCTTTTTCTGAGTGACATATTTTCTGCACTTGATGGAGCTCCCCACATTGTGAAGATGCTTATACATGGGGCTCGCTCTCTCTTTTTCTGCCTTTACTCTTATTCTTCACTATAATAGATTGGAATAAGAATTCTTTCAGGGCTGAGTTACTAAAAGTGAACATGTTCTTTTGACTTTATCTGCATTCTGATAAGGAGTGCATTCTGTGTCATCCTTGCACAGATGAATTCTAAACATCTTCGATACAGTAAAGGCCAGACAAAATTTCAGACTTTGCTATTGAAGAGAATGAGGACTATAACAAAATTTTTTTCTGTCCCCACACCCTTTCATAGGAAGCACATTGCCTCAGAATGATGGAAATGAGTAGAGGGGTGCTGAGGAAACAGACTTTTCCCTCTGACCTTCACAGTGAAGTGCTCAGCTGTCTCATAAAATAAACTGCCCCAGCTCTCCTCAGGAGGGAATGAGAACAGAAACAAAGCTCAGGTATTTCTCTATTCTGTACAATGGTGATCGTATTCTCTCTTTTGGAATTCAATAAATATTTCTGTATGAAGAGTTCTTACGCTGGTCCTTACATGTCAGCTTCTGGATGTTACCAAAGGTAAGAGGCAGCCTAGATGTACCTTCAGCCTGATCCTGTTAAATGGCTTTTTTATTTCACGGAAGAAACAGGAGCCATGAGGCAGACCAGAATTAAGGAAATCTTTATAAGCAGATGAACTATAAAGATATGTAGATACCAGCTACAGAAAACATATGCATATATTGATGCTTTTAAGTACTTTAGCTGGGATTCAGTCTGAGATTGAGATTCTCGAGGTTGGACGCCAGTTTGTAGGTGACTACGTGAGCTACGTCTCTTAGCTAACATTGTGGTTATGTCTAATACAGGATTCAGTTGTCTGGTTTCATTCTTTTCCAGAAATTTCCCTCTTTATTTTATCTTTTACTCCACCTTCTCTGGCATCTTTATTTTTCTTCTTTTATCACTTTTATTTTCTTCTCTTTTTTTTCTATCCATTGTGTGTTTTTCTTCCCTCCTATATTATCGATCAGGTGTAAAATTCCGCCATTCTTTCCCTCTTAATCTCCAGCAAAAGATGATCCGCTAAATTATTTGCATGAGAATAGCATGCAGCCGTAGAACCATGTTAAACTAACATACTCTTTATGTGTAGCAGACAAGCAGTGTACCCCTTCTTTTTGCCTTCTTACCAATAGAGAAAGCTGATAGTCGTCTTAAACTCAGGGAAGGCAAGAACATGAACGGAAACAACTGAAATCAGGAAAAAAATCAGCTGGAAAACATGGAGTCAAGGTTGAAACCATTTGCCTTAGCAGTACCAGACTGAAACACAAAAGATACAGGTGTCCCTTAAACTCATTATTTCCTGCTGAAGTCTCTACAGCTACAGACCAGGACCGACTTTTCTGAGCTGATAAGATCTGACAAGATCACAGTTTGTTGTGGAATAGCTTCAGGCTACCTTTTGTTGCTGTTGTTGTTGCTGTACTTGCAAAAACAGAGAATGAGATAACAGCAATAGGAAACCAATCCAGATCTTCTATATAATGTTTCAGACCTGTAGAACTGGTTTAGCTGGCAGAATAAAAAGTAATTTACTATAACATTTAAAAGATAAACACATATGTGTGATATTCTAGCTGTATGAAGCTGTACGTTTGGTATCTGTTCATTAGACTTTCTGATGGAATATAGTGGTGTGTCAAGTGAGAAGTAAAAGGAAAAGGACTGATTTACATCATCTAAGAACATGACTCTTTGCCCGTTGCTATGAAATCTTTCCCTAAATGCCCTCATGGATCATTCCATGATGCTTATAAAGAGTTCACAGCCTGTAATTATCTGGCAACTGTTCCACTGAAGATAATGCACTGTACACACGAAAATAATTATATTATCTCATTCATTACTGTCTTTTCATAGGATTTTCTATCTGGAAGTGAAGATTTGGATTAATATTATCTCATTCAGATATCTAAGTTAGGCTTATTTTTTCTCTAGTTCCTTAGCTCACTTTTTGTACCTGATTTTATTATGTAGTGAATGCAATCAAAGTAATGGCTTCTCCTGGCTTTTAGTTTTAGTTTCTATTGCAAGAAAACAAGCAACAAACTGATTATTTTAATGTCTTTTTTTTTTCCCACAATAATATTGGCCACTGGTAGGTCTTGTATAATCACTCCTGTTCACAGTGTTTTAGATTTTAGGCCAGAACAGATTATTAATTACAGGATGATGTCTTGTATATCACCAGCCATGAAAAATGATTCAGGAATCTTATAGTAAACCCAGTGACTTCTGTTAAACCTCAAATTTCAAGCTTAAGACCAAAATGTGTTCCAGATCTAGGGAAAAAAATCACACCATCATCCGTAAAACTAAGGTTAGAAGAAACCACTGGGGTTACCAAGTCTGACATCCTGCTCAATGCAAAGCTATCTTTAAAAGTCCAGACAAGTTAAGAAAGCCTCTATGAATGAAGATTCCACAGTCTCTCTGTTCTTGCGCTTAAACAGTCTCATCATAAATTTTTTTTCCTTATACACAGTTGGAATTTCCCTGTTGCAGCTTGTGACCTTTGTCTTGTTGTTGTTGTTGTTGTGTACTTGCAAGAACAGTTTGCCTCCATCCAATTTTTAACCTCCCATCATTGGATACCTGAAGATTATTAGATCCATGATCCATTTCTTCTTGAGCTGAACAGACCATGTTCCTTCAGTCACTCCTTATACATCTTGTGCCTTATTCCCTAGCCATCATGGTGGCACTTTGATGGTCATCTGTATTTGCTGATATTTCTGTTCCAAACGTGGACTATGCTTGATGAAGAGGCATAGAGGGGAGTAATCACTTCCCTCAACCTGCTAACAATGCTTTTGCTGATGTAGTCCACATAAGGTTAGGCTTCACCATCTCAAAGGAACACACTACTGACCCATGTTCAATCTGCTCTTCACCAGGACACCCAGGTTCTCTCTCTGCAGAGCTGTTGCCCAGCCAGGACCATTTCATGGGGTCCTTCTGTTCCAGGTGCAGGACTTTGCCTTTGTTGAACTCCATGAAATTCCTAATAGGCTAATTCCTCCATCTCGTCAAGATTCCTCTGGAAGGCAGCCCTCTCCTCCTCTGCCCTGCACTTCGGTGTCACTTACAACCTTGCTAAGGGTGCTTTCTTTTCCAACGTCCAGATCATTGATGAAAATATTAAACAATGTTAACACCAATATTTACCCCTGAGGAAAATAATTTTTAATTTTGGTTGAAACTCACAGCTTTAGTCCAAAGACTGAGGTAGAGTACTGCCCAGCTAATACAAAAGACTGTCATAATATAACCTAGCAGCCAGCAATTAAACACTAGGCAGCCGCTTGCTTGTCCTCCCCTTCCTCTCCAGCAGGATGGGGAGGAGAAATGGACAAAAAGGAGAAACTCATGGGTTGAGATAACAACAGTTTAATAAAACAACAAAGGAAATACTAACACTAGTACTAATAATGATGACAATAATGATAATAATTAATATTCAAAATAAACTCTAAACAATACAAATTTTCTCACCACCCAATCCGGAGCCAGTCATCACTGGAGCAGTGATCACAGAATGCCAAAATTGCAAATTTTTGAGAATTTAGCAAAGCTGCCCCCAAAAATGGAACTGCTGGAAAAGTTTGAACTTACGGACAAGACAGGATTTGAACTCACAGAAACCAGAAGAGCAGAGAGCTTCCTACACCCCAGCCAACTCCCATTAACAAACTAAGCATGATGTCTATGGTGTGAAAGATTTGCGTTGGCCAGCTTGGATATCTGTCTGGCTACGGTCCCTCCCAGCTCTTGCATACTTGCTCATTAGCTGAATATGAGAACCTGGAAAAAATCCTTGATTTCATAGCAACAAGTGAAAACATCAGTGTTATCAACATTCTTCTTCCACTAAATCCAACACATGACAGCTACTGGCAGGAAAATTAACTCCATCCCAGTCAAAACCAGAACAATGACATATCTGTAGTTTCCTTTGGACAAATGCTGTAGATGACAGCATCATTTTTTCATAGTGCCTTCTTTTCCTACATTTTTTTTCTTTTTTTAAGTAAGAACTTCCCTAAAAGAGAGTATGTAAATGATATTATAGGGCTTAACTTGACCATTACAAATCATCCTAGGAGATTTTGAGAAAGGTTAGGTCTTTTTTTCTTGTTCTATATCTGTGGTCTATGATCAGAGCTTAGAAACAATATAGTAACATGGGCAATTAAAAATAATGCTATTGATGCCTGCTTTCACCAGAGACAGATTTTAACCATTTAGGAATTCTAATTGTTTAATGATAAGAAACATGACTTTTGGAAGAGGAACTTTTGGGAATACTTTATTTGTGGGAATGTATCCAAACTATTTTCATCATGTTCCCAGAAGTCTTAAAAAGTACTGAAGAAGAACTAAATCAACCCACAATAATATCTAATCCTTTTCCTGTCTACAGTGCCAAGTTACTCACACAGCCCGAAGTGGATGCCTTTTGAATTTTATCAGCCTGATTTTTTCCCTGGGACGGTGAATAATGCCAAGCTGCATTGGTGTTTCATAAAGTAAGTCGCACATATTTCGTGATGTAATGTGACACGCCTTTGTGACTGGGCATGTCTTGACAAGTAGGGAGCATTAATTGAAAAGTGGCTTGCTCACACAGTGTCAAAAATGACATTCATAAATATAACACTTCTAATGAGTCAAAACAGACAGAAGAATGCCTCTCTTTCACTGAGCTACATCAAGACCAAAACTTATTCAGCCTGAAGTGTCTGTAATAAAGGTCCTTTTTGTTCTACTGCCTTGACAGAAGGTGTGCATACTACAGTGAAAAGCACATGTGTATATGCATGTGTATAAGTGTACATATGTATATGACCAGTTTCTTAAGGACTTGCCTTCAAATTTATGGGAGAATGATCTAGCAGCTCTTAAAATTTAACACTTCTATGGAGTTAAATCTTCCAGGATCAGGCCCTTTGTTTATAAATTCCTCTAAATATAGAAATTACTTCACAGCTGTCTTTGTAACAGCTTACCTCTTACCTGAAACTATTCTGATTTTTATCCTTTGTCCTTGATATTTAATGTTTCCTTGACATCCGTACTCAAGAACGGAAAGAAATACTTCAAGCAAAAAAGGCAGCATCTATTTGTAACAAAGTAGCTTGTGTTTCTGATCACATAAAAATGAGTGCTTTTTTGAATACTTGCAAGAGTTAAACAAACATGTAACACTGGTATAGGTTTCTGTCTCAAGGTCAGAATCAGCATGTAACAGGCCCCTTGCTGATACATCAGCCACTCCACTTCCTCAGTTCTACATACTTAGAGTCTGACGTGTGCCTTCCAGTGCCTTCAGATCACTCATACACAAAACAGCAGGGCTATGCTGAAGAAAAGAATATTGCTGTCCCTCAAAGGTCTCGAGCTATTGAATGCACAGAACTGTCCCTTGGAAGTGACTGCAGGTGGTAGAACATGGAACAGTTCTGAGGCTGCACATTGCTCCTCCTCAGGACTATCATGGATCCCTCCCCATGTTATTTGCAGATTTTTGCCAAGAATTGTCCATTAATTCATTATTTTAAATTTTCTTACATTACTTTACAAGGCTGTGTTATTCAGAAGTAGAATTGTTTGTATTAGTCCACATCTTTTAATCTCATTGTCTCTGCTCTGTTAACTGTTGTCTAGATTCATTGTTCTTTTGCTACTTAAAATTCTTGAGATTCTAACAATCCCCCACACACACACACTACCATTAATGATCCAGGAAAAAATGTCCAGTTCATTATTGACAAGTAACTCTTAGGTGAACTGTTGCTGAAATTACTCTTTAGACTCATGCTTAGATTTACCATCAATTTCATATCCTCATAATAGATTTGATTATGATCTCATTGATTCAAAATCCTTTCAAATCAGGATTAAGCATCTTGAAACTAACACAGTTAAGCCTGTTGAAAATTTCTATGAGAATCTAAATTTGCTGAAACTCATGGTTGTTTATGGCAGAAAATATTATTATTATTATATTTCATCTAAAGCACAGTCTGTAAGGGACCATTCATTTGTACGAAGACCACGTGAACACAAGATGTATGCACCATTAGAGGTTAATGAGAAAATCATTAATTTCAACAGGGCCACAACTGCATCTTCTAGGCAGTGTGTTACTTAATCAAAATGAAGTATCTAGGCTGCTACCAAACCATGTCATTACTACACAACCCTGTTCCTGATAGTATCTTTTTGCAGTTTCAGTAGGCTAAGTTCCAACTTTTTAAAGAAGAATTGCAGTCATAAAAGGAGCTATGTGGGCTATAGCCTACCACATGACCTAGATTAAGTACATAATGAAGACAGAGGAAAATTATCTAATTGCAATTTGGGGTTTTTTTCTCCATTTCAGAGACTATGCAGCTGTTGTATACACACTCATTCTTTCTCATCCAGTTTTTTCTTCAATAAATTTTAATTACTTCTCTACTCTGAATATTCAAACAGAAGTGGAGAATGCAGAATTTGTCTGTGTGCAGTAGATTAAACATACTATAAGTATTAATATAGAGAAGTGTTAGGTGTAGAATGAAACTTCTGAGTGCAAAGACAGACTCAATTTCAAGACACAAGGACAAAGAGACAGGTTTGAAGGCTAAGAATGCATCAAATAGAAAAGCATGTGAACAGTTACTCCTTGAAGCAGATCAGAAGTTCTGCATAGTAATTGTTAGCTAATTTATACCACTTGCTTCCAATTTGGTAACAGATGAGATAGTCTGGAATTTTAGTGAGTTATTTATAGCAAAATAACTGTCACAGATTTCTTAGGGAGAGATTTACATCCAAGATTCTCTGGAAAAAGTGAGCAAGTGGGAGCTGTGTCAAGATGATATCAAAATGCGACATTAGGAGAATATCAGTTCCAATTTCATTAATATTATAAAATGTATAAAATAAAATACAGTCGCATGTAACCATAATATCAAGGATACCTTTATTTGTGGCCAGACAAAATAAGACTTTTACCTTCTTAGTAACTACAAATTGCATCTATTATTTTAGAGTCTTTAAGTCAGGTGCTGCCATTCATGAAGGAGTTATTCAAGACTCTGTGGATGGCACTATGAAAGATCAGCTGGGCTTTCAATAAGTGTCAGAAAAAGGTAAACAAGATGTTAGGAACTACTAAAAAACAAGTAGAAAGCAAAATACAGAATGTCAATATGCTCCTGCTTAAATCCGTGGTGAACTGAAAACTTGACTGTTACGTGCACTTCAGATTCCCTTTTTCTCCACATCTCAATAAATAGGCAGAGAAGAGAAGCAGGAAGCTGTCCAAAATTAAGCTTCAAAAATGGTTTCATGGGATGATATGAAAGCAAAAGGTTCATGAGTTCTAAAAAGAAAGTTGATAAAATTGTAGGAGACATATTAATCTAGGATTATTAAAGGCAAAAATGTGCTAATAATCCCTGATTCAGATTGCAAGAATACAGGAGGGTCTATCTGGGGAAGTAACACTGTAGGGTTTCCTTATTTCCCTAACCTTATTATATTTGCCATTATCAGAGACAGACAACTGACCAGGACAGTAAATTGAGGTGTGTATGGCCTTTCCTACGCTCTTGAGTAAGGAGAGTAGGAAAGATAAACCAAAGTAAGCAGATCCAGGAAGTAGTCTTTTGCACATTCATGGGCAGAAATATATGTAGCCAAATTTGCCTGTGTGTCAATATTAGGAATCCATTGAAGTATGGATATGAGAAACATGAAGAAAGATTAGGTTTTAAAAACATGAAGACAAGTTCTGTTAAACAATGAAGTGGTAGATTTACAGGAGGTGGCCCCTCCGTGGGAGGAGATACCTAAGTATGCACGAGCACAAATATTCCTTTAACCTGAATGCATTTAAAATCCAGTGATGAACTATTACCAGTAGCAAAGATGTGAAATTGTGATGTTTTGCTGCCTACAAATCCATGGGAATTCGTTGCTACCCTGGATGAGGGTGCAACATAGAAACACCCCTGGCTCACTGTTGGGACTTAATTCACAGTAGTCTGGCTGTGGAAATCTAAAGTCAGGCCCCTTCACTCCAGTTTTAAGATGTTACACTATCATCACTGTGATGGTAGAAACATAGTAACATTGGTAGTACATTTCCTCCTAAACAACTTGTATCTATTGGAAAAGTAGCATAAAGCGTATATCTGATCAGAAATTGGGGAATGGAAGTGAAGTAGACATTTATCTATTCACAGTTATTGACTGAATGAAATTGAGGTATGTGGCCTCATTTGTGAAAGATACAGGAAAAATCCTTGGAAATGATACAAAAAATAGGTTTTACTTGTTTAAGAAGGCTGATTATGTATTCAAGAGACAATATTTTAGTTTGCCTTAAAACAAGGCAAAAATGTTATTTTGCTTTAATCATAACTAACACAGTTCTATTACAGTCTACAGAAAAGGCAAAGAAGAAGTTGGTATATTTCTACCACATTTGCCTGCAATGAACACAGTGACATATGGACTGGGATGTTTTTCTCTTGATCCACAGCCAATTTAATTAGGAAAATAAGGGGAAAATATTGGCAAACTAAAAGAAAAGTAAAAGAAGAGAAGTAAAAAATGGTAAAAGAGAAAAAGAGAGAGAAATATATGGTTGAAGGAGCTCAAAGCAGTGCTTAGACTACATTCTTAGAAGTCAGACATTTGAGAAGCTGACAGTGCATTCATATCTTATGTGGTTAGCCCATGCTGTCTCCCATCGAAACAGAGCAGCAGGGGGCTGAGCAATTCCCTCTGAAATCAACAGTAGTTGACTTCAAGCTCGTGTTTTCCTGTAGTCTGTGTATCAAGACTTGCTTTGCAGATAAGGTGTAGGGAATATTGATAATCACTGTAACCTCACCCTTTGCATCCAATTCTGGGCTCTCCAGTTCAAGAAAGAGGAGCTACTGGAGAGAGTCCAGTGGAGGGCTACAAGGATGGTGAGGGGACTGGAACATCTCTCCTACGAGGGGAGACTGAGGGAGCTGGGCTTGTACAGCCTGAAGAAGAGAAGGCTGAGAGGGGATCTTATAAATGTCTATAAATATCTGAAGGGTGGGTGTCAGGAGGATGGGGCCAGACTCTTTTCAGTGGTGCCCAGCGACAGACAAGGGGCAATGGGCACAAACTGAAGCACAGGAAGTTCCAGCTGAACATGAGGAAGAACTTCTTCAGCCTGAGAATGACGGAGCACTGGAACAGGCTGCCCAGGGATGTTGTGGATTCTCCTTCTCTGGAGATGTTCAGAACCCACCTGGATGAGGTCCTGTGCAGCCTGCTGTAGGTGACGCTGCTTCATCAGGGGGCTTGGACTAGATGATGCACAGAGGTCCCTTCCAACACCTAACATTCTGTGCTTCTGTGATTCTGTGATTCACGCAACTCCTGCAAGACTTGCTGAAATATGCTGCTTGATAAATGCAGGACTGAATAACCTATCTGAGATATTAATATTTAAATAAAAAGAAAAAAGAAGCAAAGAGAGGTGGTTGTATGCATCTGGATTTCAAGGTGCATTTAAAATCTTTGCTGAGGGATTTTCTGTGTGACCTTAGGGCTTGCAGTAACTGCCCATATGCCTGTTATTATCCTGTACTAAGGTGCAGAAGCTTGTCTCCCCAAGTATCTCAGATTACCTCATACTGATCATGCATCAGCTGACATAACATCAATTCACAGTATGTCTTACCCAGTTTATAAATCTGCACTCCAATATGTCAGTTCAGCTCCTCCAAACCCATGCTGAGCAGCCGATTAACTCCGTGGGATTCTGTATTTCTACCAGCAGATGTGTGAAGAGTTGCAAAGGCCTGTGGCTACCAAGACACTAGGACTGCTACCTTACACCTTCTCAGCTTCCAGCAAGGCTTTTGGGCAATACGTGTCTTTCCAAATAGCTTTTTTAGCTCTGTCAGCGATCTGAGAGCATGCTTTAACTACCAAGTCAGCACTTCATGTAAGATGGTCACAGATTAAATCTTTTGGAGACTGACTGGTGTTAGTGTCCCTTTATTTCTAGTAGCTAAAGGCAAGCATTCAGGAAATGTATTAGGGATTGTTATCCAAACCATACTCTGTGAGACACAAGCGGGCTTCTGTGACAGAAGTATGGGACAAGAGGGTATTACAATTTCAGAGTGTTTCTAACCCCATGCTAACAGTTGACCATATCTGAAAATAAATCCTCAAAACAAAAATTCTGACAGAGATTTTTTTTGTACCTAACTGACTTTGGATACCTGCAACTTCTTCCTCTCCTCCTCATTTTCATCTGATTAGCTGATGTGTCTCCCTATTCCACTCACGAGTTTTATAAATACCACTCTTCAAGATGTTGAACGGTAGTCTGTACACTGTAATTTCTCTTAAGAATTCACAGCTGCAGGCTATGTATTTCCATACCTACCTATTTAAGTGGATGTTTCCAAATCCAAAAAGTGCATTTGGATTCTTAATTGTATTTCAACTCTAAAATTCATATTTATTTCAATAGTAAATTAATAATGGAGAGATTCTTAGGACGTTTATGTGACAAGACAGCTCCTTCAAGATTACTTTAGAAGAAGGTAATGCTTACTGCTAATAAGGAGTAGCAGAGCATCACTCAGTTGATGCAGTTCAGAAAGGAATCAAAGATATGTGAAATAAGAGAGAAGAAATGAGTGAGCAACTCCCTGGTGGAATTCCTGGAGTCACCACGATGAAGCATGACTTCTAGTGAGGTATATGCCCCACAGACTGACTACTTAGTTATAATAATTTTTCAAGCAAGAGGAGAATTAATTCTCCTGTATTCTAGGTGAGTGCTTTACTTTAACTTCAAAGTTATGTTCATTTTGCCTCTTTTCTTGGCAGTGATTTTTAAATTCTTTTCCACACTGGAACAGCTTCTTTGGTGATTAGCCTATATCCTATTGGTTAAGACACAGAAGATAGAAGAGTGTCTGTGAAGGGCACTGGACCCATTTTTCCATACTGTGTAAGAATTCTAACTTGTAGACTATTATGCAGAGGGAAGAATACTGCTTTCTTTTTTTTTCCCATCTGTGCTTTTATTAAAAGCGGTTGCCATTGCTTTGTTTCATAAAGATCAAGCCATCTGGTAGGTATGATCAGATTCATGGGGTCCCTCAGGGGGGTTAGATGAAGGAATGCATAGTTTGTGAATCTTGAGAAGATTTATACATAATACAGCTCTGAAGCTTTTCAGCTTTGACAAGATGTGACAAATTTCAGGACTGCTCAGACTTAGAAATTGTGGCAAATAGGGAATGTTAATGACGAAAACTTTGTTGAGTACTTATGGACTTTATATACTCTTGATTGTTCTGTCCCTGGGGTCCTTATAAAAATGCAAGAGGTAAGGTTAGAGGACCCAAACTTTAACTCATAAAAGGCATGTGAACAGTGAATTTCAAACAAAAATACATTGAAAACATGTGGGATGAAATATATGTTTAAATAAGATTATTACAAAAAATCTTTATGTTCTGTGTGATTGGATCAATGGTCTAAGGCAAATGTTGGGAATACAGGTCTGTAAAGACAAGCATGCAAGCTATGCTAGACACTGATATTACTGGTACTATCCAGAGCTATACAGGGGGGTTCACATAATATTACAGTGCATATGTGGTAGAACTTGATTCATAAAATGCAGCTTGTGATAGTCATTTAATTAAAGCCAGGTTTTCTTGCTATTTCATCTTTTGCAAAGTAATTTCTTTGACTTGGATAAAAGCAGAATATAGGAAATAGTAATTTTTTAAAACATATCCCTGTGTTCCTAGGCATTTCCCATCTTTTGGAAAACCGAGTACTATTTTATCCTCTGTTGTTTTTTTCTTGTGGATTTATTTATAGGAATTTTTTTCTGGAATTAGATTTACGAATCTTAATAAAGTTAATGTTTTATTATTAGGTGCATACATGGCACTGTAGCATTAGAGTTGCCTGAAAGTTTCCGGACAGACCTTGTTACAATGTAGATTTTCCAAACCAATGAAAGTTCATAAGTAGCAACAAGTATCTGCAGTTAATAATACATGGCATTTGCTAATATATTTTAAACAGTTCTTGGTCATTATTTCTTAAAGAAAATGGACACTATGCTTGAAAATGAGGCCCAAAATTTTTATTGTTGCATGATACTTCTAAAGAAGCTAAAAATATTATCACAGCCTTGTTTTCAAGAAAATAGAGACAGATTTTTTTAAAACTACTAATTAACCCTTGAAGAATCTAAGTGCATACTGATTTGTGTTTATTTCCATGATCCTGGCTCTGGACATTCAAACTGATGCTCAACAAGGACAGAGTCGTTTTGATACCTGTCACTTCAGTGGGTGAAGTGAGCACTTTGATGTAGAAATTAGAATTAAAAGCATGAATAGGAGTTTGTCTCAAAAGAAAACTTTAGGAGCTGAGGGAAGCTCACATAAAAAAGATTAGTTTGGGACTCCCATATCTAATGCTTTCCTGACTCTTGAAACACCTGTTGCCCTCCAAATCTTGTTGAAGGCAAAAGAGAACAGAGCGCATTGTGGAGCTAAGAACGTGTTGATCATCTAATTAAAGTTTTAATCTTCTAGTGGTCCAGACTAATACAAAAAAAGCTATGATGACACTACTGAGACTATCAGACAAGGAGAGGAAAAAAAAAAGGAAAAAAAAAAGAAGAAAAAAAAATCCAACATTTACCCATGTTATTTGGTGTTATGTTCATCCTTCCAATATCCTTGTGGGTAGTAAGGCCAAAAGTTCATTTCTCCTCAGAACGAGTGGGAGAGGTTCACAATGACTTGTCTGCATCCTAAAGCCTTCACCAGAAGGAATATGATGGTGGGGATTTCTTCCTTCTGTTCTTTCTGGTGCGAGGAAGAGATGATGCTTGCTTATCACTCAGTCTTCGCTCTACGAGGGTTTATTTTGTATTTTTCCTTACTCTGAACTGCTGCTGTCTGGCTGCTCCCAGCTGAGTTTGAGCATGGCCCCACAACCTCCTCAGGGTCAACCCCACCAGGGCTCTTGCTTGGTGGGTAGAGACCTTTGGGTTTGCCACACCCTTCCCACAGATGCACTGGCAAAGCTCAAGCTCAGTCAGGGGATGCAATAGGTACTTGGCCCCGAGGCAGGAGTCGAAACCTGCTTAGCCCAGTGCCAGCCAAGGTGAGACCAGGCAAGCCCTGAGACCTGCACTCTGAGTTCAGGGTAGAGCCTGTGGCCCTTTAATAGGAAAGGCAGAAGTCATATTTTGATATTTTGTGCTCCACATAATAGTCATTATCCAGCATTTCTTCCCTCAGGGGTCCTCCCTGGCTGCCCGACAGACATGAGGTAAGGTTGCAGTTTCCGTAGGAAACCCGAATAATTCGAGCATGCGCTCACGACATGGACCAGTTCAGTCTCTGGGAGCTCCTGAGACTGAGTAGATTAGAAACCACTTCTTCCGTGTCGCAGAAATATACCCCATCTATGCCTAAGTACATTTTCCAATAGGACCTTCATGCAGTTAGGAAGCCATGAGTCATGGAGACAGAAAGAGACTGCAAAAGCGAATCTGACTGATCTGCTGTATTGACCAGGGAATTCAGCCAGATGATATAAAGACCTGGGATTTTACTTCTTGCCTGAGAGTTCCTTCATTTTATCTCTCCGTTTTTCTTATATTTGTTCCAACTTGACATCCCTTCTAAAACCCATGCACATTCTGGGAACTATGTTTAGAACCTCAGACTTCTTCATAACAAGTTTTAGGCTTCTTTTCTCCTTCAGGTCCCATTACTGCCACTGCACAGGAGCCACTGCAGGATGAACTTACCCGTACCAATGGTACGATGACTACCTCCTTCTCCTTTGATGTGGGAATGTGTGTTCAAGCTGTGCCTCATTAAAAGGAGTTTCAAACATCTGACTCTTATTTCCTGATGGATTGTTCTAACAACTTTTTAAATTTTTAACTTTGAAACGCAAAATGACCATGCTGCCATCACATTCTGAACTAGCCCACTAGGTACCTGTTTTTACAACCTGTCCAAGGTGATTGACTCCTAGACTTGTACACTCCTTGGCAAACTTCAGACATGACTGTATCTGTCCAGTGACTTTGTAGGAAACGAAAGTCAGGTCTTTGATTAAGCACTTGTGATCTCCCACCTCTAATGCCTACTAAGACTGCTCAGTTTCTATAGAAATTAATTTAAAAATAAGACACAAAAAACGTATGAAAATTCTTAATACTTTATTTCCACTAAATGGAATAGATTTGGATTTGAGAACAACTGTTTTCTTGAGATTTCTGCTTATAGAAAATGGAATGCGGAAAAGCCTGGCTTCAAATGCTGTCCAAGATGTGGAATTGAAGAGACTTATCAATAACAAGGTTAATGTTTTATATTGCATATTATCAATATGCTATAAATAATGTCAATTTAGATCTTACTTGAAGTTACCAGATAGTACATTCAAATTATTAACAATAGTATAACAAAGTGCCACATAAGAATATGTATGAAAAATGTAAATCCTTTTAAATAACAACAGTGCAGAAATGTGTCTATATACGCAAACTATCATACATTTAGAGATGTGTACTCTGAGTTAGTCAGCTGCTTTCTTTTTGGAAAATAATGTTATAATTTCTTTGATCATTTCTTAATATCAATTCCTAAACCCATGAATTGCCCAAGAGGACTTAGATCTGAGTTCTTCTTCTGTTGTTGTTCTTATTCTTCCCTATATTTAATATAAGGAATTAGCTTTTTTAAGCTGCAAAAATTTACGGGTTTGAAATGATGACCACTTGAAATTCCTCAGGGCAACTGAGATGGTATTTTCCGTGTGATCACTTTGAACTTATACACTGCTTAGGTATTTTAAATCTGTTGCCTCTTCATGCTCTTTGGAGGTAACATGTTTTTTAACTTATGCTTTATTTTGCTCTATTCTTGAGAGGTTATGTCTAAAATATCAACAGTTTATGGTGACACTCACTAATTCTAACTATTTGGGATGTTCTCACAATTGAGTTCGTCATGTAACTGAAGTTTTGCTGCACAGACTCAAGACTGAAGTTTCGCTGGACAGACTTTCAGATTTATTTCAAAAGTAACTATTCACTCAACTTTCATTTTTAAAACTATTATTTAGAATTAACAACTTTATGTTCAATTAATCCTAAATGAACTAATTTTTTGTACATGTAGACTTTCCATACCTGGGTTACACCAGAAGAAGGGTAGTATATGCTATAATAATGTATAATACCCACGATAAACACTTTACAACCACTATGTGTTACTCAGTTTCCAAAATTAAATCTGTGAAAATCCACAGAATAGATATAGTTTTGGATTGTTTGCTTAACTTTTCATTACTCTTTATTTATCCTACTTTGCCAAATGTTAGACAGATACTGAAGTGAAAAGAAAGTGCAAAGTGATCTAATATTCAGTTTTATAACTGAAACATTGTAACAGTAGACACAGTGCTGAAATCATGAAATATTTCAGAAAGGTGGTTTTGCAGGAATGCTGAATTAAAAGTTATTTGTCTATCACGGCTGTGCATTAAAATTAAGTATTTCATCAGAAGTGAAAATATCTGGCTTAGCTCGCTTCTTGTAGATACTGTGGTAGAAGTGAGTCTTCAGAAAAAATTGATAGAAAACAGAGGCTCAGTCTAAATTATATTGATATACTTGAGATGCAGTGAAAATTTATCCCATTGTCTTTCCTAGATAACTGCTATGTAAATATTTTATTGTATTTTATTGTAAATATACTATAGCATCAGAATGCAACTGCAATACCTTACTGCTAACGCCACGGTATATCATCAAGGAGAGAATCACTGAGGAAATATTTTCCCCTACAATTAGCAAGCTAAGCAATTTTGACCTCAGCCAACATCTCAGCTATTATGTTGCTAAATTTATGAATGATCTTTTAAAACTGTTTCACAAGGTTTATCAGCTATTGTAATTCTGATTGTCTAGAAGTTAGGTGAATCATTTTTAACAAAAATTTTGGTGTGGGTATGCAGTCTGATGGATCCATTTTCAAACATATATATACTCTTTAAATTTTTCAACCATAAATTAGGGCTTACCATACACTGAATCACTTGTATTACATTAGAATTAATTACTCAGTAGATTAAAAAAGACATTGAAGTATTACACTCACAAAATTTTCATATAAGCCAAATGGAATACATTTCATATGTTGATCTAAGAAATTTAGTCTAATTCATGTTTTATAATCTAAAAAAATAATAACACACACATTATTATTAGTCAAGTTACAATTATGTCAACCATTCTAGTCCAAATTAATTGGACTAATATTCTAATTATTACAGAAAAGAGCCCTCATTAATAACATTTAAATTATTGCATGCAAACACTCTAGTCTCAACTGCCTTTCTGTGGTGTTGTGCTCCCCCTCTCAGAGCTCAACTGGGTCCCAAGATTAGTGGCACCATCTCCAGGTGGGACCTGCCAAGGAACATAGAACTTTATGAGAGGAAGTATGGCATTAATGGGAGCATTTCTTCTTCCCCTGTTGTGAATCCTTTTTGAGTTATTTTTATTCATTTTCTAACAGTCTGTTTCCTTGTTCTTTTTTAATTCATTCCCAGTTCTGTGTTAGATCTGGGGGGTTTTTCACTTCTTTTTTTTCTCACTAGCACCAGTTTCACCTGACTTATGAAGTTGCAAGTGTCAGTACTTCACTGGCTGAGAAGGGAGAGAAGTATACTTAAAATACACTTGCTAAGGGAATTTATACTCTCATATTAGCCATGCGCATAGCAGTGCCCCAGCCTAATGCATGGAGCGCCCCGATACAGAGGAAGGAAGGGTTTATTTATGTTACAATATAGTTATGTCAACCAAGAAAATTACTCATGATAACAGGTGGGCCAATCAATTACATTGCTTGCATAATCAGTAAGTGATTGTCCTGTGCAGGTGGTGTAGACATACGGTCAGTGGTATGTTAATTTTCATTGGTCTAAACTGATGTCCTGTGCAAGTGGAGTCATTTTGTACTGAATTCTAGTCAGTTGTTGTTCTGGATGGGGTTATATACCAGGTTTCTTAAGGCAAATCTCCTGTTGTTTTATTGTTGGTATGAGGTGTTCACAGCCAGTGGGAGGCAGCTTAGATTGGGTCTTCAGGTGACATCAGCCCTGAGATAAAAGCCCACAGTCCCAGGTAACGTTCATTCTTCTTAGCAGGTCATATTGCAGTTAGACCTTGCTTTTCACATACTTCTCTATTATAGCTCATCAGTTGTTGAATACCACGATACATGTTCACTGCCTAAGGCTGCCATTGCCATCCTGTGCCTCTTTTCTTCTACACCATATTTTCATTCTCCTCAGAATGACTATTTATAACTACATCCTGTTAATTAGCAGGAGGAGTTGCACCTTACAACTGGACTAAGTCAAACAAAAACTAAAACTATTTTAGGTTGCAGTTACCTGACTGCTAGACAAGCTAAAATCATTTTGGGCAGCAAAAAAAGCCCAGGCAAGTCATGGGGCCTTGCGTTATAATGGTAGTGGAAAGGCTTTGGCTTTTTACTAGTAAGGCAAAGCCAGCCACAGCAGGCTATAGAAATAATCACAAGATTTGCATTTCTTATCTAAATTCTTTCTGTAACAGCAAGTAAGTAAGAAGAAGCTGTATTTAGACTGTTAAATATATTTCAAATTTACTGAAGAATAATTAATAGTAGAATTTAGACCAACTTTTGTAAATATGCAATTAAAAAAAATTATCAATGGGTATGTATATCTATTCACAGAGAACTTTAGCATAGTTTCAGAAGTAAAACATATTTAATCTGAATTTTCAAAAATCATACATATTTTGTGCCTAGATTCAGTGACATATACAAGCACATGAATAGCTCCAACAATATGTACAGTCTTATTGAGTTAACTTCACTCTATCATTGGTAGGACATTTGCAAGTGATCTGTTAGGATTTCACCCAAAGTTGCAAATCTCTAAGCCTAAACTTCTGAATTAAATCTATCATATTCAAAAAACAGTATGATATAAATTATCTGTTAAGAATTATGATGCATGATAGTGAGGGCACCACCTCATTCACATCTATTTACATGTATCTTTCTTTCCAGAAAAGGTTAATATATGCTTAACTCTCTGGCTACTTCAGTATTTCCTTGAGATACAAATAGTTCTTTGATATAAAAATATGAAAGAATAATTATGATATTATTTGATGACTAAATTTGAAATGCATAGGAAAAAAATTACAGCATTGTGTTCGAACTATGCTCAACAGAGATTAAAAGGTAAAGCATGTTTCACAGCAAGAAATATTTTGCAGTGTATCTGAAAGGTTACAAATGTTATTAACTGTGGCAGGTCTCATGCTCAACTCATAAATCTCGCACCTGGTAATGCATTAGGGATGGCAGGTGTAAACATGATGAAAAAGTGCAATTACATAATGCCATACAAGATTAAGACAAGAAAATTAACTTGGTATTTGGAAACATGTGAAAAGGTATTATTATTATTATTATTATTATTATTATTATTATTATTATTGCTTTTAATGCTGCAGCTAGTTTTTAGCTTTAAAGTCATCAGCATTTATAAATATGTAGGGTAAAGTCCTCAAAAATATTTGTAATGGCAGCTTGCAGATTACTGGTGTCCATATGTACCCAACATGTGCTCTGGAAAAAGATCACTTACTGGATATTATGGCATATGCCACCTTGGCAAGGAAGGCATTGTGTAGCAAGCTCTTTAAACACAGTCTCTATCATATGTGCACTAAATATTATTTAGATAGATAGATTACAAAATAAAGGAAAAAAAGTTTAATTTACCACATGATAAATAAGATTTTATCAAGTGTACTCTTAAAACTCTTTATGATTTTAACAGAATTCCACTTCTTTTGGTCCTGGGTATGAATTTGCTGACTCTAGGTGTGCTTCCAGAGTCCCAATAAAGACAGTGATTCTTCACTGTCTAGGAGATGAAGGGGCTATATTGATATAAAACACCATACACACAGACACAGACACACACACACTCCACTCGCTCCATCAGAGAGCTTTTTTAAGGAACAGTGCTACAGCGTCTTGCATGTTTGAATTAAACAGAATATTGTTATAAAAGTTACATGCTAATGAGATGAACTTCAATTGCATAGTAGAAAAAAAACTTGATCTTTTCTAACAGATACCTTCTGACACATTCTTTCAAATTTACATCACTTCTTTGCTCTACACTTTCTTCTTTTTCTCCCTTTACTTCTTTGACTTCCTCAGTTCACCACAATTTTACCTTTGAGCCACTCCTTCTCCACACTGTATCGTATGGTCTCTCTGATCACTAGCCATCTTTCTCTAAGTATTAGATGGTCAGTACCACAATAGCATTAATATCTTAAGTATTGCTCAAATATTTAAGACAATAATGTTATTAACATGTCAGTTTCTACTTGGAAGTAAATTTGATAGAATATTTAAGGATAAGAAAGACAGACTCCCTTATTTCTAAAGAAACATTCCACTAGACCACTTGCTCTCCCATAGCTTTGAGCTGTTCCACTTAAAGCAATGGTTTGCTTCTGCTGCCAGTCCTAGAAGGCAGCTCACTTGCAGGTGGCCAGTTGGTGGTTTTATACCATCAGTGTTGGCATCCTGTCAAACATGTTTGGTTTCATAGTGTCTACAAAAACATAATAAACCACACTCATAGATTCCAGGTATTACAAAGATTCATCTTTTGCAGCCATTCAGTTGCTCAAAGTTAATTAGAAAATTGGGGGTTTGGGTATATTTAAGCTATTACCAAACAGCTTGTAAAAAATACATCTAACTATTCATTTGTGATTGTCTCCTCCTTCCTGTAGACTGGTCTTGTCTGTACTGTACTGGGAGCAATTTAATCACATTAACAGTCAGTAGCCTTAACAAATGCACTGATCATTCCTGTTTTCTCATATTTCAACCTATTGTTATCTGGTCTCCTATAGATGAGAGATGGTTGAAATATCTAAGGACAATACAACCTAAGTCAGAAGCCAAGATTATGATTAAACAATAGAAACATGCCAACTTCCACATTAATAGACAAATCCCCACTATGTTGTGCAAATAAAGTATTATTTTCAGTTTCTGTCACTGACATTTAAAAAACAAACACTTTAAGAAGGTAAAAACTAAAATCAACTATTATTACTGGAATAAGTTATGACTTATGAACATAGACAATGATGATGCATTTTGTGTTCAAGATGAATAAAACAAAGATTAAGACATAACTTGGAGTTGTCTAATTCAAAAGCAGTTCTTGAAAAATAATGGTGCTGTATCTGTCTGGTTAAATTACTTGGAAAATAAAACCCTCAACTATTCTCCTTTTTCAAACCTTTTACAAATGAACGTCTTCAAAACTGCAAAAATAGGTAGCATATATTCCTAAGACTATGTTAAAGAGAAAAGCTTTAGAAAAGTCAGTTGTTAAAAAATGTTTATCAACTGTTCCTCTAGCACAGCTGTCACTCACTACAGTGGACAAATAAGATAATCCTAAATGGCTGATAATGGAAAAGATATGATGTGACCAACAGTGGATGACATATTACTCAAGTTCTACAATTACAAGTTATTAAACCAACCATTGTTTGATTCTAAAGACAGGAAATTGCATGAATCCACTAAAAATAAAATAATTTTCTAAATTTCCACTACCCTGAATTTAGATCTGAATTAGTTAAAAAATAAGAAATTATAGTCATGTAGAAAAACAGTATATATGATTAGATTATTGTGGACATGAAAATTCCCATCAAAGTGAAACTTCAGAAGTATTCTTCAGCCCTATTTTCACTTTCAGAAAAGGATTAATGGTAAAAAAATGAGTCCACACTATTTTTCCACCAAAAAAGACTCTCTTTCATTCCAAGTATTATTTACAATATACTATGTCTTGCTTTCTTTTTCCTCTGTCTCTAAATTCTAAGGTCAATGTAAACTAAAATAACTAATTCATAAAATTATTCAGATTTTTTTTTCAAGAAGCAGATCTTTAATACATTGCAAAGTGTATTATTCCCCTGAATATTTTAATCAGCTTCATTAAATTATTTTTCTGCCTTAAAGCCTGTTTTAGACTACTTACAAAATTGTGGTCCTGGAATAATTTTTTAATTTATGTTTTATTGTTTCACTTACATCAGAAAAGTTTTTCTCATTAATTTCTACATTAATTTTTTTTCTCTTTTCGCTCTATCTAGGTAACAAGCCATGAAATTCTTTAAAAATTTTTTTTTTCTTCTACTGTTTTAGTTACTGTTTATTTAAAGTTCAACAGAGGTAGCTACTACAGTATCACAGTCACCTTAGATACCTGATTTAATAAGAACTAGAAAAGGACATTTTCCACAGATTATTCATATCATGGGTGGACTGAGTTTCTGCTGGTCTTAAAATGCTTATTTTTCTTCTCTGATTATAAAGTGAGTCATTTCCCCATAAAAGCATTTTCATTACGTAGCTGAGATTGGGAGGAAAGAAACTGAGACCATTTACTGACAGAAAGCAGTACAGATTATTTTAACTTATACCCAGAGCCATTGAATCTAGGGAGAAAAAATCCAGTGCCTTCACTTTTTCTCTCTGTATGATTTTTCTAAGACTGTAGCAGTAGTTTAACATCTTGCTTCGGACAGCAGACCAGCATCTAAAGTCAGCATTTTTATATTAGCTGTTTAGTACATATTTAATGCAGATGTATTTGCTTCAGTGGTAGCAAGATCTTTAGATGTTTGCATTGGTATGAACAGCAAAAATAAATGAGAGGATTTGTTGCTAGAAAACAGAGCTAACATTGAGGTGCTGCTGGACAATTTTTTGACTGGAAAATCTTTGAAATAGCCCTTGTTATTCTGCCTCTTTAAGCACTGAACATACAGCTAGAATTTTAAGTAAATATGAGCCTTAGTCAGCTAATTTGCCAGCATTTAAAACAAGAAAGGTTTCTAGGTTCCTCGAGCTTCCATCTGCAGATGTGAGTTTTCGTTCATATACCGACATCACGGTTTACATGCAGTTTATGCATCTAAATGCTAACCATAACCCAAGAACCTTGCCTTTCTTGTCCACTGACTCTTGGATATGTTATGTATGGTGCTTAACAGGCTTGTAATGTTGACAGATGAAGGTCTGCATCCACACAGCCCCTGGCACTGGGGACATCCCCAGGAATGGGCTGAGGCTGGGTCGGGATGCGGGTCTGTGGGTGGGCCCAGCTCGGGGAGCCCATGGCTGGTCAGAGCTGTGTGGAGATGGGGACCAGCCCTGCTGTGGTGTCACCCATGGCCCTGAGGGGCTGAAATGGGGTCCTGGGACGTGGGCTGGGTGGGGGGTGGAGAAGGACAGTGAGGGCTATTCATGGCCTCAGGACCTTGACAGCTACAAGCAAACCCCACAATGGAGAGCATAGTCTGGTCTGGGCTATAATGGCTACAGTGTGTCCAGGATTAAACCCTCAGAGACCATCCCGCAGGAAACTACATAGTCTATGCAGTAACATTTATGTCACTAAGGTTAGAAAATTTAAAATGAAAAGTGATTGTTTACAATAAGACAAAAATACTGTCCTTTTTGAATTGTCACCGGCAAGTTCCTTAATGGACTATCATAAAATTAGAGGAAAACTGTCCCTCGTGGCTCACTCTGTGAGAGTGGAGGGAGGCCAGGGAGAGCACCTAGCCCAGACATCTGTGGGAGGAGGTAAGCTGCACTGTGAGAGGTCTGTCATACACACAGGGAAAACAAAACTAAAGAAAATACCCAATATTCTTCATTTTGATAACAAATCCCAAATCTAAATCCCAGTTTCACAACAGCAAACCCCTGCAAATCCTTAGACTGAGAGTTTGAGATTCATGCTTCTTCAGCTTTCCTTTGCCTCCAGGAGGCCTTAGAAGGCCAGCTGCTGTGAATCCCACCCATGCCCCCTCACAAGGGCATTTATCTCTCTGTGTATGAAGCTACTCATCCCTGCCTGTTTCTGACTTACTCAGAGAGGATGGAAAGCAGAAACTTCCTTTCAAGTCTCTCTTAATGGAGTCGTGTTTCTTGCTTACTCCTTTGAACTACTTCTATGCAAAGATATAGTCTTTCTCAAATGTGATAATTTATCTGTGTTTCTAAGAGTAATATATCATTCCAGTTACAATGTCACCTATTATAAGCTCAGCTGGGTTTTCTCTGATATCTGGAATGACAAAACTGAAATCAGTCCAGATGTATAATCCGCTGTTGTAGAAGTGTTTTATAAAAAAGCCCCAGCATGGTGCTGCTATATACTAAGATGAGCACAGTGTCTTCTTTTACCTGAAATGCGAGGACAAGCTTTGACCACTTACAATTTCTAAATATGTGTTACTGACAAAGAGTTGTGAATGTGTTAGGGGATTTCTCCTTGCTGTTTTTCCATTTGCTTAATTATTTTATACAATTTCCAACATGAAACGTTGTTATGCCAAATGTATGTAGTGCATCCCTGTAACCTGAGTTACCATCACATTTTGTCTTTTCATTTAACAAACGTGGTGCACAGCTTATAAAACACTATTTTGGGTGCCATACAAGCCATATAATTCATGACTTGTTTTTTCTAGAAGGGGACTTGTATGCAAACATTTGAATTCCAGCTGAGTTAAGTAGCCAGAGACCTCATCCAAAAAAAAAACACACTGAGATATAAAATGCAGTTTAGAAACTTTAACAGCAGTTGAAGTTCCCATAATGGAAACTGTCTGAAATTCAAAAGTGCAGTGGACAAAACCTTCATTAAGGTGCAGCAAAGACCCATGTTGTAATAACATTTCAGTATACATCCATTGATTTTTTTGCCATCAAATTCACCAACATTTCTACAGTATACATAACTATCAAGAGACATATAATCATAAAATCATAGAATAGTTTGGATTGGAAGGGACATTTAAAGGTCATCGAGCCCAAACCCCCTGCAATAAGCAGGGGCATCTTCAACTAGATCAGGTCTCTCAGAGCCCTGTCCAACCTGACCTGGAATGTTCCCAGGATTGGGACATCTACCAAGAGATAGTGTCTCTTAACGGCTAGAAAGTTGGGATTCTCTTCTTTTGCTCGTTATTTCTGTATTGTATTTTAAAAACCAACAGAACAAAACAAAACACTTCTGCTTTTGAGACGTGTTCTTCCTGAAGAGATGCTCATTTTCTTTGTGTTGTGTCCATGCTTGCATAATTCAACACGAGATCTTCAGCCTACATGGAGAAAAAAGAAGTCTTTTTACCCAGGCTCTTCAGCTACAAAAAACCTTGCTCAAGTCACTTAACAAAACAAGGTAGTTTCTGATAGACTATAATTGTTAACGTCTTATCAGACTAAGATATCAAAGAGTTTTACCTTACAAGGTAAATGTTCTCAAAAATGCAACATAAACCTCCAGAAGAAAAACATTTTCTCCAGGATGACAAAAGGTTTATAATAATGACAGTCAGTGAGTAAGTACTGTGTAGACTTGATGCTAATTCATTCTTTGCCTCATTAAGGAATGTAAAGAATACCAGTCTGACAGATTATACTCAATAGCTTTATGATGAAACTTATTTTCCATTTAAAAAAATGTCCAGAGACTGTAACATTTGCAAACTAAATATATAAATTCTATAACTATTTCAAAACCTGCTTTTTAACAGTGGAATCAGGAATATATGGAGAATGTATTCACTAAATCTAAAGGCTTTTATATTCTATAACAACATAACAGTCTTTTTCACTGACCTGGTGGTGTCTGACCTTGAGTGCTTTGATATACTCAGTAGCAACATTCCACAGACCTACTGGTTTCTGTCTTGTTGAAAGAGTTAAAGATATATCCCCTAATCGTGAAAACTCCTAACTTCTTCCAGCCTCTGGCTATGCAGCAGGGCAATCGTGAGGAACAGAGCAACAACTCACCTTAGTCAGCTTCTGTGTAAAGGTGTGAAAATACAGCCACAAAACACAGCCATGCACTGAATTATGTGGAAGTCTTTAGTTGCATTTTGGTTGGGTGGAATTCTGGTATTGATTCTTCCCCACAGGTATTCACCTCTTCAACAGTTTCTTTTGTGAGGAAGACTGTAGATTCATTGTTCAGAAATGCTTGAAAAATTTAATTATTCCTAGTTCCTACACATGCAATTCAAAGTGATAGCAGGTTCTTGCAGTATTGAGTGCACATCCTCAGAAAGTAAGTAAAATCTAGACATGAGAAAATGAATGTAAGGGTTAGACTTCATGTGTTTTCTTACTGTTTTTCTTGTAATTTTTCCTTCCCATCACCCCTTCCTCCATAAAGGTCATATTATTTATCATCACAGGATTTTTCTCTGAAAACCACTAAACACTCGAGAAGAAAAGTGGAGGTTTTATTGGGTTTTAATATATGTTTGTACATTTACTATGCTCCCAGTGTTTTAGTTATAGGAAAATAAGAATGCTAAATAACCAGTATGTAATTTCCTAGCAACCAGCTTTATGTTATTTCCTTGCTTTCCCTCTGTTTCTAAACAGTAAATGATATTTAGAGGCTTACAAAAGTAAGTCCACATTTGTTTTCATTTCAGTTTGTTTTTCTTTGCTGTCTTGTCATTTTCTTTAGGTTTTTGGGTTTGGGTTGTTTTGTTGGTTTTGGTTTTTTTATTCCATTTAGATATCTGTTATGTTGTTAAGCCATTATAATATTTTCCTTCTGATCATTACAAATTATGAGTCTCTATTACACAGACATGGAATAGAGAACTTCGCATTCTAATTTTCCTCTGGCAAACAATTTTCCCTCATGAATTGTTTATTTTCTTCTTGATATAATCTCAGTGATGTGTGTTCTTCGCAGAAACCTGTTTGTGGAGTTATTATTATTTTACAAGATTTTTTAAATCCAAATGGCATTCCTGGCATCATTGGTATAATTGACAAATGCTCCTCCCTGTTAAAAAAGTGTAACAGGGTAGCACTGGAACACACCTCGTGCATTTTGCACATGCTGCCATCAGTGCAAACAAAGCAGAGAGAATAACCTGTTAGGGAGGTGTTTGGTGACACTGTGCTTTGCTGTTTTCTGTGCTTTTCTTATTTATAGATTTGTATACTATGTTCAACTGTTATTATTATTTATGAAAGAAGTAAGAATACTGAAAATCCTGTCACATCTACCCTACCCAGAAAACCCAGTGAAAAAATTAATTTATCCAGAACATTTTCCTGAGCCAAAAAATAAATCAGATAGTCTAAAACTCTTTCTTAGTAGACAAACAGTTCCTTCAAACTTAGACTGAAGTAGGAATTGAGATACAAACAGAAGAACAAATCTCAACAGAAATAGACGGGGAAGGCAAAAACTGGACGTAGTCCAAAGAAAGTAATGTGACTTAAAGTCATCTGTTGTGCTTTAATAAAATAATTCTGTCCTCCAATAATGTAGAAATGTATGGAAGTCTAAGAACAGGATCAGAAGGGGATATTATTGTCAAATTAAGACACTTCTGATTCTTTTCAGTAGTAGTAGTACCTAGAGCTACCTGTGATGATTACTGCTGTGCCACTTAGGTTCAGCTGCTCCAGAAGAGCTTGAGTCGATCACAGGTGTTGTTTCATGTTTGCCAGACCCATGTAGATTTTTCAGATGGTTTAGGGTGGCTTATTCAATTGAGCTTCTTTTGTTTTTGTTTGCATCCTAGATGTCTGTATTGCATAGACTCTTACAAAGAAAATATATATCAGTTCCTAATCGTGAGTCACATTCCCCTGTAATTGCATGACACTGTTTTTACATGCTTAACTGTCATTCGAGCAAAAGCGGCATCTGGATGTCCACATCTCAGTTTAGGACTCCTTTGACCTAGGCTACATACACGGAAGACCACAGAAACAAGATTCTTGATAAAGAGATCTTATAGTCAGAGAGGCTTTAATTCAATTTCTTAAACATAGGCACTTAACTAACATTTGTGAAGACACAGGATACCTAAAATATCAAAAAGGGATGGCAGACCCAAAAGACTTGGTGCAGATACATGGCCTCCTGCACTGGCCATTGCAAGCAAACTTGCAAAGGCACAAGGAATCTCAAAAGTCAGTCAATATCCGTACATATGAAAGCGCATTAAAATTTAAACAATATCCCATGGGTACTGCACACAACACAAGACAGCAGTGAGATAATTACAATCAAAAGCAGAAGTACACAGGCACAGCATCACAGTTGTCAAGTTCTTACATGTACTAAGACATAGACGAGTTTTACAGGGAAATGTAATAAAGGTTATGAGAAAGAACTTCTCAAGAGCATGGAAAGTAGCATCAAAAAATAAGATTTCCTGCAGTTCATGTAGTTGCTACTTTTGCCTTGAGGCTTTTATGCCAAAACTGCACAGAAGAGTTGTTGAAGTGCATGCTTTCTTGGCCTAGACTATGCTCCACAAATCCCATATTTTGCTTTGTTGGGAAATTGTCAAATCAGTTGGAGAAAGACTAGAATCTTGCAATTCAAGAAGTCTGTTGCAACATCAACAGGGAAACAATGAGGAAGGCTAAAGCCCACCTGGAATTGAATCTCGTAAAGGATGTCAAAGACAACAAGCAGGGCTTCTCCAAGTACATCAGTAGCAAACAGAAGACTCGGGAAAGTGCGGGCCCACTGCTGAATGAGGTGGGTGTCCTGGTGATGGAGGATAAAGAGAAGGCAGAGTTACTGAATGCTGCCTTTGCTTCAGTCTTCACTGCTAAGGTGGGCCCTCAGGCATCTCAATCTCTGGATGTAAGAGAGAAAGCCTGGAGAAAGGAAGACCTTCCGTCGGCTGGGGAGGATCAAGCGAGCAATCATTTAAGCAAACTGGACTCAGAGGGTTGTCATCAGTGGCACTGAGTCTAGTTGGAGTCCTGTAACTAGTGGTGTTCCCCAGGGGTCAGTACGCGGCCCAGTCTTATTCAACTTCTTCATCAACCAGCTGGATGAAGAGTTAGAGTGCACCCTCAGCAAGTCTGATGATGACACAAAACTGGGAGGAGTGGCTGATACACCAGAAGGCTGTGCTGCCATTCAGCGAGATCTGGACAGAATGGAGAGTTGGGTGGAGAGGAACCTGAAGAGGTTCAACAAGGGCAAGTGTAGGGTCCTGCACCTGGGGAGGAATAACCCAATGCACCAGTACAGGCTCGGGGCTGACCTGCTGGAGAGCAGCTCTGCGGAGAAGGACCTGGGTGTGCTGATGGATGACAAGTTAATCATGAGCTAGCGGTATGCCCTTGTTGCCAAGAAGGCCAATGGTATCCTGGGGTGCATTAGGAGGAGTGTGGCCAGCAGGTCAAGGGAGGTTCTCCTCCCCCTCTACTCTGCCCTAGGGAGGCCCCATCTGGAGTACTGTGTCCAGTTCTGGGCTCCCCGGTTCAAGAAAGATGAGGAACTACTGCAGAGAGTTCAGTGGAGGGCTACGAGGATGATAAGGGGACTGGAGCATCTTTCCCATGAGGAAAGGCTGAGGGAGCTGGGCTTGTTTAACCTGAAGAAGAGAAGGTTGAGAGGGGACCTTATGAATGCTTATGAGTATCTTAAGTGTGGGTATAAAGAGGATGGGGCCAGACTCTTACCAGTGGTGCCCAGCGACAGGACAAGGGGCAATGGGCACAAAATGAAGGATAGGAAGTTCCACTTGAACATGAGGAAGAACTTCTTTACTTTGAGGGTGACAGAGCCCTGGAATAGGCTGCCCAGGGAGGTTGTGGAGTCTCCTTCTCTGGAGTTATTCAAGACCCACCTGGACGTGTTTCTTTGCAGCCTGCTGTAGGTGACCCTGCTTCGGCAGGAGGGTTGGACTAGATGATCCCCAGAGGTCTGTTCCAGACCCTGCCATTCTGTGATTCTGTAATTCTGTCATCAATAAACTGTGTGTGGAGTGGGGAGAGCTCCTCTGTACACAGTCTGAAGAATTGCCTAGAGCTAATAAATCATTCCTTGAAGACAAATGACTTCCCATAGACATACAAACACCAGTTTACTACATTTTGATTCACAGTCTGGATACAGAAACATGGAGCTTGAACAAGCTCAGAACTGATAACTATGGTCTGATAATGTCTAATTAACACTGACAGTACAACACTTTATTACAAGGTCAATGGATGCTGTTAAGTTTCTGTCTTTTATGCAGCCAGCAGGTAACTAGAACATTTATCCAGAAAGTCGGAATTTTGAGGTGCTTGAACTCCCACAACAACAAAGCTATAGCCAGTCCTTATAGCACAAGAGTTGGAGATTAAACGAACTCAGTATGAAGATGACAGACCTCTTTAAAATGTAAATTAGCTGGAAAATATGAGCTGGAATACAGGTGTACCTCTTCGTAATGCCTTAATCACTAAACATCTTTCCGGAGACATTTGCCCACTGAATCATTTTGAAGCTGCTCTATGTGGGGGGAAAAAAATAAATTAAATCTATGCTTGACTGACTTATTGATATTTGCAAAGAAAAATAGTATCCAATGCTAAGGAAATTATTAGTATGTCTTCTAGAAAATTAAAGCAGAAATCTCCAATGGAAACAATAGCATTCCTCTGATGCTGAGAAACCCAGCCCACTCTCTCCACACGATTTCCCTTCTCTCGCCAGTTTCTGTTCTTTTTCTGTCCTCTCATCCTTAGGAAAAACGGCAGTTGATCTCTAACACATGGCCTCTGTCAACAGTCTGGATATCTTAAAATTGGACTTCAGATCAATGTGCGTAGCAGAAACAGCTTCAAGGCATCCAAAGGTGACAGAAAGGCCATGCGCCAGCATTCCCTTCTACTTAACATCTCGGTGACTGTCATTGCAACCTGAGCTGCTGGTGATGTATCAGCACCAGAAAAACAGTAATCATTCCTGTCCAAAGGGGCCTGATGATAACTTCATTTGGTGGGTTGCACATGATGGTGTATAGATAACTTTTCATCAAGATGGTCATCTGTGGGTTTAGTGCTCCTTTATTGTACTCCGCTCTTGTTTGTCCTCCCACCCTATCTCCTCGATACTAACACGAACAAAAGTTTTAGCTACTCCTCTCAGGGCATGCACTTCTTTTCTCGCTGGGATTCATGAGAAGCACACAGAAGTACACTACCAAAAAATAAAGAGAAAAATTGGTTTCTGAAGTTCTCAGCTGATGTGAGGTCAAACTCATACAACTTTTGCATGTGGATTGTGGAACACTCGACAGAGCTCCTAAAAGCATTATCATGCGGGCAAAGCCTTTCGTAGCCAAATCCATCTAACCTCCACTGCACATGCATATCACGACTATGAATGTGCAAGAAGGGTACAAATGCTTGTAACACTCATGTTGCCATAGTACTTGGGGAATTTTAATGAGTACATGTATAATTCATTTAAAAGGAGATAACTGGCATGTGGCACACCAGGAACTGTGACCTGTTCCATTGATGTTAATGATAAAAGCCCCAGCCAACTGCTGTGACGAATCTCCTTGAACCTTACAATACCTCATATATTTTCCCCTTGCTATAAATGTTTTATTTTACCTAATAGAGTAATGAAATTGTCAAGATAATGAACAGAGTAGTCATTTCACACCAATGGGTAACTTTAATTAAAAATCACCGTATTGACTGCTAAAATGTGAGGGTAACAGACCATTGATCAGATTACAGAGCACTGATAATTGAGATGTGGCTACAGACACAAAAACCTGTGAACTCCACCCTACTGAAGGACATAATGTTTGCTGTCAGTAAGCTGTAGTCTCAACACATCATTTGCCCATATATATGTGTAATTCTTTACTCAGCTGTTAAATCTGCAAGGACAAACATTGCCTGTTATACCATCTCCAAAGTAATAGCTGGAATTAATGAGGCTACTGCTAAGGCGAGGGATGTCAATGTTCTAAGAATGTGGTTTCCAGGAGCAATGAATACAAAAGAGTACTTGTTCTGCCCAATATTACATTTGGTACTGAGAGGCAGAAACATCTTAAGGCATGCCTTTCCATGGCTACCTGAACAGGTAACACTCACTACAGAGGGAAACCGAAGTTGCCTTCTCTGAAGAATGTCTCAAACTTATACTGTTCTGAATGTAGTGATCAGTTTCATGTCTTCCTGTTTTCTGTCCTCACCATTTTCATCATAGCCACAAGCTTGTAAACTCATCACGTATCATAAAGACAGAGATGGATATTACTTTTGAAAAATTCAGGACTCAGCACTGACACCGTCTTCTCAAAACTCTCTTCTTTCATTTGCTACTGGCAAAGAAATCATGCATTTTCCTTCCAGGTACCTTTGATACCTTTTGGCTAGAGGGTTTATTAGACGCTAGTCTGTTTGTAATATTACCGTTGAAAACCACACGGCTTTTGCAGCAAGTCACACTCACTCAGTGTATCCGAGTCCTCATCTTTGTACCAGCTGCCAATTTACTGTCACATAAAAATCAGCATTTGAAATTTCTATATCAAACTCTACATAGCATTGTGTTTTTAGCAAAATTTGTCTTAAGGATGGATCTCTGAATCAGTATAAAATGTCTTTCGGAACTTATCTCAACCCACGTCGCAGTACACATCTCTGTCTGCTATGATCCCATGGATGCTTTGGTTATCTGTTAATAAAGGTTTGAGAACTACAAAAGGGACCTCATCTGATGGTGTCTGTAGAAATATCCATCTTAAGTTCTAAATAAAGCATATTGTATTCATTTGTCAAACCATTGTTTCTCAGTAGTTGTATTGAACTGAAAAGCAGGATGACTGCAGCTCACTTGTTTTAGAAATGTATTGATAGAATTTGTTTTTGTGTCCTTTTTGCTTTGAAGAATGTTGATTCTTTAAAATCAAAATTTATCATAAAAGAAACTCAGTCTCCAGAAGCACAAGCAGAAAGCTGGAGGTAGAACTACTATGAGATCCTGTCAGTCAGATGTATTGTCACTCTGGCTGCTTTCGGTCAGTTTTGAGCCATAAATTCTCCAAGGATTACAACTTAAAGGCAGAAAACCACTCGGACAGTTTTACATTTAGAGAAACTAGGGCTTTAGCTTTTCCAGGAGAGTTTGAGATTTGGGAAGAAAAAGGAGGAAGCTATTCCAAAGTAGTATAAGACCAAATTCTATAATATCCTATTGTTATGCAAAGCGGTAATTGCATTTTTTGCATGGTCGTATTCCAAAACACTACTGCAAACATCTCTGCCCTAGAATAATCAATGCAAAGCACATAGGATCATTCCAAACACTGAAAGGGTATGCTCAGACCTGGCAACAAGTGTACATATGCAACATTTCTCTAGGTCAGTCTGTATTTCTATAGGTCAGTCTTTGCTGATTAGTGTCCTGTGAAACATCCCTGCTTGCATTTAAATCTACCCTTCCATCAGACTTGCAATTCTTTTGACAAATCATACCAGAATCTTGGGACACATCCTGCTATTTATTCATATAATCAGAGGAAAATATGGAACCTGGGCAGGATGAACAAATTGTTCTACCAGACCCTTCAACGCCCTTCAGAGATATGCCCATTAGTCCCCTTGCATGGCTGTCCTAGTTTCAGCTGGGATGGAGTTAATTTTCCTCCCAGTAGCTGCTGTGTTTTGGAGTTAGTACAAGAAGAATGCTGAGTGTTTTCACTTGTTGCTATGAAATCAAGAACTTTTTCCAGTTTCTCATACTCAGCTAATGAGCAGGTGTGCAGGAGATGGAAGGGAGCACAGCCAGACAGATAGACAAGCTGGACAATGAAACTAGTCCGTAGCATAGATGTCATGCTCAGTTTATGAACGGGGGCTGGCCTGGGGGGAGGAATCTTTCTTCTCTTCTTGTTTCTGTGAATTCAAATCCTCTTTTGCCAGAGAGTTAAAATTCTTTGGGAGAAGTCTGCAAAATTTGTGGTTTCAGTGTTCTGCAATCGCTGCTCGGGGACTCGCTGAGAACTGGTCATTGGGTGGTGAGAAAATTTGTATTGTATATAGCTTGTTTTGAATATTCATTATTACCACTATTAGTAGTAGTGTTAGTAACAGTATTAGTATTTACTTTGTTGTCTTATTATACTGTCTTTATCTCAACCCGTGAGTTTCCCCTTTCTGTCCATTTTTCCTCCCCGTCCTGCTTGGGGAGGGGGAAGCAGAGGGTTGAGCGAGTGGCTGTCTGGTGCTTAGTTGCCGGCTGCTGAGTTAAACTATGACAATTGCCTGTGCTTCTACAGAAGCAGAGGCAAACAATAGCGACAATAGAAATTAACAGGTTTCATGAGTGATAGCTAATGGTTGGCCTCCTTTAGAGCTGCATCCCATATTCACACAAAGTTAAAAAAAATCCACAAAAATCTAGAGATTAGCATGACTAAGGATACATAAATCTGACTTTACGTACTCAACAAGCTAAAGAGGTATTTAACTACCAGATCCTTCTGTTTATATGGCCATGAAGAAGAATTTTTTGTGATATGAACATACCCTTGACAACTGCAATGACACCAACTCACTTAATTGCCATCACATTGTAACAATATTCAGTCATTATCAGTCAAGATGTAGCTGAACAAATATCCTAAAGATAAAAAATTCCATATCTATTTCTTATTAGAAATCTTCTGGTTGTTTTTTTTTAATGAAAAAATAAAAGATGTTTTAGTTGAGCAAATAAAGATATAAACCTATTTCAAGGTAGGTAAATATGTAAATACTGAATAAAAACCTATGTAATTTCAGAAGGACTATCTTTGAAAGAAAATCAACATTTGCCTAACTTTGAGCTTTAATAAACTGGACTATGAGAGCTGAATTTCAAATAATGTCATGCTTAGGTTATACAATATGTAAACTACATTAGAAGCATAGAATGAGGCCAAACAAGCTAGGAAGCTAGTGCCTTGGAATGTCTCTAATAATAGCCTTTGTGTAACTTTTCAGCCTGTCCTAGGGCATTCAGTGTTTCTATGGTATACCTTAAGAAGTTTCCATTGCTGTATATGTGAATAGCAATAATAAAAGTTATTACATATATAGCAGTTTATATCTTTAAAAATCAGAGATATTGGTAGTTTTTTTTTTCAAAAACAGCTGTCACTTTCTTTGAAATGAGGTATGATACTAATATTATGCTTGATGTCATGACATTCATTACTTCTGTGAATTCTATCACTACTTAATAAATGTTATAAATTCAGCTTTAAAAGCTCAGACCCTGTAGTAACTCATAAAAACAAATCATTTCACTTTAAACTGAGTTCTGTTTCAAGGGGAAAACTGGATGGGAACAAAGACAAAACACTACATTACGCCTACAGGGAGAGAAATGTCTGTCACATAGTGACATGCAGATGTACACACTTTCTCCTTTGAGCAGTGTAACCAAATAAACTTCCTTCTTCTGAGCCCACTAACATCATCAGCAGCCTTTGTCAACACAAAGAAATTTTGCTGAGTCTCACTCTGTATATGTGAATGCCAGTTTATCTCTTCTGAGAATAAATACATATATCTCAAAGGTGAGAACTTATTCTGAGAAGAAATAAGGTTTGTTTTTCTAATGTTTGCTCTTGGTACTGTTAGAAAGTTGACTTGAGAGTACTTCTGTATTATGGCCCACTAAGTATGTATATTCCCTTACACAATAATGAAATGTCGCCTTCGTTGGCGTGGCGACCTGGTTCAGGGACGGCTTGGCGACCCACCCCTCGGCCGCTCGGGTCATCAGCATGCAGACACCAATGTGGTGGACAGCAAATGGCGTTTATTGATAAATAACACAGCGTTATATAGCCTAGGTTTACAGCATCACTTCCGTCTGCTTACTTCACGGGTTAAACGCTATTGGCTATTAGGAGAGGGGGGGGACACTACCTTTCCATACAGCGCGACATCTTCAGACCGCCAAGCCTTAACTACCCACAGTTAATGTTTCCAGGCTCTCTGTGCAGGTGACTTGTTCTTTCAACACTTGCCACCATTTCTGCAGCATAACAACACTTAGATCCTGGTAGGTTCTTCAGGAAAGGTCCTCTCAGGCTTAGTAAATGAACAACTGACAG
>Ga0065711_1028042_pt1 | contig 44105 bp, 24 predicted proteins | sample Hoacrofraction12_FD_59098 | JGI IMG/M metagenome (GOLD analysis project Ga0065711, IMG submission 59098) | Hoatzin crop microbial communities from Cojedes, Venezuela - Epithelial fraction 12 v2 (version 2) | ecosystem: Host-associated > Birds > Digestive system > Esophagus > Crop | place... | reverse complement strand
CAGAGAAGGAGACTCCACAACCTCCCTGGGCAGCCTGTTCCAGGGCTCCGTCACCCTCAGAGGGAAGAAGTTCTTCCTCATGTTCAGACAGAACTTCCTATGCTTCAGTTTGTGCCCATTGCCCCTTGTCCTATCACTGGGCACCACTGATAAGAGTTTGGCCCCATCCTCCTGACACCCACCCTTCAGATATTTATCAGCATTTATTAGGTCCCCTCGCAGCCTTCTCTTCTTCAGGCTGAACAAGCCCAGCAAGGCCTTGAAGTTCCTTGGTGTCTGGAGAGTTGTTTCTCTCACATAGTCTCACTCATCTATCCAGCTGCTGTTGCTCAGCAGGGTTTTTTTTTCCCCCCTCTTCTTAACTATGTTCTCACAGAGGTGCTGCCACCATCGCTGATGGGCTCAACCTTGGCCAGTGGTGGGTCCGCCTTGGAGCCAGCTGACATTGGCTCCATTGGACACAGGGGAAGCTTCTAGGAGCTTCTCACAAAAGCCACCTCTACAGCCCTCCCACTGCAAAACCCTTGCCACACAAACCCAATACACCCAACTAGACATTTTATCCTTCTGTTTCTTGCCTTTCATTTCTCCATGCCTCTACACATTTCTTCCCTCGTCTTTATGCAGTTGAGCTACTTTGATGTACAACAGCTTTATCTTATTGGAAAATATTTCCTCCAAATACACTTTAAAACTTGAAGTATGGGTTTGGATGCTTCATATTCAATTAGGTTATAATATAATACAAGATCAATCATACTAGATCAGACCATCATGAGAAGAAATGTGCCCACCTGTTAATTTTGAAATTTCCAGCTGTTACCTTCATTTGATCCTCTCCACTGCTCTTTGCAGGAAAGGCAATGAACAACTATTCCTTTTTCTCTTGCCTTCTGTTTGCCATTTGATCGACTTTGAGCATCCAACTTCAACTCCTTTTTTTCTTTTTGAAATATATTAGTCTATTTAGTTGTTTCTTGTACCTTATAACCTTCTTTCATTTGTTCTCTAGCCTTGTTTTGGTTTTACCTCCTCCTTTGTCAGATCAAAGGGTCAGGATTGTGCATAATCTTCAAAGCACATGTACACTATCAATTTATGTAGTGACATAATGACAATTAACTATTCCTAACTACCGAAACTAAACATAAAATGATCAGTTATAATTCCCATATCTCTCTCATGAATATGAGTAGCCACTCCAGAACCTTCAACTATGTGTGCAGAGTTGGCATTGCACACTTGCATCACTTCACATTCATCAACAAAGTCAACATTGTCTTTCAGCTGACTGGGATTTTTTTTTGGTACTGTGGGTCCCTTATGCAACTCTTCTCAGTCAGCCTTTGTTTTGTCGCACAAAAGAGCTTAGAATTGTCAGCAAACTACACCACCTTATTTTCTCCTGTTTGTAAATTTATTATCAATATGTTAATCAGCACATACACCTGGGGAACTCCGGTAGTGACTTCCCTGCCTAAACTGACCATTTATTCCTGGCTTAATTTATTACGTATTCATGAGAAGACTTTTGCTCCTACCCCAGGGCAGCTCCCTTGCATCCTGAAGGTCACCCTGCACAAAGCATGTAATTTGGAGTTGGTGATTCTGGGTACTATTTCCAGCTCTGGCAGTAATTTGTCATGTGATCTTGGGCAGTCTTTCACATGATTTTGTTTCTAAATATCCATTCATAAAGTGAAATCTTTCCAATGATCGTACAAACCATTATGAGTGTGCTTAGCTTCATTCCCCTAGTCTGTCCTATGCAGTCAAAGAGAAGTGTTCTCAAGAAATGAAAGAAAAACAAAATACGTAAGAGCCTGGGAAAATAAGTCCCCGGTAGGTACAAAAACATTTCAGCTTCAGTTGCTTATGCTCTTTTTGCTCTGAATCTGATTGCTGCCCATTTTTTTCTGTGTGTGATTAATCATCGAGGTTTCATGGCAAACTTTCTGCTCCCTGATGAGGTGACAGAAATTGGGTGAATGGAGTGGAGTAAAAGGTGTTGGAAATTGCCACTCATCTTCTCTGTGTAAGAACTTCTATACAGGCAGATTTACATGAGAAAACATAAGATTTTCTTTTGCAATCCATTAATATGTTGTCAATCAAAGGAATCATATGCATGAATGTTTAAGAAAATACAAGACAAAGCTTTTAATGAATACTTCATGCAGATGTACAGTTTCTGTTCTATTGAGGGCAGTTCCAGGCATGAAGTAGGATGATTGAGACTGAATCCTGAGCCGCTCATTAAAATGAAAAGCAGAGGTGGAGAAAAGGTCTGAAAGAGTATTTTCTTGTATGTACCTTCTGAATCTCTGAGTCTTTGGAATTATTCAGTAGTTAAGAGGAGAGATTTTCAGTTGAACTCCAAGACTAAAGGGCTGTTCATTGTCTTTGGGGATTTTGTGAGGAAAGGAAAGCTACATTAAGGATGCTTTTGTTTGGAAGCACCGATTAGTTGGAAGGACTTTGACTGAGCTGCAAATTTACTAAAGATAATATTTGCATGAATTCTCAGCAAAACATTATATTATTGTTGACATAGTAACAAAGCTGTCCAATTAGAAGAGAAGATTAACTCAAGTAACTATTAACATACAGGTCTTGTAAACAACACATTTTCAGCACTCACACGGGTTTTGGCCAGATGAAATTGGCATTACTGAACTGACAAGAATAATGCAATCCAATTCTCCAGTCAAGATGGAATCTAACGAGCTAAAACTGAAGTCACTTTAAAACTGTGAGGAGAGTGGCAAGAGTCAAGTGGTAATCCTGATGGTTCTTAAAAAGAAAATAGTATCCCTACTGACTTTTAGAAACAGTAGATAATGTATTTCTTTCAATTGATCATTTTATTATTCCAGTAAATATTTTTTGACATGCTAAAAAAATTTTAACAGTAGGAATTTGCAAACTACTTCTGATTGTAAGAGTACCTCATTAAGCAGTATTTTAAACTCTTTGCAGAAATACTTTGGATTCTGGCTCTCTTCTGACTTCAGATCTCTTATGACAGACCTTGACAATATGTGAACAATATTGATCTGTCATGTCCAGATCCAATCAGAAGTGTAGGGTTTCAGCTTTTTAATCATTATAATATAAGGGAAGTTAGCTCTAGTATATATGTACATATAAAATACATTTCTCTCCTATGAGGAAAGGCTGAGGGAGCTGGGCTTGTTTAGCCTGAAGAAGAGAAGGCTGAGAGAGGACCTTAGAAATGCTGATAAATATCTTCAGGGTGGGTGTCAAGAAGATGGGGCCAGACTCTTTTCAGTGGTGCCCAGTGACAGGACAAGGGGCAACGGGCACAAACTGAAGCATAAGAAATTCCATCTGAACACGAGGAAGAACTTCTTCATGCTGAGGGTGATGGAGCACTGGAACAGGCTGCCCAGAGGGGCTGTGGATTCTCCTTCTCTGGGAATACTCAGAACCTGCCTGGATGAGGTCCTGTGCAGCCTGCTTTAAGTGACCATGGTTTGGCAGGGGGGTTGGACTAGATGATCCCCAGAGGTCCCTTCCAACCCCTACCATTCTGTGATTCGGTGAAAAAAAAAAAAAATATAGTCTATAAAGGTAGTGACATGAATCCAACATGTTAGAATGGTATCACTGAATTGAATACCACTGAGCTTGGATTTGCTCCCTGCTAATTTGATAATGTGCATACTGGAGAAGAGTCTGAAAGAACACATCCTTTTTGTCTTGCTTTCTTATGACGGAACTACAGAAGTCAGATATTTAATGACCCATGCATGAGAATAAGTTCATGTCTTCACCCACAGATGCATCATTTATTATAGTTGTTATAGGGCAAATGTAAGGATAGACCTGAATTTTTTTACTCTCATGACTTACTGTTCAGATGCAAGAAGACCAGCTAATTTGCAATTGCTCAGGCTTGCTCCAGCTCTTTTCAAAAGTACAAAACTGCTTTATAAAAGCCTAGGAGGATACATTTGCACTAGGGCACTAGATGTCTTCTAATGAGCTGAAGCCTTCTATACATTACATTTTGAAAGTCTAGTGAGAGCAAACATCTACCATGGAAGTAAAGAGAATATTTGACATTAAATAAGTTGGAACTCCTTTATTGTATTTCACCTGCTCCTGGTTCCACTGCCTACATCATGGCTTTACAAATATGCTTTCTCTGCTTTGTGGGGTTTTTTTAACTTGTGAATATGCAAGAGAGTCAGAAAAAGAACAAAAACACATTTGATTAATGCCCAATCCTCATCTCTTCTGAAGTGATTACAGACAGCACAGTGAAACACACAAAACAGATCTTTGGCAGTCAGGGTGCTTACACTTCAGACACTTCGTGACTCATTCTGCATTGCACAGCACGTGCTACAAGGCTGTGACGCAGGGCTGAATTTTCCCTGAGGACTAAATGATCATAAAGAAATGGACTTTTTTTGCCATCTGTTACCTTTGTTGCTGCTCTTCCTAAGGTAAAAATATGATCAACACTGTTTTTTTGAGTTTAAACGTATTTGCTTACATGTTTCTTTTGCTATGTTTTGGGGTGCTGCTAGAGAAGACTTTGCATCTCTAAAAGAAGTACAACACTGTATTATTGTAGCTCCTTAGGAGATGGTGATGGCCAAAAAAGCAATTCCTTCCTGTTCAGTCAGAGGATAGAGCTCTATCACCTCCACGGCTCATGGTGGTGGAAAGGGCCACCCTCGCAACCCGCTGCAGCGTCCCCTGCTCCAGTTCTCTCCGTCTGCAAATCTTGGCCCAGCCCAGCCGCCTGCTTGGGCATTTGCCTGGTCTCTGAATAAACTGCCCTGCTTCAAGTAGATTTTACTTTGTTTTGTTTTGTCTGAGTTAGTTTAATGGTGGTTGAGTGAGTCAGACTGGCTCATGCAGTGAAAAAAGGGCAGGTGTATCACAAGAGAGGAGGCTGAACTGCAGGGTGGGAGGCAGAATGATGCTGTGGGCTCAGCTATACTGGCTAACTGCCTCTGAACTTTGCTCAAACTTTGGCAAAATGGTGACTGAAAAGAGGCCAAAAAAAAAACCAACCACCACACCTAGGAGAAATATTCTTACTTTTACCTAATTCCTCCATGCTCAGGCAAACAAGATTTTCTTCACACTTTTTGTGCACAGGCAGCATTACACCAAGGGTGAACTAGGCTCCAGAACTGGTTTCTTACTCTGACAGAATAAATCTGCAGGATCCCAAATGCTGGCTGGCCTCTTGGGATAACAGGAAATTAAAAATTACCATCTCCTGGTTTTCTCCTTAAATAAAGTTGCAGGAGTACCTTCTAGTCAGACTGTAAAACCTCCTGGAATGGAGATATCTTCTACTTCTGTTCCATAAAGCATAGCTTAAATCACTCAAATTTGACAGAGTTTCCAGGCTTTATAGCAACATGAATACAAGATAGAAGAGAGTGGTTCAGAAGATGAATTATCAATATCTTAAGGACCACCGTTCTGCAGTGTGGACACTTGGATCCAGCAAATATGCAGCAGGCAGAGAAAAAAAAAAAAAAACAAAAAAAAACAAACAGAAAAAAACTCCATAACAAATTAGATCTTGGGTCTTGCTTCCTTTCTTTCAGCAATATTTCAGGTGTTTCTTGTTTAACTTCCGTCTAGATGCCTTGAGGTTAATCTCGTTCTTTGTAAATGGTTACATGATGCTGGATTTTAGTGTTACAGGTGGTGACTTATCCTAGAAGCTCTGGTTTAGCAGATTTACTGACTTAGAGAATATCTGCATGTTCTGGTGAGAAAATATTAATAGGTGATTCCCAGTGTTCTGGGATAGTTTATTTTCACCTCAGAGACCCTGAGCTGAGTGATCGATTTGTAACAAAACCCAGCACATTTCATGCACTTTAGTGGCAAATGTTCATTTAAATTAGAATTCACTTACTCTACTTAAAAACTGCTATTCAAGGTTCTGTAAAAAATGGTTTGAATTTCATGTCATTTGTCCAGGGGGCATTAATGGATCACACTTCTGTGTTCAGAAAGAGCCTTTCCCCTCATCTGTTTGCAACCAGAAAGAAAAGATCCCCTGTGACTTCACAAAACAGGTAACGAAGCAATATCGCTCCTGTCTTAATACACATCTAAAGAGTATTTGGAATGCCAGAGTCTGTTTAGATGAGTAACAAGATTTGATTTTTTTCAGTCTGATTTCTTTTGTCTGAGACTGGAAATAATTTTTCCTTTTCACTTCTTTAACGGGTGGTACTCTGCAAATGGACCCTGCCCAATCTATAATGGCGTGCTATAAGCGGTACCTTCCCCAGCCCTGTCTGCTAGAGTGCTACAAAATCAACAGGAACAGGAAAAGATGCAGAGAGGGGGAAATCACCAGTGAAACTGGGGTACAAAAAGACTTCAGAAGACAAGGGTATATCAGGACCACCCATGTGTCTGGATACCCGAAGAGATCTAACACAGCTGAGGCCCTTCTCACCTTGGAGCTTGGCTGACGGGGCAGTGGACCGATTTCTGCGTGGAGCAGGGCCCCTTCAGTCCCAGGTGGGTCAGCCTGTCTGGTCTTCCCTCTGTGCATCTGAGCCAGGGCAGCATGCACAGAGGTTTGGCGTGGGAGACACCGGTTCCTCACTTACTCCTTTTAAATACAGCACTAGAATGCAAAGTCTCGACACTTGCAGACTATCTGCTTTGACTATCAACACTGTTGAGTTTATGAAGTCTCCCCCACCTTTACTGATAGATATCACATTCTCACATCCATTATTTCCTTTCTTTATTCTAATTTCAATAAAAATTATTTCTTCCAATGAAATTTCACCGAATGAGTAACATAACTCCTGCACTGGCCCTTCATTTTTATAATTCATCAAAAAAGCACAGGTCTTGCTTAACTTCTCAGCTTCCAGACAAAAAAGTCAGAGGTCTCCCGTGGTGACAAATTTCAAGTCCCTCAGCTTGGTCATAAGTATTTGTTCCAAGTATTGGCTCATCAGCATTCAGCTCAGTATCACAGGAAGCATTGGAAAAGACATTGGAGAGGAGGAAAAAGTAGGAGAAAAAAATGGTAAAGAGAAAAAATAGTTTCTCAAATAAATTGCACTTACCTTCCTCTGTTACTGTGCTCACTCATATGACTCAAAAGAGACTGTAAGCACTGGCTTTGAACCTTTAAATAGCTTTAGCCGCTTTAATTTTCTCTTACCTTGGTAAGACACTTCTGAAAATACAGCAAAGTAGTAGTTTATTTTTACTATAAAGCACTACTTTTTTATACATACTAGAAATCCCGAGTTTATATATTACTGGTTTTTGTCAGGAGGATAAAATAGACACATGCATTATAATTTTCTACTTTTTTTTTCCCAGAAAAGAATACCTGTGGCTGAAATACTTTTTCTTACTTTAAGAGGAGAGTGTTGTTAATCACAAAAACAGTACTTATGATAATGTCTGAAAAAAGTATGACTGCCCAGGTCTATATACCATTATGCCATGCCAACAGAAAATGCTGATCTGATAATAACGAAACTCCTGGTCCAAAACCTTATAATTTAATTTCACTCATTCATCACACTACTACTTTAAAAAGAGCATTTATGGTAATTTGTACATAGTGCTAATGTATGAGTTGCTGGACTAAATGCTGAACTGGATCAAGAAATGCTGATCCATACCATCCATGACCTGAGCAAATGATTTAGATGTTCTGTGCCTTAGTTCTCAGTTATAACTGAAGATTTTATCTCTTACTTTTGGTCTCTGTTGCCTATTTAGACCACTGTCAGGCAGGGATTGACCCTTATTGTATGTTTGTATAATGCCAAGAACTAAGTGGAGCTGCTCTAAGAGTTACCTAATGAATGGATAATAAAAGTGTGAGAAATTCAAGCCAGTTACTGAATTTTACAGTTGCTAATTAAACTACTTATAGGTTTTTGGGGAGAGAAACGGACCACAACTTTTTCTCCAGCTTAGAAAAGCAAAAATGTTGACTAAATCTACTCTACTCCCCTCTCCGGAAGGAGCAATCACTTCTTTCAGTCCCCAAGGCCTGACATTCATTAATGTAAGTAATTTGCATAGCATCTACTGTGACATAGCCAGTGCTTTCTAATCCAGCTCAGTAAAGCTGTTGTCAGCTCTCAGCTTCATTTGCAATGAAAGATTTTCATTAGGTCAAGATAGAGACCCACACCAGGATGCCTACCTTCTGCAGACGGGTGCCTCCACCGTAGTTGCTGCGCTGCCAGTTTTGAATGCTTCAGTGAATTTTCTCTCCTTGAAGCTACAGCTGTGTGCAACTGATAACAAAACCTTCTTCCAAAATAATTATATACCACTGGTTTGTTCAGCAAACAAATGGAAAAAAAAAAGAAACAAAAAAAGGGAAAAAACCCACTTGAGCACTGCAGATGGAGTAAATGCTTGCTTGTTGATTTGTCTGCAAAATGATTAGTGTCTTTTGAGTCCCACATTCATTCCAGTGGCCCCTTAGGGTGTAGCAAACCATACAGGTATGGTCCATACTGGGCACATGTCAGGCATGGTGAGCTACAGTTAAGCAGCCTGTTCTTCCCACTGTCTGCAGAGAAGATGGCTGGGTGTTCTCGGAAGCTGCTTTCCCTGTCTTTCTTCTGCATGGTGAAGGGCTTCTCTGATTCCCACCCTGTACCCTTCATCATACCTCTCCCTCTTGGCCTGGCAAGAGAGTGGTAAACAAGGCGCTCAGGTGCTGTCCTGTTCTGCAAGTGCCTCCCAGTGCTGGATCTGCCCTCTGGAGAGGAGGCTCAGCAATGCAAGGTGGCCTTCACCTGCTGGTGCTCCTCCCTCCAGGTTGCCAGGACAGGCAGAAGTTCACCAGCTCCTCCTCTGCACCAGATTGCTAAAGATGAGGGAGCCTGGGAGCATGGGTGGCCTTCTCTTGGTGAATACCATATTTAGGTTTATTCCAAACCTGCAGACATATTTGACAGGCTGCACTGACCAGCGGTCTTAATCTTCAGAAAGGCAGCTTCCATTCTCTTCAGCTTCCATTTTCTTGGACGTGTTCCCATCAGCTGTCCTGGCCAGTAGATGTGGGCAATTCAGCCCTCTTTTCCTACAGAGTCTGGTCATTCTCTTGCTGCCCTCGCCACCATAGCATGGTGAAAACAGTAGTATCTTTCAGCTCTCAAATGGCCCCTCAGTATCCCTGCAACCAGGACTGGCAGAGAAGATGGGACACCTCCTTTTTCCTCAGGGTAAGGAGCAAAAAGAAATGATCGATAACACCAAAAGGAAAGGAATAGTAAGATGCAGAAGTGGGAGATAATGAACTGTAAAGTATGGAAAATGCCCAGAGGTGACAATGTTGCTTCATAGCACCCAAGTCCTAGGTCTCTATAGCATTTGCTCAGTAGTTCTTGTGAAAGGCAAAACATCTTGGGATCTTTTTGGATTTCTCTGTGAAGAATCTGAAAGGTTATTTCACCTATGTACAGAAGGGAAAGAGACTGACTTTTCTACCTTGGCTTGGTGCGTTACTTAAGGAGTTTGGAGGGAGAAACTGTCCTCTGAGCTGTGCAATGCTTATGTCTGTAACGCATGCCCATCTTCCAGTGCAAGGAGGAAATCAGAATAGGAGGTAAAGATGAATGCGCAAGATGTGGGGAGCCAGGAATCTACATGAAGCAGGTACCTTTGCAAATTGCTAGTATAGGCATGCATTATTCTCCTTGTGTCTCAGTTTCCCCACAGTGAAATTATTATAATAAGTTCCATTAATATATTCATTTTTAATAGGGAAAATACAGAAGAAGATCAAAATTTATTGAAATTGTAATAATTGTCATGAATGCATTTATGTTTAAATACAAGTAAAATAGAGTCGAGAAGGCTTTTGGCTTTCCTGGATTACACTGATTACCTTCAGTTTTGTGTAAGGCTATCCTGGGTCCTCAGTTTATTTGGCACTGCTGTGGTCATTGCTTGCTTGACTTGGCTCTTATCTTTTTGGAGAATGGGAGTGCAAACACTTGGTTATGTAATTTGCCTGAACTTGGAGGCAAAGAAGGTCATCCACTCTAGTGGACAGTGCAGAAGGTTTCAAGTGTACTTGGAAAACAAAGAAAGCCATTACAAAACCGTAACTGTTCTGTACAAGAGAGCAAAACACTGTCATGAATTCATAATTATTACATTAATATACTACACTTAAATTGCTATATCTAGCCAGAGATAGCTGAAAGCTTCATTTGACCTAGCACTCATATTTCCCCAAGAATACAAAACACTGTAAAATGTCCTCGCACCCTGTGCACCGACTACGGCATGTGGAGCCCTTGGAGGGAGGCAGAGGGCACAGAATCAAGAGGATGATGAGCAGTGCAGCCTGCCTGAATTCTGGGCTGCCAGGCTCCAGCTCCCATCACAGCCACAGCACAGCAGTAACCACTCACTCCAACAGCCACCGCCACCAAGCAATTTAATGAGGCTCTTACTCATCATGCTCTCAAGCGTAGAGGCCAGAAAAGGTGTACACAGGTGCATCATAGGTCAGAAGCACCTCATTATGGTTTCAAGTTCCCACAAAAAGCAGGACTGTTTGCCCTTACATTTCAGATTATTCTTTCAATAAACTCACCTTCAGGCCATCAACACTGACTATTATACTTTGGATAGAGTACAATGGAAAAATTGCTAATATGTTGGGCAGTTTTCTGTCTGGAGGAAACTATATTGCTTCTTGGCTTCTAATATAGCCATGCAGTACCTAAAAGTATAATGACAGATTACTCTTAATTTATTAAATTTGTCGGTAAAGCTTCTAGGCATTAAAATTGTTTTGCCCTTTTCAAAGTACACCTGTAGTGTTTGAAGTAGTGTTCCCATCCACTGGTGAAGTTAAAGGTTAATCATGTGCAACATAAGGAGGTGTTTCCTTCCATTTCTCTAAATGTACAGGTCATCAATTTCACCACGTTTTGGGGACTACAGGGGAGGCAGGTAGGAGGAGAGAAACAAATCCATTGTTCTGGACATTTAACGACAGCTTAGAGATTCAGGAAAACACAATATTCTGTAACCTTGCTGTCTTGGTTCAGAAAATGAATTAAATAACTTCAGATAAAATGTGGCAATAGCAGGTGCTTGTGTGGGCTGGAAGCATGCTCCTGTGAGGGACGAGAGAGACATACATGTTGCCTAAGCATGCTGTACTGTACTTCTATGTTGGACATTGAGCTGCCCTGTAAATAACGTACGCTTTCACATTTGCCTGCTGAATCAAGTCCTGAGCAAAGCCTTTGTCCAAACAACAGTTAGAGAGCATTGCAAAGGGCAGCCGAGAACAGAGAACACGAACAAATACAACTTTTGATCATTTGACGTGACATTTGATCTGACTAAGCAGTCTGGCTGGCCTGCTTACAGCCTGGGGACAAATGGAAGTCTTTGTCAAAGAGAATGACATATTTTATCTGCAGAACTTCAACATGATCAGACAAATCCCTTCTCCCTTCCCCTATTTTACTTTTTTAATCAGTAGATGATCAAAGCCTGCACCCCTTTTCAGTGTGCTCTGTGTGGGATGCTGCACAACTCATCAAAACCCTCTTTGCCTAATGCATACCCGGCTTGCCTGGGAGTTATCTTGCAGGTGGTGGAGTTTGCTTGCTTCAAAGTAAGGACAATCTGTTGAGACTGTAAAACCACAAAATGTTAATATTTCATTTTATCAAGTACCGGGTTTACCAGTAGCAGAGAGCTACATCAATTCATTTACTGCACAAAGACACCATAAGGTGGAATACTGGTTATTAAAAAAAAAAAAAGGTATTTTGGGGGGCTACAGTAGTCAGTCATGGGTGACGAAGGCTCAGCAAGGAACTGACGTGTTTTAACCATGGTGATGGTGGTGGGGCCACTCCTGGCAGTGTAAATCCAGTTGGATTGAGGTTCTGTACTTTCTTTCTCTGTCATAAATTTTCATGTGTCTTTCATATCTCTTTTCAGGGTGACTCTTTTGCATCGACAGTCATGCATATTCCCCTGCTTGCTGTTTAATCTGGCTGATGGTCATCTCCCACTTCAATGCCATCAGTCAGAGGCTGATGGCATCATCATCTTTAATATGATCAATTTGGGACAAATGCCTTTGAGGTAGTTTTGTGTATTTGCTGCTCACATGCCCACACTGCACGTGCTCACATTCGTATCCTACCAGGTGGTGTTAACCAGGCCATGGCTGAGCAGGGGCTGCGGGGGCACAAGGCACAGTACACAGGGGAACCAAACACATGGAAACACTTTAAAAGAAAATGTGCTGGAATAACACTGCAACAAGAGCAACAGAGCGCAATGCACCCTTGCAAACAAAATTGCTCAGAAGTCAGATAGTTATTCCACAGCAATCTCCAGAGTTAGAAAATAAAATGTATTCCACTGTGGGACACTGCAGTTCTGCTGTAGGACTTCATCTTCCCTCTTCCATTCCAAAATCTGAAAAGACAAATTAAAGTATTCATCATGTTTCATTGGCAAAAGAAAATGCAACGGATATTAAACCTGGAGGCCCAACCTCTGAACACCAGGTTAACTACAGCAGGTCTTCCAGGCATGCAGCTCCCTGGCTGTCTGCAGAAGGGCTTTCTCCAAGCCAGGGCAGCCGGCAGAGAGGTCCCAGCCTCCCTGTCATTGTGTTCAGGGCACTGACTGCAAAAGCCATTGATAATATCCACGGATTTCCACCAACATTTTCTCAGCCAGGTAAGCTGGAACATTGGAGTCCTCAGGTCCACCCCAGGATCTGGTACCTTTCCAATTAGTCTGAAATCCACTGATGCCTCACCTACGTTTCACCAGGAATTTGCTGAAACTGGTATTTCTATGAACCATTTACCTTCCAACAAAATCCAGTGTTTCAGTCCAATACAGAGCAGCTCCTGTCAAGCTTTAGCAATTTGTGTGAGAGTCTTGTGTCTCAGAGTAAAAGGCACCAGGAACAAAGTAATGATTAAGCCCCCATAACTAACTTGACCTGTTTGCTGGTTTATTTCTTATTTTTCATGTTAACTGACTCCTACAATATGTATCCTTCCTGGAATGAAAAAACAGAATGGCAAGTGTTTTGAATTTGTTCATGAAACACTTTGTCTAAAAGAAAATCCTGCTCTAATCCGAGGTTCTGCTGTCTCCAGCATCCTGTGTATCCAGCTTATTTGAGTTGTCAACAGCTGCAGCGCTCCTTTGTTCATGTTTTTCAGAGACAAGGGGTAACATGTATCCCTCGGGTTTCAGATTTCAACAGTGATTTTTGCACTATTTGTCTATGAGATAAGATCAAAGAGAGAAGAGATATCAGAGGTAAGAGTTCCATCTATTGGTCAGAAGAGGAAAATGATAACCAAATGTTTTCTGAATCCTGAGAATATTCTATATCTACCATGAAACATCATAAACAAAGAAAAAATACCAGGAATAAGGAATCATCTGAATGCTAATAATGGATATTAGTACAGGCAGAAAATAAGTTGTTCTTTCAGACCACTAAAAAAAGGAAAAACAATCCATTGTTTGAGAGAACTAAAAAGGGGAAAAAAAGTAACGAAAAGTAATTAAAATGCATTGAGCCAAGATAAAAAATGCAGAGCCCTTTTTTTTCATTTATTTTGATGTGCAATAGTTAGGTGCCTTTGCTTACAAATCAGCAGGTCAGTTTGGAGTAAAGTCCCAGACCTACTGAGTTAGAGAGATTTTTACACTTGCTTTCAAAAGAGCAGTCTTTTTGCCCTTGAAGCATGGCTGATCTGTCCATAGCTTGTCATTTTTGCAGTAGATGGCACTGATCACTAGCAGAAGGGCCACAAACATGATACCCTTTAGTCTTTGTGTATATGTGAAGGGGTCCAGATTCTGCCCTGGGAGTGAAAGACCACACACTCGAAGGCATACCTCAGGTTCTGGCAGTTAAAGGTTGCCTAAGGAAGAAGCAGTTGCAAGAGGGATCAACCATTTTTCAGCCTTGTAAGCTTTTAAACATATCTATGCCTTTCCTTCTGCTCTCCCTGCCACAGCCTGCTGCTCTCAGTCCTGCTCTCCTGGTACCTGAAACCCTTTCCTCAGAGACAGCTGGCTTTTAAGCATCACTAGTACAAAATCTGACCTCATTGCTGAGAGCATTTAGGACCTCAGGAACTACTCAGAAGAAATACTTAACAGTAATAGTACATGAATCTGAAAATGATTTATCACTGTGTCCTGTTTCTCTGTTTGTTACTCTAGAGGTGAGATTCATCTTTGGCTTGTAGACATTTATGTGTTTAAATACAGGATGTTCATGTGAGCCAGCCATCTAAGACTCCGCTTTAGTCAGTGGAGAGCAGCCCATGCACGGGTGCCCAGTGTCACTTGGGATCTCGTCGAGCGCCCATCTGCTATCCCAGAGGAGCACAGAGCTTCCTGCAAATCCTGCGCTGCCCTCCTACCTGCCCCATGCTGAAGTCTTCAGGGCATCTCAAATGGCACTACACATCAATGTTTGGGGAATAGCAGCAGCCTTTAGCTCAGAGGCAGATACATAAACCCAGAGATGTGGAGTTCGGAGTCTCTGTTCCAGAGCTGAATCCATCCTACATGATCCCTAAGAAGTGAAGAGAAGCTCTGGAGCAGGATTGAGTTGTCCCAGCCCCAGCTCAGTAGGTGTTAGAGGTGCAGAGTTGCATTATGGATATTTTCACTCAAAATCCTGCATTGGCTCAACTCAAATCCAGAATTCCTCTGTTAGCTCCATTAACATTAAATTTTGATTGCAGTATGTATTGACTGTCGGGAGTCAACACCATCTACAATAACCTGGGATACAGTCTTCTGAAGTGTAGGTTTCTCTAACTGTGCACTAAGAGCCGTAGTAAGGGCAGGGTGAAAGGGACACCTGTTTCAGGCAGCCTCCAAGGGTTTCAGGACCTCCAAATGGGGGTCATACCTCTGCACCCCTGTATTGGGTTTGCATGGCAAGGTTTTAGTAAGAGGGGGGCTACAGGGGTGACTTCTGTGAGAAGCTCCTAGAAGTTTCCCCTATGTCAAATGGACCCAATGCCAGACAGCTCCAAAATGGACCTGCTGCTGGCCAAGGCCAAGCCCATCAGCACCAGTGGTAGTGCCTCTGGGATAACATAGTTAAGAAAGGGAAAAAATACCCTGCATCAGTACAGAGGAGTGAGAAGATGTGAGAGAAACAACTCTGCAGACACCAAGGTCAGGGAAGAAGGAGGGGGAGGAGGTGTTCCAAGTGCTGGAGCAGAGATTCCTCTGCAGCCATGGAGAAGACCATGGTGGGGCAGGCTGTTGCCTGAAGCCCATGGAGGTCCACGGTTGAGCAGATATCCACCTGCAGCCTGGGGAGGACCCCACGCTGGAGCAGGTGGATGTCCGAAGGAGGTTGTAACCCCGTGGGAAGCCCATGCTGGAGCAGGCTTCTGGCAGGACCAGTGGGGAGGAGCCCACGCTGGGGCAGGTTTGCTGGCAGGACTTGTGACCTCGTGGGGGACCCACGCTGGAGCAGCATGTTCCTGAAGGACTGCACCCCGTGGAAGGGACCCACAGTGGAGCAGTTTGTGAAGAGCTATAGCCCGTGGGAAAGACTTCTGTTGGAGAAGTTCACAGAGGACTGTGTCCCATGGGAGGGACCTCACTCTGGAGCAGGGGCAGAGTGTGATAAGTCCTCCCTCTGAGGAGGAAGGATTGGCAGAGACAATGTGTGATGAACTGACTGCAACCCCCATTCCCCATCCCCCTGCGCCGCTTGGTGGGAGGGGGCTCACACACACACAGAGAAAATGGGGAGTAAAGCTAAGCCCAGAAAGAAGGGAGGGGTGGGGAGAGGGCGTTTTAAGATTTGGTTTTATTTCACATTATCTTGCCAATTTGATTGGTGATGAATCAAACTGATTTCCCCAGGTTCAATCTGTTTTGCCACTGATGGTAGTTGGTGAGTGGTCTCTCCCTGTCCTTACCTCGACCCACGAGCTTTTTGTCGCATTTTTTCTCCTCTGTCTAGCTGAGGAGTGGGAGTGCCTGGTGGGGATGGGAGGTTGATGGGGTACTGGGGTAACGGGTAAGGGTGGCCCCAGTGCTGAAGTACATCACCTCATCTTGGTGTATACCACCGGAATTTTATGTTTTAATAACAGCGGTAGTGCTGCTGAGCCCTGACAGTGCACGGCCACTGAGACACCACACTGAGCCTATGACTAACCCTGCTCTTCCAGTGCAGCACTGGTTAGCAGGACCTTTCTTATCCAGAGATCTTAATGGTTAAACCCAAGAACAAAGAAGAGAGAGTTATTTGCTTTTTCGATGGAGAGAAACATTTATATTAATTCAGGATAGCAATTGCTGAGTTCAGTCATTTTTCAGCATTGTACTTGCAGATATTTGCAAGGTCAAAAAGCAAAAGCAAAGCTAAACTGCTAAGAAGGAGGGAATCTTTGTTGCCATTACTTTGATTATGTATGCAGTTAGGATTGTTTCTATAGAAAACTCTTTCTAGAGGAACAGTCACTTTTTAATAACTTCGATGATTTTCCTTGAGTTTCACTTCAGGAAATTTTATTCGAAGCAGAGCCGTGGTCTGTTGTGTATGAGTTCTAGCACTATCTCATCGCTCTAACGCTTGAAAGAGTTGCTTGCAATAGCTTGTTAAGGAACATGACCAAAATCTATCAGTCCATATTATCTGAGGACCTTAGAAAGAAAGGTTTATTTTCCATGTATATGCCTTAATTCGGGAATGCACAAAATTGTTTTGTTTGAGAAGGCTGCTGCTGGGTTTGGATTAGAGCAAGAATTTCCAGGCATTTTTTTTTCCTTTTTGTGTGTGTGCTGGACACCACCAGCAGCAACACAGGTGACAGCAGCTTCTCAGTTCTGAGCCAAACCACACAGTGCCTGGAATCCTGGACTTGTGCAAAGCATTTGATATTGTCCTGCACAATATCCTTGCCTCTAAAATGGAGAGACATGGATTTGACAGGTGGACCACTTGGTGGATAAGGAATTGACTGGATGATGGCATTCAAAGAGTTGCAGTCAAAGGCTCGATGTCTGGGTGGAGACCACCCAGTGAGTGGTGTCCTGAGGGGTCCTTATTGGGACTCATATTATTTAACATCTTTTTTGGGGACTTGGACAGTGGGATTGAGTACACCCTCAGCAAGTTTGTGGATGATACCAAGCTGAGTGGTGTTGCTGATACTCTAAAGGGAAGTGATGCCATCCAGAGGAACTGTGACAGGCTAGAGAGGCGGGCTCATGTGAACCTCATGAAGTTTAACAAGGCCAAGTGTAAGGTTCTGCACGTGGGTCAGGGCAACCCCAATATCAATATAGACTGAGAGATTAATTGATTGAGAGCAGCCCTGCAGAGAAGGACTTGGAGATACTGGTGGATAAAAAACTGAATATGAGCCAGCAATGTGCACTCACAGCCCAGAGCCAACTGTATCCCAGGCTGCATCAAGAAGCATGAGTAGCAGGTTGAGGGAGGTGATTCTCCCCCTCCGCTCCACTCTTGTGAAACCCCACCTGGAGTCCTGCATCCAGCTATGGGGCCCCCAGCATAAGAAAGACATGGACTTTCTCCAGTGGGTCCAGAGGAGGGCCACAAAGATGATCGGGGGCTAGATCACATGAGGACAGGGTGAGAGAGTTGGGGGTGTTCAACCCGGAGAAGAAAAGGCTCTGGGGAGACCTTAGGGCAGCCTTTCAGTACTTAAAGGGGACCTACAGGAAAGACGGGGAGAAACTCTTATCAGAGAGTGTAGTGATAGGACAAGAGGTAATGGTTTTAAACTGAATGAGGACAGATTTAGATTAGATTAGGGAAGAAACTATTTAGTGTGAGGGTAGTGAGGCACTGGAACAGGTTGCCCAGAGAAGCTGTGGATGCCCCATCCCTGGAAGTGTTCAAGGCCAGTTTGGATGGGGCTTTGAGCAACCTGATCTAGTGAAAGGTGTCCCTGCCCATGGCAGGGGGGTTAGAACGAGATGCTCTTTAAGGTCCCTTCCAACCTAAATGAATTCTATGATTCTATGAAACTGTTTCCTACCACTCACTCCCTTAGGATGGTGTAGGACACTGTGTTTCATGCTCTTGGCAAAGGTCCTTCCTCTGTCTTAAAATGGCTCTCCAGAAAGTTCTCTGTGTGAGAACATAAGAGCAAACACACTGGATCAATCTAAAGCCAGAAGTGGATGTCTAAGGAAAAGCACAAGAACAGGACAAACACACACACCATGACCTAGGGGTCTTCTGCAGTCATTTGTAGCTCATGAGCTTCACAAGGCTTGTGGTTTCTATGCATTTAGAAAACCTCAATGCATTTCTCTTCCACGAAGTTGTCAAATCAACCCTTAACCACATAAACTCTAAGCATCTGCAACAGCCTGTTGCAAGAGCTGCACATAAACCTCTACGTCCAGGGCGCTACAAGAATAAAGTAAATAATCTTACCTTTCCTGGAACTTTTGGTATTTCAGTTAAGTGGTTCAAGTGGCCAGATATCTTGAAAACACAAGGCGTTTCTTCCAGACTAGCTTTGTCCTGGTTCTGGCTGGGATAGAGTTAATTTTGTTCCTAGTAACTGACATAGGGGTGTGTTTTGGATTTAGTGTGAGAATAGTATTGCTAATACACTGATGTTTTAGTTGCTGCTAAGCAGTCAAGGACTTTTCAACTTCTCATACTGGCCTGCCAATGAGAAGGCAGGGAGTGCACAAGAAGCTGGGAGGGGACACAGCTGGGACAGCTGACCCCAGCTGACCAAAGGGATATTCCATAACATATGACATCATGCTCAGTATATAAAGTTGGGGGGAAGAAGAAGGAAGGGGAGACATTTGGAGTGATGATGTTTGTCTTCCCAAGTAACTGTTACGTGTCACTGAGCCCTGCTTTCCTGGGGATGGCTGAACGTCTGCCTGCCAATAGGAAGTAGTGAATGAATTCCTTGTTTTCCTTTGCTTGCGGGTGTGGCTTTTGCTTTACCAATTAAACTGTCTTTATCTCAACCCACGAGTTTTCTCAGTTTTACTCTTTTGATTCTCTCTCCCCGTCCCACCAGTGGGGAGTGAGCGAGCGGCTGTACGGGGCTTAGCTGCCACCTGGGGTTAAACCACAACAAGTTTTGCTATTCTACTAAAAAGCGAGAGTAAAGGAAAAGGTGCTCAATATTAAGAAAGTTAGGGGTTCTATTTTGCTTTGTAAAATGAGATTATATTAACGTAAGCAGTTTAGCACACAATGGTTTGGACATAAATCTATTGTAGTGCTACATAATGCATATGCCCTGCTCTCCTTACATCCAGGTGAAAGCCCTGGGGGTGAGTCACAGTGCTCCAGTAAAGACAGTTCACTGCAATTAAAAATCTGTACTCTAGCATCCCTTATTTCACTTTATTGACCAAAAAAATTTGCAAAAAAGCAAATATGGAGCAAGTAAAACAAATCAACATGGACAAGGCTGTGTGTATTTTGTGAGAGAATAGAAGTATGGGGAGAAAACCTGGGCTGCCTGATCAGCCTGCATCAGGAAGATGTCACACCTATGGAGGAGAGGGATAACAAGGCAAAAATTGTGGACAAGTCAATTGCATAAATATCACATTGTGCTGTAACTTGGCCACCTCTTACAAGTCATGAACATGGCTCTGGTTTGCTGAGAGGAGTGCCTGCTGCAGGCGCAGCCGAGACGAGCGCTTGCTGCTGGCAAGTGAGTGCACTCACACCAGCTGCAGAAGGCATCCAAAGCTCCTCTTTTACACAAGTGATCTGTGTTTGCCAGAGAGCCCAGATACATGATGTGGAAAAGAACTAAAAAAAAAAAAAAGGTTGTTCTTTTCTACCCATGAGCACCAGAGCAGGAAAAGGCAGACACTAACACTTACCTGAGCAGTAAACCTGGTCATAAAAACGTGGTTGTAATATTTTCCATCTTAGAAGTTGCTGATTCCTGAAAATATGAACATTCAACCCTCCAACCCCTAAAATTCTTTCTTTTAGAAAAATTATAAAACAGGGCTAGCAGCAGCCTGTTTGGTATTGTTTAGTACAGTGGTGCTTACAACAGAAGGTCCTGCATTATGGATGTCTGACATCTTCCTAAGCAGCAAGAACAAAATGTTTTTAAAGGTAATGTAACAGAAATGTGTATGCAGAAGAATGCTTTCAAAAGGTTTAAATATGTATGTAAACAGAGGGTTGACCTCTAGTTTTCCATGAAAACTGCTGCAGCTGTTTTCTCCAGAAGGCTTATTAAAATTGCATCTTTCTTGGAGAAAGATTATGTTTGCTCTTATCCTGATCATATGATATCAGGTGACGTAAATTGATACAAAATCCAATGCTTGGATCAATACTGTGCTAACAATGCTAAGAGAACTGAACAAATGGATAAAAGCATCACTTTCCACAGAAATGTTGATTCACTGACCATCTGTCTTACTTCAGTTAAGTGCTTCACCACTTTAGCTTGGCATTAGACAAGTTAGCCCGTAAATTAAATAACTGAAGTCATACTATAATTCTTGGCTACCCTGGTCTATTTTTTTAAGCTGTCAACATCTAAAATGTCACATGCATTTCTTTCTGGGTAGATAGTGAGCATGTGCCAAATCCTGCCTACTCATCTTAAGCATGAACACAGGCAAGTAGCAATTATAGTCTTGGTTTCTATTAGTCACCCAAACTGAAATACGTGCTCTTCAGAGTTTAAATATGTGAATTAAATATATTTCTATTTATTTGCTTGCCTACTTATATGAACAATGTATGAATAAAGACACCTGCAAAATACATATTGAGATATAGGAAGGTGTTAGCAAGAAAGAAATCCACTTGGCATGTTAAAGCACTGTGCCTATATTCTGCACTCAGACACCAACAGGAGCAAAGGAACCCATTAAGAACTTTAAAATATCAAAATAAGCGGTTCATTTTTACAGGCCATTAGGATTCCATTAGTCTCATCTTTTTGTTTTCAGGCTGCCCTCAGACTGAAAAGCGAGTATCTAATTGGATGTTTTCATTAGATTTAAAAAGAAAAAAAGGCAATATGATTTTAACAGAGAGAACACAGTGGATGGCTGCCCACTCAACTAGAAAGCTGAGAAGAAGCTCAGAATGATGTTCATCTGTATTTTGGACAAATTTAAAGCATATACTGCAGAGGGTGACATCTCTCATAAACAAATATTTCAATGATATGATGAAGGATATATTGTTGATTTTAGAGTAACAGTAGCTGTTGACATATTTCACACCCTTATTGCCAGCATAAGGAAGCTATACCTAAACGTAGGAGAGAAAAGTTTGTGTTATTTTCCTAGATGAAAACATTTCCACTTTGCTCACTTAAAAAGCACCAGAGAATAGCCTAGGTCAGATGCCAAACTAAAAGATTAAAAGCGGGCTGCTGGAGACACCAAAGCCGGAGGCTCCAGTCCAGCAAAGAACATATGGAGTCAATTAAAAAGAAGGTCAGGTTTAAGCCTTCTCATCTTCAGCGAGCCACACAGGTCTGTGCCTGGTGGGATCTAAGCACGCTCCTGCAGTTCAGCAGGTCCTTAAATCCCTCACTTGCCAAAGCATGCGACATCCTTCCCCAGAAGACTTATGCAACCTGTGCAGAAGTCCTTGCTGTCATGCCCTCAGTGCCATTCTTAGCTTGCACTAGCTGGATTTTAACAAGCCACCTGAGCATGGGCTGTACCTTCATGTGCTGTGCCTCCATACAAGTAGGCTGAAAGGTGAGCTCGTTAACAGATGGACAGAAGATTTTGTGTGGTATGAAAGCACAGCTGTGGCAAGATCCCTGAGACCAAGAATGAGGCAAAATGCTAAAAGAAGTTGGTAGTACATATAATCAACAGGAATACTTACAGTTGCATGAGTCCCTGCAAAAGATGTTCTGAAAAGAATAAAGTGCTATGTTTTAGAGCTTAATCAGTCTCCTGTAAGGTTAGCATAGCATGTTTTTGGGGGAACAAGTTTCTCTCTCTAGACTAGCAGAAGATACTACATCTCCTTTCGAGGCTCGAGGACCGTGCTGCAGGCAGCAAGAACAGCCCTGTTCATGGGCTGAGTCCTACATTCCTCAGCACGGGGTAAATCTTGTGCTGGAAAAATGTGAATGGGCCCAGAGACTGAACACTGCTCTTGTTTTGCAGAAATTGTACTTGTAGGAGCAGGAGGTAGAGACTTTTTTTTTTAAAATAGTACAGCTTGTCAACAGATGAGTAAGAAGATGAGGGGGAACTAAACTTTCAAAATTGTATCGCAAGATAACAGGAAAAAAAGCCAGAAACTAACTGAGCTTATGGAGAAAAACAAGAATTATGATTCAGCATCAGGAGCAAAAAGCTTGGTGGCTTCCCAGTAAAAACATTTTAAATCCCACATTAACATGATGCAGTTTCTACATTTAACTGGTAAACAAAATTTTATTTCTATCTGTAGTAGCTGTCATAATTCATCTAGTGTTATTCCCATGTAAGGGGTTTCTGTATTTATGGTAGAATGTAAGCTTCAGTATTTAAGCTACAGCTGTGTCTAGAGAACAGTAGGAAGACAGAAAAGATTAGAAATAAAAAAACCCCAGATACCCAGAGGAAAAAGAATTAAGAGATGTGTTATTTCAAGTCGTGGCAGTTGTTATGAAACCAGTATTTGGAGCTTCTGACATCTCGTGGCATAGCTGGGTAACTGCAAAACTCTTTGCTTTATTCTTATTTTATGCAAGTATTTTGGTTTGATTTGCTCTGTTTTATTTAGAAGTTCTTGGAACCAACGTTGATGTGAAGAACAATATTTTTACTAGCAGCTCGAAAGTGGGAAACGTTAAAAATACAAGGAGATTAAAAATACAGCTGCAGGTCAATCTGGGAAAGAAATACCAAGTAACTGCTCCCATGCTTACAGGTGCTGCACAAAATATCTTTAATTGAAGTGCAAAATACTTTAGTCTTATAAATTTGTAAAATATGATGTACATGGCTTTAATATTTCCTAAATCCACAGTTTTTGATCATAAAATCTACAGTCTGCAAGTAGGAGTCTGTATGATGGTTCCTGTGTTCAGAGCATGGTATTTTAATTCTGTAGATCTGACTGCAAACATGATGTTGTATTCTGGGAGTCTGCAAACCATTTCCTACCCTTGTCCACAGCATCTGTGGGGCTGCCAAGCTTTTGGGGCAGACACAGCCTGTTGCCAGCCACATGGCATGGTGTATTTGCCCACCAGCCTCCCTTATCGCCCAGCATACCAGCCATATATCACGTACTTCTTCATATTAGACCCTGCATTTTGTTACCTAGGCACATGATACTCTCCATGGATACCAAGCCATTCTTCTGACTACTACCACCCAAATTTTACCCGGTGATCTGCTTTAAGCTTGTGCTTAAACACTGTAGAGAATTGGGACTTCATATTTCTTGCTCTTGACAGTGTGAAAAGAACAGAAGTAATTATTGCTCTCAGTACAGCATAAACGTATTTGTTCACAATTCCTTCAATTTCTAAGAGATTTTCAGTTTTCATTATTATTCATTGTTTCACTAGTTTTGTCTTTATTAGACATTCATAAAAAATCCTCCATTATCATCCTTAAAGTGCAGTTCTTTAGCATAGCTGCTCTGTGAAGTCAATTGTTTCTTCATTAGCAACAGCTCCTCAGAAATTCAGGCCTTTGACGCTTGATTGAATTACTTGTATCTTTTCATTTCCTCGATTGTGTTTCTGAAAGATTTCATTTTTTTGTACAGCTATTTACATTTATGAATATCCTTGTAAGCTCTGTGCTTCTAAGTTGTGATGTACTTTGCTTTCAACTACATTAGCTGTTCATACAAATGCAATGGTGTAGAGAGCTTATTCATAGGCTTCAGCCTGAATATGTGAGTGCTAATCTATTAACTCTCTCTATACCTTTAGGCAGGAATGAAAACATTTGTCCTCTAGCATGATCCAGTGAAGAAGGTATAATTTTGAAAGCCGCAGGCTTTCACTCCCCTTAACTTGGATGCCTGGCAAAACCCAAAACCCATACTGAGAACTAAACACGCGTAGGGTGCATGAGACGCAGAGGTTGCATTTTGCAAATAACATCAAATGAATCAACTCAAATGACTGAAGAACACTTTAAAAATACATGTATATCTTTTCTTCGCTTGAGTGTTGCCTTTCTACCTTAACGGATGATGACCCATATGGCACTTTTCCTCCTAGACCACTGCCCTTCTCACCAGTCTTTGGTGCTCAGATGCTTCTCCTGCTTCACGGCCAGTCAGGAACAGGAGAGGACCTCCAGTGTGGGTGAGGACCTCCAGTGTGGGTGAGAACCTCCAGTGTGCTCTGCTGCACCACTGAACGACCTTGGCCCCCAGCAGCTCTGATCTGCCTTGTCCTTGTTCTACAACTTGCCTGCGTTAGCATGCCATTTGGATGTGAACGAAACAAATATTCTTCTGATTGTAAATCCCTGATCTGACACTGACTGGAAATAGATTTCTTTCAATGGCTGCTGTCCTCAGGAAAAGGGCCTAAGAAATGTTTCTGAGGGTATTTTTTAATCCCGTCACTCTTTTGGTATTTTTTAAGGCTCATTTCTGGAATGGAGAACATTTCTTAGGGGACAGATGGTTTAAAAATTTGAGAATTACATAAAACAGGGAGGACAGATTTGTTGAACCTTCCCTCTAGATGCATCTCACTCTTTATAAAGAACCTAAGCACAGTTACAGCTCCTCACATGCTTGGGTGCCAGATCGCTCCTCTTTTCTGGATACTACAGTGGTACGCAATCTTCAAATACATGCTTGACACAAGGGACAGCTGAGGCCAAAAGATGTTACCTGTGTCCTCTGCTTATGATGAATATCTGATATATGGTAATATGCCTACATTTCTAACAATGCACTCATCCTCCACACAAATTATTAAGAAAATAACACCAGCCTTTTTCTTCCACCACAAACTCAGGCCAAGATAAAAAACCAAAGCCAGCTGGCCAGCTTTCAAGAAGAGCTCGCTTGCTGGATGGAAAGAGAGGAACTTTGTTGACATGGAAACCTATAATTTGAATATATATCTATAATTAACAGATAAAATAACAAGATGAGGAAAATCTCAGAGAGCTGTGATCAATTATAGTTCTGAGAGAATTTTTAATATCCATGTATTAGGGGCAAAAGAGCAAAAACAGTGAGGAGGAAGGTGTTAAAACAAATTGTTGTATCCGGCTGGTGTTAGAGGGCTCAATGGGAATGTGAGAAACAAAACAACAGTAATCTGATACTGGAGCATGTTTCTGTATCAGCGCTCTGCTGCTGCTATAAAAAGGAGCTTCACGTAGATTTCATCTATGCACATCCAAATGAGAGCTGCTGCCCTGAAAATTTCCAGTCAGAATAGATGGCAAAGAGGGAAAAACAGGTAAAATAGTTCAAGAGAGGTGCAGAGAGACAAAAGGTGCAGCCAAAATACAAATGCAGAGGTTTCATAACCACAGTCATAGCTGATGACACAGGAGGACACCAAATAGCTCGAATCTGGGAATAATCTTTGGGACAAGGAGATGGTAGCAACCCCTTAGTCATCAGGCAAATCCATAACAGAGATGACCTGGACCAAGACAAGGGAATGAGACTTTCTGGACATTGCTGTATATAGTAGGAAGAATTCTTCCTCTACGGCTTTTCTGTTTTTCTGCGGCATTTCATGGCTACCAAAGACCAACTAATTGTACAGGATGCTTCTACACATTGTGTGGTGTTATTAGTTCAGGGTTTGATAACACCTCAGCAATAAACCTTATTTCCTTGGAGAGAAACCTCTAAATAAGTATGTGGTCAATGCATCAGTCCAAAAATTGAAAGGCACAAATCATTAGAGCAAGCTAACATTTTCATGTTCAGAAGTGACAGGCTCAGTTCCTCTAAAGAGAAAATGAGGGTGGTTGTTACACTACTATCTTTGCTTGATATTTACTGTTAAAATAATTTCTGTTCTTGAATTCAGGTGTTTCACTGAAAGATCTGGGCATCATCATCCTTCACAGATAGGCAAGCACTGTTACAGGGAAGACAGCACAGATCTAGCTAACTTTCCCATGTCCCACCTGGACTGAGAAGGTGGAGTTCAAAGCAGGCTTCATTTATGATAACAAATATTATCTATAATGCAAAGTCATTTGTATTTCTCCACTTGCCAAGTCTGGGCAGAGCTGGCAATGCAAAAGAAAATAAATAAAACCCGAATCCATTCATTTTATGCAAATAAACTAAACATAACAAAGACTAGCTGAAGTTACCATCTGCTGCACAGCTTTTTCACATAGATATAGCAACTGCACAGAGGTAATGTAACTCATCTCTTGGTGTTTGATGATAATTGGTTTACTCATTTTTCCAAAAGTCATTGCAAATTTGAGGCACTTTAAAACTTGCAGTAATCATTTATTTTTTATTCTTTATTATGTGGTAGTATACTCATGAGATCCAAGGGAGAAGAACAAGATATATGCTTGAGATCGCCCTAAGTATAACACCCAAGAGCTACGTGACAAACTCTGTTTCTGATGTTTTCATTTTTAACTGCGTCTTTTTAATAATCTCCCTCTCCTGTTCTGTAAAATCTGAAAGGCCAGAGGCTCCCTCACCGGAAAAAAATGTAAGTTCATTGTAACTGGCTCGCTGATCTCTTCATCATTATTTTTATGGCCTTTGGGAAATTACAAGGAGATAAAACTGTAGAAAAATAGAATAACTGCCTTCCTCGCTGTCTGTGCACCTGCTGATTGTCAGGAAGGAAAGGCACAATTTGCTGCCTATCTGCTCCTGTTCCCCAACTCACTACAGACCCCTAGGTGTGAATCCCTGGGCAAAAATGAAGACAACTATCAGGCTTTTAAGTGTGGAAGATGTTTTTAACACAAGCCTTACATTAGGAGGAGTTAAACCTCCAGGTGTAAATACTTCATTCTCTTTCACATCATTTAAGCTAGTTGAATGCTCCTCAGTGCTCAGTAAACATAACTGTACCTTGCTGCACAGCCAGAGCATGCTGCAAAAAGGTATTGTTCTGCTTGGGATGAAAATCAAACACGGATTTAAAAGTCTCCCTCAGACAGATAGTCTGTTTAATTGGTAGAATTTACGTGAAGCCTAGTCACTTTTGTGCCTTCCCGTTCATCATTGGCCTCCCATGTACAAGTTTTCTAATCCTCCAGGTTAGAGGCTGTCATCACTTCAACCATAAGCTCCACGTACTACAAGAAGGTTATCCCCATTGAGTTGGCCATGGCTGAGTGAAGTGATGGAGGTGGTGATGGGACAGGAAGGAGAAGAGCGCTGGCCCCATGCTCCTCGTTGAGGTTATTAACCTCTTGCTGCATGCCTTCGCCCCTCTGCCTAGGCAGCCCAGCTTGCCTGAGCATCAAAAATGGTTCATTTGAGCTAAAGAGCTCAGAATCTGATGAGACACATCCCAGACTAAAACCTGTGATAGCTACAGCTTCCTCAGTTGGCATTAGCTATGTCTTGAGTTAACAAACTTTAGGTAATCACTTGCCCTTAGAAATGGCAGTTGTTTTAAAGCAAATGACACACATATGGGCAACATGCACACCACTGCATGTCTTCTACAAAAAATTAACAGTATTCACACATTGCATAACTGTTAAAATCTCACAGGTACAAACGTGATCTTGTCTTCCAGTCTGTATTGACTTTACCTCCTTTTCCACTGACATGATGGTGATTCGTTAGTCGTGCCATCATCAGTCCAACAAATGAAACAGCCATGGACAGTGAACAGATGTCAGTGCCTGCACTACAGCGCATGGCTCAGATAATCTCTCTCAGAGGTGAACAAAGTGAAATATCACATCGCACTTCCCTTCTCATGCTAGACAAGTTCTTCCTAGTGAAAATGTTGAACTGCACTGTCTTTCAATCAGTATCTCTTCAGCCACTGCTGATTAAATGGGTCTGAAAGGCTATTTTGGGAAGTCTGGTGAGTTTAGTCAGTGGCTGAAATATGCTGAAGTTAATTAAAAAAAACCCCTCTTCTGTTCTTCAGGACTAGTCTTTCTCTGTGCATGTTTCAATGCAATAAATATCTCAGAAAAACATCCTTTACGTTTTCCCTTTTATCAGAATAATTTCCTTTGGTCCTCCCCGGACAGAGTGCTGAAAAATGTATTCAAACCCTGATTCCGTTTTCTGTCCCTTTTGTACTATTTTACTTAGCAAAAGTAGGATTGTAGATGCCCTAGAGCTCAGATTCTGCTTATTCTCACTAATTTCTGAGCCATATTACTGTATCACCTGCCAAACCCGAGGACATCGAAGTCTCCCTGTACTGTGCTGCACAGCCCAATACGGAGCCCCTCTCCAAAGGGTGGCAATCCTTTCCTCTTGGAAGTCTATGGGAGTGTTGTCACAGATCCTCCCCCTAACAAGCTAAATGGACAGAAGATCCAAAAACGGACTATCCCACCCAAGCATATGTTGAGCTTAGGCAAAAATACGTTAACATCTTTTCCTGATCCATCCAGTGCCATCCCTTCTGTTATATGGTTTTTCACCCACATTTTTAACTGTCAGCCTGGGTGCCTATTGCCAGCCTCTGATGCAAACCTCCTTATTTAGAATCTGACAGAAAATAGTTTTCCTCAAGGGGGTTATCCAAGGCACTTTTCCTCTTAAATGTTTCTCTTAGGATCTGCTTCAGAGGGGGATTTGTTATACAGAATAGGAGTTTGATGAGTTACTTGCTGAGCTAGTCACCAGACAGACATCTCTCCACGCCATTTGGATTGTACTTCCCTGTCCTTAATTCTTTCATTTTGCATGCAGTATTTCAAGATAATCAGTTTTATTTGTTTATTTGTTTGGTTTTGAGCTGGTTTATGCAGAATTCTGTAAGTCCCATTTTATGTTGGTGAAATATTGAGCAGGTGCAGATGTGGCCCATCTGTGAAATGTGTAGTTTATATTGGGCAGTGGGAGAAGAAGAGAGGAAAAATTACTATATGCCTTCTTTCTAGGAGGAGGAGAGAGAAGGAATAAAGTAGAAGAAAGTTATTGCTGTAGCTGGGGCTGGAAGGCATGGATTTGGGCATGCTTCATCCTGAACATGTGATAGTCATGTTCTGACATTTTCTGACTTTGACAAAAAAATGTCAAAACTTTGCTATTCTGAGTGATCCTGCAGAGTGACAAAGAATGACTGTATTGAAAAACGTATTGAAGACTCAGTTATTTTTAGTTGTCACAGAGACAGACTACGCAGGGACTTGAGCTCCCAAATAACCCAGAGTACTGCTTTTCCTTTCCTGTGAAAACGTGAAAAGAGGAATGTGCAGCAAAGGTAGCTAGGTAAAAAAAGTGTTTGTTAATGGTAAGAGGCCAAATGTTCACACTGTGGCACTTTTTAGGAAGCACATAAATGAAATTTGCATCTGTTTTTTCCCAACAAGTTCTTATACACATTTTGCACATTTTATCCCAGAACATGTATTGAAGTGGGCTCGGCTCTATGCCCATCTGCAGCTGATGCACTGGTTTCTGATATGAAGAAGCATAGCGGCACTCTGGCAGATGGGTCTAAGCATGCCCATGCCAGAAAATCAGTGTGTGAGATAAGTTTGAATAAGACAAGTAGATAATTTGAAGGCCAATACAAACCTCTTGGCATTCTCTGCTCAATTAGCTTTGAAAGCAAAAGCTGGCGTGTAAGACACTATCTGTCCTCAGGTATCTCATACAATTCAGCCAATCCCAGTGTTTTCTGTAGCACAGAAAGATTCTGTCAATAAACTAAACTCCTCAGCTAAACTTTGTTTTTAACTTCAGCAAGTACTTAGTCAATTCATAGTCACCCACCATCCACGTAACTTTGGTAATTCAGTAAACTTTTAGCAAATGCTGGATGCTGTTTGGGTTTTTGACTTAGCTTTTTGTATCTGTCCCTGGTTACTGGAATAAATGAACCTTGATGCAAAAAACTCTTAAAAATTTACCTTAGGAGAGGGTTTAAGTACTAGGTGGGGTCTCTGAAGAATCTAAAACCATCTGAAGGCTGTCACTTTTAGAAAAGAATAAACAACTTACCCAGCTACAGAAAATAATTTTTAGCTGTCACAAATTTGTCTTTCTGTATTTTACAAAAAGAAGAAAGTCCTTTGCAACAATTTTCTATGATGTTTCTTACCCCAGAAAACCCTTACCCTAACTGTAGCTTTTGCTTGAAGAAACATTTATGTAATTTCTGCTATGTTCAGATCTTAACTTAATAAAGAAATTTTTTTTTCATGCATCAGCACATTAAATTCTTTTAGCTGAAAAATGTTCTACAGAGGAAATCATTATATAGTCTTCTTAAAAAATATATCATTTTTAGCTGGAAGAATAAAAAAGGGAAACTGGATCTACCCTTGATTCCCTTCTGAAATGACAGTAAAGCATGCATTTGGACACCATATAACCAGTCTGAAGACTTCGAGGAGAGATGGTAAGAATACTCTCCTGGCATCGATGGCAATATGTATAAATCATGTCTCATATCTGACTTTGATAAAAGAATTTCATTACCAATTAATTCTATTAAGGCACCATTCCATTTTTTGTCAGTGCATAACCTATTACTAACTTGAAGTCATTACATTTTTCAGGGAAAATCCATTTATAAGTACTCATAAAGCAAACTAATTGAAAATGTAATTAAATAGAAGCTAGAATCTTAAATAAATGACAGATGCTTATTCCGTAGTTTAAGCACACTAATCAGGCAATGCTTCCCACATAACTTTTGCAAATATTCCTGTATTACCATTTTGCCCTTGACACTGACTACTGCAGCTGCATCATCTTCTGACAAAAGCGGTATTCCAGTCCTGCTTGGGGGTGAGAGGAGAGCCCACGTCTGCTGTGGCCAGCGCTGACGCCCGGGCATCACCGAGGATTTCTGCAGCCCCTTGCCGGTCTCAGCCAGGGCCCCGCAGGCAGCGGGAACAGCGACCCTGGCACTGGCTCACACAAGGCATGGGACAAATTTAGTGTGCAATGTTAAAAGCCTCCCACCCTCAGTTTTCCTCTGCTGTGAGTTCCTCCACATTGCAGAAGTCTCAAATTCACATGCTTAAAATAATTACAAAGGGCAGAGTCCCTCGGGACGGAGTGGGGATAACAAACCTCCTCCTCTGGCCCAGGAACACGCCTCGCCACAGCAGCATGGAGTTTGCACCAGGCTGGCTCTGCGGTTTAAGCAGATGAAGGCTGGGAGTGATGGGTTCAAGGAGACAGTGGCTGGTAAAGTCATCCCCTGCAGATACAACCCCGGGGCGATACTGTGCAGGATCCCGCTCTCCCCGCGGAGGCTCCAGGGCTATGCAGCAGCATCCTCCCCGCTGGCCTCTGTCACGCCAAACTGGTCAACCATGGACTGGCCTGGCAGTGAAAGGACTGGTATTCAGTATTTTCTAGAGTAAATAGTAAAAGTAAATAGTATTTAATAATAAATTTAGTATTTTAACTAATGAATACGTTTGCTAATTAATATATTTAACGAATGAATCTATTAACTAATAAATTTAGTATTTTCAGTCTCCCTCATTATTTGCTGCATTTCCCAATATTTTAATTGCCTGTACACATTGCCTGAACACTTCTGTAAATAAAAAAGTCTATTTCTAACAGGGTCAACTTTTTCAAGGCAGCTAGTACCAAAGCCCATCATCAGCTTCCTAAATCTGCTGCCTTTCAGAAATGCTGAACCGTGACAGCACCTATCAGTTCCAGGCCTAAATGAGGTAATATTGTCCAAAATGATGCACACATCTCTCAAATGTCTGTCGAGAAAAACTTTTCGATAAACGACAGAGTGATGCTGCCTAACCAGCTGCTTAGTCCGGAGTTGGGAGTCGAGCCGAAGGACACCGCATCTACTGTCGCTGCCAAGGCACCAGCAGCCATGTCCCTGCACAGCGTTTGCACGGAGGCTACATGGGTCACTGTGCAGGAGCTAATCAGTGACATGCTCATAATGTCACTTCACTCCAGTGTAAGGGAATTTCTTAACGATGCCCCTTCTGATGTTTGCATGTGTATAGTCAGAAAGGCAGAAATACTTCTAGCATATGTTCAAAATGGCACTGCTGTCTAGAATGCCCTGTATGTTCAACTGGTCTCTTATTTTGCGCTCCACATAAATTTATGCTGAACAATTCTCATCCTCTCCAGCTAATAATTGAATTTATTGTCTCAGATTAGTGTCGAATAATATTGTGGCTTTCCGCCTCAGATTGTCCCTCCTTAGCACCATCCCCAGCATCCAGCCCAGGGGACTCGCTGGGTGTGCTGCACACCCCCCAGCATGCAGCACGGGGCGTTCCTCGCTGCCGACGCTTCTGCTCCTGGCAGAGGCCGAGGCTACGAGCGAGCACACAGTAAAATCAGAGCAAAGCCCACTACACACAACAGGGACAGTGGAACCCAGGTGAAGCCAGCCGGAATCCTCGCAGAACGCCTGCACCCTTTTCTGATTGACGCTAAACCCTCTGCGGTACCTGATAAGCATGGGAAAAAGGCTTCGAGACTGAACCTGAGCCTGCATGTGCTCAAGATCCTCCAGCCTTTAGAAGAAAACCAGTCTCTGGTGTTACCATAGAGAGCTCTTAGGAGCAGAACCCTGTTTCAGAACCCCTATTGACACAAAGCTGGAAGTTTCAAAGTTGTCTATTAATTCTCAAATGTGTCAGTATGGAAATATGAGCAGGTAGACCCAACAATCTCTTCGTTTTTGCCAAAGAACTCTCCAACTTGCCTGTGACATTTTGGGATTGCTTTGCAGTGCAGACATCATCCCCAAAAAAACAAAGTTATCCTGCGACAGATAGGCACCCTCTTGTTCCAAGAAGACTTTGTTCTGCACTTTGCAGAAGCAGACATATCAGTGGAATAAATGTTCAGGCAATGGAAGGATTTGGGGACTAGAAGAAAGGCTGACTGGTGGTAGAAGTACCACTGTTTGAGCATTTCTGTTGCTCAGAGTGAATGCCTGCAGCACGTCTCCATTCTGAGCTCGTTCAGAGCACCCAGTAACTGAAAAATAAAATCTTCCACTGCGAAAAACATACACTTGTCATTGCTGAATTAGAAGCTGGCAATGACAACACTAGCAGATGTTTGGGTTTTTTAAATGCCATTCTATCTTTTGTCTGATTAATTTGCTACCTGAAAAAATGTCAACACGAAATTTTCTGGACTAAAAAAAATCACCCATTTCAATATTAAACAGCAGTGTTGACATATCTTCTTAAGAGGAATAACATTCTTTTTCAGATCATAGCATAAATGTCATTGTAAAGGCTTAACGAGGATGAGGACAAGCACATTAAAATCAAAACATGCTTGAATCATTGGTTCCTTAACAAACAGCAAATATGTAGATTTAGGCTGATATAACTTAATGGCTGCAATGAAATAACTCTGAATTTACAGTAATACAGATGTGGTAGGGGTGAATTCTAACTTTTCTGTTAGTCATTTATTCGGGCTTTTGTATCCTGATTTGTCTTAATTACACCAAACTAATTATAACCAGAAATCCACACATCAGTAGCATCGCACAAAGATTGCAAAAGCTTAACCTTCAACTTCTTGTATTCAAATTGGTAGTGGCATTGGAATGATCACATAACATTAAAATATGCATGTGTACTTCTTTCTTCCTTTTCTGGAGGAGCAGAAAAGCAAAACACAATGATCTTTTGTGAAATATGCTAGTGCTATCAGATGCTTACAGCTCTGGAAGTCAAATGTAGAGAGAAATGAGGAAAACATAAGGGTTTGAGTAAGGGTGGAAAGGACATTCCTGTCTACATCATACTGATCCTATCAGTAACCAGATGACTTGCTTCCTTCTCCCCTTGTTCCCATTCTCCCCTTCTTGCATCATCCCATTTCTGCACAGCTGAGGTGTCTTCAGCTACTGCAATTACAGACTTTGCCATGGGTGATCTTCTGTGCCATCAGTTAAGATCCAGTGAGGTTTTTGAAGCCACAGATTTTGGATCACCACTGCCAAAGATCCAGTGGCCTCTCTCCTTTTCTGTACCAGGGAAGGTCACTTCTCTGCAGCATGTAAAGGTGTGCCTGGCTACCCAATGTAACTTCTCCAGCTGTTGTTTCTGCCAGTCCTTTGCAACACTGATGATGCACATGGAGATCTTCACATCTGGCTTCTGCGTGACCTCAGCGACCCATGCTATGCTACAGGGCTGTGCATTGTTATGGGTAAAAAATATTTTCTTTTTTCCACTTCAGATTTATCATCTATAAGAAGACAGTGGCAATTAAAGTAGATATTCTGTGGGAATTTTTTTTTTTGCTTTCGCGTAAGAGGTCAGCACAACATTTTGCCGGATGACTTATGCTGTTTGTTTGTCTTCATTGTAAAATCACCTCACTCCATCAAATAAGGCAGTATTGACTTATTCCCATTTTAAAATTCCATGCTGCCGGATGCCCAGTTAGCACTCTAAGCAACCTTAACAAGAGTTTAAAAGGACAATAAAGAAACTTTTCATCCAAACAAAACAGCAGTAGCAGAACTTTTTCATAGCTGTTCAAACCTTCAGCCAGATTAATTCCCCTCTCCTAGGTATGCTTTGGTCTTTCACTACAACAGCCCATTTAGATATCTAAAAAACAATAATTTCTGAGCACTAGTTTTGTTTTCTCCCTATCTTATCACAGAAATAATTTGGGATTCTTCAAAGAAAAAGAGAGATCTTTGCTGTGCAAGGAGGGTGTGGGCATATTCAGGCACTTGGTCACAACAGCAGGGGAAGCTCTCGAGGCCCCAGGCACGTCTCAGTCTCTTGCATCACTGGCTAAATGAATCTTTTGGTTTTACAGCCTCCAAATTTCCTCCAGCTATTCACACAACAATAATAATTTTGACACATGATTACAAGAACTTGTTTTTACCTTGAGCAAAAGAGTCTGAATGTGATCTTTTAGCTATTTAAATCTGTTTTCTAAACTGACATTGGAATTTTTATATCAAATCAAGGGAGGCTTTCTGGGTGGAATTCAGTTGCTGGAACATGGATGTCTAGTGTCATTTTAGATGCTTTAGGGCGTTACACCTGGCTGTTGTTCCAGACAGTTGGAGTTTTGCTGTCATATCTGCTATTCGGTACCTAAACCAACACTACAAGTCTCTATTTAGATACCTGAATGATTCATTCTGTCCCTTACCTTAACATCATTTTAAAAGATATTTAAACATCACTGTAAAGATATTTTAACTCTATGTCTTTGAATTACTGTTCTCTTCCTTCCTTGCTGCATAGTATTGTTCCCTTTTATTTTCAGCATGCCTCCCTGTGAAGGATAAAACCCCATTTAGAGTTCTCCAGAGGAACTCCAATTGGAGAATGGTTACAATTTTACCTCCCTTACAAAATACATTCTCCTTAACAACATCAAAACACAGCATTTCGTTCTTGAAAGAAAAAATTTATTTTTAAACTTCATAAAAAATCATAAAATTCCATTTTAAATAACTTTTTAAGTGCCCAAGAGGCTCGAAAGAATCATAGCTTACCATCTATCTAAATATATGCAGAATATTCCTGGAAGTTTCTACAGAAAGTTATTTTCTGAACCCTCAGTTATTCCTCCAAATTCTTGACATCTCATGTGACAGACAATACCTAAAGAAGCGCGGTCTAAAAAGAATGCAAGGATAATGGCTTAATTTTATATTGAAGTTTTTTCCAGCTTGCAATTTTAGAAATAAATTTCTGGAATTTATAAAGACTAAGTACAACAGCAACATGTCTTTAAACAATATTCAGATAACTTCACGGCCTCAAGATCAGCTTTACTTAGCAGCATTTTTCCACAATAGCAAACAAATCTATTCTGAGAAGAAGAACAGATAAGACTGGCAGAGGAGAACAATGCATCCACTTGGTTACGTCTACTTTCTAGCTGTTAAGGTTTATTTGTAAAGTTAAATTCAACAGTTGAAAGTAAGGCTGTTTTCTCCAGTAACTGGTGTTAGACTGGACCCTGGAGAAAGAAGTTAAATCAAGCTGCTGTTTTGCTGCAGTCGAAGTTACCAACAGCATGTATTGGAATGAGCAGGCATTTGGCATTACCTCCAGACTAGTAGAAAATGAAGTGTTTGCATTTCTAGAAATGCATAAATCATCCTTGCAATGCCTGCATGAAAATGCATGCAGGCTTAAAACGAACAGCAATATTTATGATGTAACATTATCTATAACAAACTACATTCGTAATTCATACTTCCCAAGAATAATTTTCAACATTTTCTTACCTATTCTTGCCCAAAACAAGGTGCAAAATGCTGTATGTTTTAAGTTTGGCTAGATTAAAAAGCCATTTTTCCATATTTATAGAAAATTTCAAAACAACTTTCTGTATGGCCTGGGAAGTAAGTTTTCTGTGGTACTGGCCCATTAATATGCATTCATAACTAAAAGCAGTAATTTTTAATTTTGGTTATAGGAAAACATCAAAAAAGATCTAAGCAGAAAAAATATCATTAAACAGAAAAGTAATTTAGTATAAGAAAATATATTTATTATGAAATTTAATTTCTAGGCCCATATCCAAAAGGCACCTTAAGCACAGAAGTCGAGTGAGATTATACATATGCTGGCAGGTATACATATGTTTAACACCTTGTCTAATTGGCAACCTTCTTTGTTTAATGCTTACATCACCCAAATTACACCCCTATATCTGCACACAACATTCACGCACTCATTTCTGTTGTAACAGCAAATAATGCGAATTTATAGTTGCACGTGACTTTGTGAGGGTATTGATCAGTATTCTTTTTATCTGCCTCTACGCTTTGCAGAAAAAGGATCAAATATGAATGGTGAATAAACATAAACCCAGAGAGCAAAGCAGTCAGGTAACTGCCTTCTGTCACCCATCCACCCACCCGTCTTTCAGAGTGGGATGTGGATGGTGAGGTGGATGAGGAATGCAAACCCTACACTTGTCCTGAGGAATTTACAGTCTCAACAGATGAACAAGTCCTCCGTCAATAACATATATTCACTGAAAAGCTGTGAAACTACTGTTTCTTATGCATATTTCTAGATTGTAGAGTAACTGACACATACCCAATTCACCACTGAGCTGGTCCCTTACTAAAATCAATGCTTCGCATACTGGATCAAAACAGACTAACTTCAGCAAAAACATCTGTCCTGTAGTGGTGGCCCAGAGAAGTGAAAGCTTTCCTTCTTCTCCACCATAAATTCATATTCAACATATGAGGAAAGCATGGACGAAGTGGAGAGGAGAGTAACAGGGAAAACCAGTAAGACATGAGGAAGAGAAGACAAGATATGAGAGAAACTGAAACCTCCTCACTCCAGGTCAGGCACGGGGTTTCTGGAGCCTTACTGACAGCGAAGCACGTAGTAATTTTTAAATAAGATTGTTATAATAATCCCACTGAAAATCAATGACAACTGCCCACTCAGGGTGTGATTAATCTAAATGAACCTGTGTACGCTGAGAATGTCAGTGCATGACAGAGCCAACATGAGCAACAACCACAGTCAACAGAGTTTAGTGCACAATTCACCTCATTCTGAAGTTAATGCCTAGATTTGGTCAGATGAATCTCATCTTCAACTCTGTTGACTGTGTTGAGTTGATCCTCCCAGTTACAACAGTAGCCAAGACAGCTGGTTCAAATGTAGACGCCTATGTTGCATGGCTCCACGTTCAGTCAGAGGAATGCCAAACCTGACTCCGATGGATCCACTTGAATAATTGCAATGAAACAGACTACTTTTGATGCCGAGCATTAGAGCAAGCCAGGGAAAAATCCAGACTTAAAAACACACAATCAGAAATCTGGAGCAGGAAAAAGAAGACAGTCTTAGCCGTCTGCACAGAATGAAGATACCAAGGAGGGAGAAATATCTGGAGGCCACAGGAACACCTTGCACTAATCCATAGATACATTTCATGGCTTTTAACATGCTAAAGAGACATGATGCCATTTTCAAACTTGAATAATGTTAGGAAAAAACCTACATTTTCTCCTGAACATTCATTGTCTTAATGCTTGAAATACATTTCCTAAATTTAGACTTTGCCATGGTTGTTGTACTTATTATTTAATGAATGGTGTTAGTGCAGAGTAAAGATGTAACTTCATATTAACTTAAATATCAGAGCCATAATCTTTTCTCCCCTTGCCCCAGCTCCTGGCCAATCCGGGGAGTGATTCACTTTGAGCCCAGATGTTGCCTCATGCAGCAATGTTGGCATCCTTTACTCACACTGAATCAGTCAGCTCCTGTTCCCAATGGGAGACATATGTTCCCTTCGCCTTTGCTTTCACACTTGCAGGGTTACTCTTTGCTTGTTTCTCCTCCAGCACAAAACGTGTATCATTTCTGTTTAACTGTGAGTCGTCTTTTCGTTCCAAAATCTCTACATCTATTAAAACTTTAGTAAAAGTGTTACAGAATCCATGTGAGGAAGGAAAAGGACAAGACAGATTTGTAGCGATGGACAAAATCACCGGCCTTTATTCCAGGATGTATAAGCACCCTCTCAGACTGAAACTCAGGATGTAAGTTTCAGCAGACAAGAAGGATATGTGGATATTTATGGATATAGAAGGATACAGCTGTTCTGAGATAAACTGAATAAAAACTTTAATGGTCACATGTATCCTTTGATTTCTCCTGTCATCCAAAAATAGGGATGTAAATGCTCCTGGTTTAAAAATATCACAAGAAAACCAGACGAAGAAGCAGATCAGTAGTTAAAAAGTGACAATATTTCTCAAAGATTGCAAAGCAATGCAATTCAAATAGTCCCCACACACTTTCCATTTCTACACTTCAGAAGACAGGCAGAAAATTCAGTCTCCAATGTAATCATATGCTTTATTACCTTCTGATGCTCAGGTAGCCAAAAGTGTGATCACATTGTAAATGGGCAGATAGCTAAACTCCTATATTATGTGCAACAGAACAGAGCGATACTACTCCTTCCTTCTCAAAAGTTATCCTTATTATTTGATTAGGTGGAAATAATCCATCATTCAGAATACACACAAACTTCTCTTCTGCTGTCATTACCCTTTCTTGCTACTTCTGCTTAAAAAAAACCAGAAATCTTCTAAACAAATAAAATTAATCAATTAATAAAGTTAACCATAAATGTTTTAAGTATTCCTTCCTCAGTCTGAATTTATTTTTATAAATCCATGGTACACGCTCTTTATTAATCCTTTGGAAGTGTAACCATGGGTATTTTTTCCCTTGCAGGATTATGCCTTTGAACATGAAGAAATTGTTGATCTCTCCGTTCATTTTTTATTTTCCACGTTAATTAAAAACTTGTCCAGATGGCACTGTACAAATGTCTTTCATGCAGATTTCTGGCTTTGAAATGCAGCTACCCACCTCAAAATACAGCATTTCTGTCTGCTTGGGAAAATAGCTCTCCATGGTTCATTTTATGTATAGTATAGTGTGGGGGAGAGAGTGTGTCACTTGGAGTAAAAGGAGTGGAGAATCACCTCCAAACCTCTCACTTGCCATGGAAATCTCCACATAACCATTTGTGTGTGTGTACAGTGTGTGTGTGTGTGTGTATGCACACACGGATGCCTCAGAAGTAAGAATAACAAAAAAATTCATATTACCTTAATATAATTTCTACATATAACCCTCAGCCAGGTGGTTAATAAGAGCAGAAACCAGTAGCATCAAGATATTTCACATTTTTTGAGACAAATGACTAAACCAAGTTTAAATCCTCACCTAAGAAGTGCCAGAAAACCACATGCCCTCACTAGGTCTGATCTCCCCACTCAAGAGGGTTCTGAGAAAGCATGCAAGCAAATAAATCGCTATTCAGGGAAAGACAAAATGGTGATACATTTAGCATACAGCAAGAGTAAATCCCCCTCCCTTGCTCACACACCTCCAAATGCCCCTCATCCAGAAGAAGGCATCTACTGGCAGGGAACCCTTGGTGCCCGTAAGCTGCCCACTCAGCCTTGCCGGGCGCTGCCCTGTCCCTCTCAACTCCGGGACTCCCCTGTGGGCACCTGGATGACTGCAGTCCTCTCCTGGGCTAGGTAGGTGTCCTGTCATCCTCCACACCAACACTCCTGTTTTGATTGCACTCAAGGAAGCCTCATGCTAAGCCATTTCTCACCAAAAAGCCTGCTAATTGTCACTGTTTCTTACACCGAAATCCCCATCACAATGGAAAGAGCATTCAGGGCTGTGTAACAGAGACCTGACTGCCCAGGAATGAGGTCTTTGACACGAGTTAAAATCACCTTCTCTTTTTCAAGAGCCAACCCTTTTTCAAGAGCCAGCCTTCCTGTGAAACCCAACCTATCTGTGGTAGCTCCCCAGATGCTACCAGTGGAACTGCTGGTAATTACTCAATGTAGACTAAGGCCACCATGGTCCCGCTTTCTGCTTTTCGCCAACAGTGGGATAGACACCTCTTTGTTTTCTTGAATAGATAGATAGACCTGTATATGTAGTTATTACAAACAAATATTGATTTCCCATAAATAATGTATTATGAGCTCTTCAACTGCTCAAGTAAGCGACTGCACTTTTTCATGCTGTGCCTGCAGTCCTGTCTGCATGTCACAGACTTTACTATCCTTGCAGTTCTGTTGCACGCATAACACAGTAACTAGACAAAAATGACTCTGATGTGTCAAGAGCAGAAAACCGTCAAATGTTTTCTTTAGCAGCACGTGACTCTCTAAGACTTGTTTGTGAAAGAGCCAACACACTGTGCTACCCCTATTTGAATATATGGCTTCAAAACACACTGCAATTAAAAGCTACAACAGGGTTCATTTAATTTAGAGGATGATGTCATATTTCCTTCCATGCCTCCTAACTAAAGAAAAACAAAACCTTCTGGCCAGGTTTTATTTTCCTCTATTGATTCCAGATATGTCCATTAAGCTCAGCCTTAAGAAGAGGTGTTACTCCCACCTCCAAGGCTATCAAAGGAGGACAACAAATAGAAAGTCCCGAGGAATATGAAGAGTGGCTATGTGACAAGAAGAAGAATGTTAACAACCTTAACCATATTTGATGAATTAAATGCTTACTGCTCTGTGGGTGTTTGGTCTGCAACGCCTGCCACTGATATCAATAGAAGTCTTGTCTAAAAACCTCAGGTTGCATTCTCAAAATTCAGGGGATAGGCTGAACTTTAAAGGTTTGACTGTTGAAAACGATGACATACTTTTCCTTCTAGTTTCACTGTGATCACACCCCCTTGGAAAGCAAACAGGATCAAATCTTAGCATTGGGCTTCGGAGAGGAAAATGCCTAGATGGTGGTCTAGCTCATTTACATGGTCCCATGAAGGACTGCTCCTTGCAGTTTATTTTCTAGTACTTTGTTCAAACTGTTTTTCAATATTTGAACAAGAAATGTTGCCCTTTCGAAGAGTCTGTCAGATCTGTCAGGGCCTGTATTACTGTAATTAGTCTTACATTTCCTCTTTTGTTCATCTACCCCAGGTTTTAGGCTGTTGTATCCCACCAGTTTTTTTTCCATTCCTTGCAGAAAACATTCTATAAGGAAACTCATTAGTACTAGGAGATGGGGAAGGGAAATGAGAAATCCTGGTCTGTTTAAAGTTGATTACAAAAATTCTATAGTGATTGCAATGGGGCCACGACTAGACACATGGGCAAGGCTCTGCTCCACACATAAATTCAGCATCTCACTCAGCTTATGGGACTGAGGTAGAGAGGAAGAGAAAGAGGAGCAAAGCTCTGCCTTGCGCCCTCTTGAATCTGGGCTGTTCTGGCTGCTAGTTTAGATACAAACGCCACCATCAGCAGCCTGCATGGACCCTAGCACTGCTTTGAAACCCCACTGAGATACCTCCCTTGCATATCTTACTCTGGTGCTATGACTTATGAGCTTAACATAGCTCCACGGCTCTCTTCTCTCATGCCAATGGCTCTCCCCCAGCTGGATGTGAAGATTTTACTTCCCTCGTAAGTCACCACTTGCCCATTTCCATTGGATAAATGGGTGGCATGAGGAACAAGGCTCAAGCCCCTATTCTTTCATCTTAATTTTGGTGCCTTGATCTTGGTGTTAATGTGTTGTCTGGCTTGTAATAAATTACACAAGCCCCTCATGTGTCAGGTTCTTCGCTTTAAAATTGGAATAATGATTTCAGCTTTTTAATGTACTTTGAAACATGTGGACATAAAGTGCTACCATGAGAAGAAGGGGCTTTTTTTATGTGTTTTGTCTTTTCAGTACAGGCTCATTCCATAAATTATCAGCATTAGCTCTTTAATGTGAACACATCTTCGATGTTGTTGTTGAATATACTCTTCAACACTTTGCTGATAATATAGAATCTCTGTCTACTATTTCTGCTAATTTCTATAAAACCTCATTCTGTCACCAGCAATATATATTTCACTGAAGACTGTGTGTCCTTGTCTTGTCAGAAACTGCAACCTTCACTTTCTTCTTTCATCCATAGTTTTATGTGTACTGCAACAGCCATAAGTAATTTTTGTTTCCAGATCCAGCATAAAGAAAATCACTAGTTTACGGGACAAGCTATTATTTCCTCATATTACGTTGCACTGCCCTTTTTTATGCATTATCGTCTGTCCTTTAAATCCCTTGCTTAAAACCTCCTTGGTGATTTCTTTATTTCTCCCTTAAGCAGCCTCTGATTTTCAGGTTGGCTTCCCTGCAGAGTAATCTATCATCTCACTTCTCCTTTACCTTCCTCCGTTCCATAATCAGTACTTTGGAGTTTGTGCTGGACATCTGGTGGACTACAGCTCCCAGATCAAACATGTGATTACCGGGGGTGAACCACTGTCTTTCCATGTAAGTGTGCAGGAATGTGATGAGAACCACCATCCAGGAAAGCACCTGGAAAAGGCAATGACAGGACTCAGTCGCGTGCAGGATGTCTGGCACTCAGCAGCCACAGAGCATTCTGGGTTGCAGCCTTCCATCTGTGGGGTGACCTGGGCAGAAACATGTCCTTAATGTCCCAGGCGCGGTCGTGGTGGGATACAAATGGTGACTTTGGCTCTCGCAGGTGTGACAGCCAGCACAGTGCGGGTACTTCCCCATCAGCAGGCAGACGCCTGGGGAAAGTGCGGTGGCCCTGGGCCCATGGCAGGGAGGAGGTGTTTCAGCTCTGCCATGGCTTCTTCCGAGGGTGCCACACAGCTCAGTGCTCAGCCTAATGGAGGCGTGCAGAGAGACAGGAGCCATCTCCAGCACCCCAGCGTCCAACAGCTTAGGCACTTGCAGTGGTGTCCAGGTGCCTGGCAACAGGCAGCCAGTCTGCTGAGGACACCGCAGGGCCAGCTTGGCTATGCTCCTCTGTGCAACCTGAGCCCAAACTGGTGAGGAAGAGCTGTGAGAAAGTCAGCGGAATGCTAGAAAAATAAACGTACAGTCAAGGGTAGGGGCGTTGAGACAGGGGTGGTCAGTCGCTCAAGGACTCGTGAGGGAAAACAGCTAAGTATGAGCTCCTGAGGGAGGAAAGCAGGGAGGCAGGTCAGGATGAACGGCAAAGCCTGGGCTTGTCAGGGTAAGTCAGATCTCCAGCTCAAGTCATCAGTGTGGGCAGAGCAGGTGGGAGCGGTTCTCCTCCCCCTCTACTCTGCTTTAGGAAGGCCCCATCTGGAGTACTGCGTCCAGTTCTGGGCTCCCCACTTCAAGAAAGATGAGGAGCTACTGGAGAGAGTCCAGCGGACGGCTACGAGGATGATGAGGGGACTGGAGCATCTCTCCTGTGCGGAAAGGCTGAGGGAGCTGGGATTGTTTAGCCTGGAGAAGGCTGAGAGGGGACCTTATAAAAGCTTATAAATGTCTTAAGGGTGGGTGTCAGGAGGATGGGGCCAAACTCTTTTCAGTGGTGCCCAGTGACAGGACAAGGGGCAATGGGCACAAACTGAAGCATAGGAAGTTCCATCTGAACATGAGGAAGAACTTCTTCCCTCTGA
>Ga0065711_1028041_pt1 | contig 44105 bp, 19 predicted proteins | sample Hoacrofraction12_FD_59098 | JGI IMG/M metagenome (GOLD analysis project Ga0065711, IMG submission 59098) | Hoatzin crop microbial communities from Cojedes, Venezuela - Epithelial fraction 12 v2 (version 2) | ecosystem: Host-associated > Birds > Digestive system > Esophagus > Crop | place... | reverse complement strand
CCCCCCCTTTTTTTTTTTTGAAAATGTTGTCTAGTGTGACAAATTCCTGTAACTGAAAGGAAAGAAATCTCTCTCAGAGCAGCTTGGAAATCATCTATGACAAAGAAAAGAATATGCTCCGTAAATAGGGATGAGGATTTCTCTTCCACATCAGCACAGTCAACTGGTCCTAAACCTAAATCATTCCAACAAAGACCTAAAGCCTAGGGCCTGAAAGACAAGAAATAAATAAGAGCAAATATTTATGTGGGTTGGCAGATGGTGGTTTATTTGCCTGAATAATAAAATGTGATTTTGCCTGTTGATCCTTCTGAAGCATTGTTTTCCTGCATAGGATCTTTCACATGCCTCTGATTTCCCAGTTCTGAAGACCGGAGATTGCTCTCCCCTGTCTGCTTCCTCCTGCTGTTGCAGCAGCAGCTGTCTGTCCGTGCTCTGGCAGCCCCAAGAGGACACCTCGCTCAGAAGCTGACACTTAACGTGCTGTCGCTCAGTAACCCAGCAGCACGTGCTGGTTCCAACACTGCCATTGGCATGTGCTTAAACTTCTGAACTGAGATACTTTGATGTGATATTTTAAACAGAGACTTTTTTCCCCTTTTAACTGCAATTAATAAGGTCCAATCCATATGACAACTGCCACGTGAGCGATCTTACCTTGGGCACAATCTTTCAGAGAATTTAGAAAAACCCCACGTGAATAACACATGAAAGCGTGAAGCCCCTGGAAGAAACCAGACCTGTTCTGCACTGTGTTAATATCAGTTTACTTAAGCCTGAACTTCCTTTGTGCATTTTAAAAACTTCAAAAGGAAAAGGACATCTTCTATTTTGAATATAGATTGTTTGCCTCTTCCCAAGATACTGGTTATAGCTGCTGGAATCTCTGCCTTAATTACAACTCAAATGATGACAGGCTCAAATGATCTATTCAAAGACACCTCTGTCGAATATTTTTAAAGAGTTAACACATGAATTTTGTAACATGAAAAGCTACCTGCTGGTCTTGCAGATTTTTTTAAGCAGTATTTTAACAGACTCTCATCTGGTAACATGTTGAAGTCACAGTTTCCCATTAGAACAGAGAAGTCTCAGGTATTGTCATTCTGTGAGCCATTCCAGAAGTGAAAAACCAGTGCAGTTTACTACTGTTGTTATTGCCAGTTTCAGGCCATTTACCCTAACAGGTTGCATATTGAACTTTGATTAATGGAGCTTTTTAGCAGTCTCAAGTGGTACTCAAATGGATCTTAGAATTTTTTAAAGACTCTTGCTTATGAAACGTTAGTATTAGTGCTCTCTACAATAATTTGAATTCAACTAGACACTGAATTCATATTTACTTGCCCAGCTTCAAACTGTCAAGAACATAATCAGAGAAAGTGATTCTTGGCAGAATGTAGTAAAACAGAGGTTTGGCTGAGACTTGAAGCCAAACTGAGTGATACACACTTCTCCTGTCAATGCAGTGGGTTGGAAATTTGGCCTCTTAATTTTCTGTTTTGCATTTTTTTTAAAATGTTATTTAGTGTTTTTCATGACATTTTTTAGCATTAAAATCAGTAATTGCAGACCAAATACCAAAATACTGCTGGCGAATTCTGGTGCAAACCACCACACCATAAGTTAATGCCTCACCGTACGTATCTGTAGCAGAGGCAAAGGCTGTTGTCGTACCAAAGCTGTGCTTCTTTTGCAGGTTTGTGAATGCCCTGCACGGCTGCAGCACTGTGATGCGCAGCAGCAGGCCCTCCCATCTGCAGCAGGGACCAGGGAGCAAAGCCCAAAATGTTACATGCTTTCGACAAAAGGGTTGGAGCTACTACCTGGACACTCACATATGTACCAGGATGTCTTTGGATCACTGGGAATGCACTTCTTTCTTTCCTCCAATTTCTGTGCAACTCACAGTCTCCAATGGTAAAAGCAGGACCTCTATTTTTAAAAATCAAGTTAAATATTTAATTCAAATGAACTTTTTAGCAAGACAGCAAAGGTCACGCCTGAGATGTAAAGGGCCCTTCATTTTGCAAAAGGCAAAACTTAAAAAGAAAAAAACAGACCCTCCCACATGAATCAAATCAGAGAAAGACTTAAGTTAAAGTTTTTATTGCTGCGTGCTCCCCAATACAACAAACAGTATCAGTAGTGTACACTTTACAGAACGAGAAATTAGCTTGGTAGAAAAGAAATCAAAAAGGTACAAGGATTATTTACACCTACATTGTATATACGTAAAAGATCAAGACAGAGAGAAAAGAGAATTGGACTTTTGGGGAATTTTGAAGAAACAAACACACCCTATTTTTCTGTTTGAGGCTCAGGGATTGTCTGTACAACCTGTTTAATACTAATTTATTGGACCTTCAAAAGCCTTGAAGAAAGGTAGCAGCAGTTCTTTAGAGGTGTTGAGTCAATACTGTAGTGGGTTAGATTACACGCATCACAATGCAAGGTGCGTCTTGTGTAGCGTGACTCTGTACTTCCTCAAACAGGATTAACCTACCTACATTCTCATTTACTTTAAAAGTCTTCTGACAACAATTTTCATCCTTATTTCTTTCTAGTGATTCCGCATAATCACTAGAGATGTCTCTAGAATTTAATCTTTGGGGTTCTAATCTACTTTATAGCATTTTAGAGATACATCTTCGCTGTTCTTTTAAATGGGTTGATCATAAGGACTTTTTACAGGGGAGCAAAAATTGCACGTCAAACTTTAATAACCTATTTAGAAATTAAAGATGCCCGTAATTAAAAACTGTCATAAGACTTTTTTTTAAAGAATAAGATCAACAATTTCTCTACAGTAGTTTTAGTTAGCTTAAATTTCTGTTCTATCCATAGGACATAGCATGTACAGGTATCTAGTTACATCTCTGTATTTTATCTTGGCAAAAAGAATAGTCGACTGCGCTTAGTGTAAATATTTAGTACATAAAATACTATCAAGAAATCAACTTTTAATAAATATCTTTAGTTCTTAATCCTATATACAAGTACTTTACAGCAACACACAGGAGAGAGTGCGATTGGGTGAACTGTGAACAAGATGGTCATTGACATAAATTACTAGTATATTATTGCAGTCAGATGCATTGTGGGTGTGGAGATTTTGAGGTGAACCATGCTGAAAAATAAATATCTCTCTCACCTTTAAATCAATGCTTCCAGTACGAAAAAAAAAAAATCTATTTTAAGTCTTGCCACAGCTATTTCTTGTTAGCGCCTATTCTACCTCTGTGATGCTTTTTCAGCTTCAGAAATAACAAACAGATCATCTGGAAAACAGAACTCATTTTTGACTCGCGAACATTACAGTACTTACAGTATATACATGGTTTCCTACACTGGTCTGACCTCTTCGGCAAAAGGAGACGTAAGGGACGGCACTGCTACTCATCAACGGAAGCAGTGCCTGCTCAGCGTAGGCCGCGGGTGTCAGTCTTCATTTCACAGGCATGTGAAACTGTTTTTCCAACCTGTGACTGGAATTACACTAAAGTTTCTAAACCTACTTTTAATGGGCAGGTGGTTCTAAGTAGACTCATACCTTTAAGTTTATGCTTTTTTCTCCCTGTTTCAAAAAGAAAGCATCACATTGTTGATACTCTAGAAAACCCCTTTCCTAGTGTCAGTAGATGTAATTCATATGAAAATGGAACTCCTCCTTTTATGATAATGCTGCTTTAAAAATCAACTTTTGGAATGTAAATAAGGCAGTACTCAATGGCAGGCACCTAGCAATTGTCCAGAATGCAACATAGGTAAACAGTTGTCTGACTGCACAAAACTCTTAAAAATAATACTGATTTTCTGCAATATACAGTATTTACACAACAGCTGCAAATTTGCTTATACAATATCTGTTTATATAGATAAATTAGCAAAACAAGTCTTATTGAATCAGTTGTTCCATTGCAAAAGTATTTTGTATAGTGTAAACGTTTGGTACCTCTTGTAGTGGGGCATTTTCTACATGTGAGTGTTTAAAACCAAAAATAATGAGGTGACTGCTGAGGTCAGGGCCACTTTTCTGTACTACAGCTTGACTGATGCCCTCAGCAACTTTTGCTCACTATTAGGAATATTCTTTGGTGCTTTCCTTCAATACCTTCAAGCTAGCCAGATAACGGAGTATGGGAGGAGGACAGGAGTGACTAGAAAGTGAACCAGCACTTCTTGTTCTTTGTATTTACAAGGAAAATGAGTTGATGACCTGCAGTGTCCTGCTTGTGGAAAACAGTATGCACCATAGAGTCCAGAAGTAAGGAAATTAAACCCAAAGCGCCAGACAAAGCCTCTTTCTATGACTATCCTCCACAAGGCATTCACGTTCATGTTTCCACAGTGGAGGACCTCAAAGGCCATCTCTCTTCAACATGCTTCTCGCTCTTCCTTGAGGTTCTTGATGGAGAAGGAGCACCCATTGTGGTGTTATTAGCTGGCACCACAGGACCAGCTGCTGCCAATGCAAAGGCATTATGAGGACTGAGACTGCTGCCGTTGGCAGGTGACTGGTGCAGCAAAGCAAACAGCCTAGAAGTCTTCCTTGTCTGAGGAGCTCTCCATTGTGGAAATTCAGCACTTTTGGGCTTGGAATTGGACGGGGAGATGTGCGTATCTGTGTCCTCTTCTGCAAAAGAATGCCTGCCCAGAGAACTTCTCCGAGGCAGGAACTGTGCGTGGTTGGGCACTACAGGTGTTGGCATCATCAGAGCCCTAGGCAGATGGCTCTGATCAAACATTGCTTCCTCTTCAGTTTCAGCAGCTTCGGTAAGGAACGGCGGTGGGAGGGTGCTGCTGCGCTTGCTGCAGGACTCGCAGCACAGCTTGTTGTAGCCAGGGATGGAACAGTAACGTGCAAGCACTTCCATTTGACAGAAGATAGATTTGTCTCCCATACAGGGTTCATCTGCAAAACAAATGTAACATTAATTGTAAACGTAGAGAAGAATGCTGAAATGCCCTGACAGCATTTAGATGGGCACTGATAATGTTCTGCCTGTGTTTCATAAATGATGGGCTACTCTGAATAGGCAACCTGAGATGCTTCATCCCCTGACAGAACTCACTGCTACCCTAAAAAATAACCCTAGTTGGGAACCAAAGAAATCGGCGGACACTTTGAAATTGTCAGCTGCTGTGCACATCAGAAGCAAAGAGCTGTGGAAAGGCATGTTGTATTTGTGGAGGGCCACAGACAACAATTTCCAGTGTTAACCTACTAGAGCACCCACATACCAGGCCAGATGTAGTTCTACCCACCCAAAATCACCTTCACTTCTAGCCTGAGGCCATTATTAATCAACAGCATTCAAATCAATGAAATCTTCCTTTAAAGAAATTAAATCTCAAGCAATATCTCTCAAAGATGCATTTTACGTGATGTCTTAAAATAAGATGTTATAGTTGGATAAAGTTCTGTTTGGATAAAGTCCGAGATTTTCACTGACCTAACTGTAACTGGAGAACTGATGGGAAAGCTTTTAACAGATAGTTCTGACATAAGATGTCTTGCAGTTAAATGCGTGACATTCAGTCAGGGAAAAGATCTCAAAGAGCTCAAAGATCTATTAGAGATCCCAAAAATGTCAATGAGCATTTGCTGGATGATTGTTCCACAAATAGAGATGCAGTGGTCACATTGGACAAAACTGGTAGAGTGGAAAGCGGTAATGCAAGAAGTCAGAAGAAAAACAAGGCTTTGACAGTGAGCTGAGAGCACATCAGTACTCGGGCTCCTTCAGACTGCCACATGAGCTCAAAGGTGAAGTCCTAAGTTTTCCTGTTACCGGGACTGGGACAAACGCTGAGAGTTTGTAACACTCATGAGTACGTGGCACTGTTGAGAATATCTGTTCTTAATCTTGCAGTCTGTTGTGCTGACTATATCGAGGTACAAGCTTGGTATTCTGTATGGGAATGTGAGTTTAAATTAAAACTTCACTCTCACAGAAAAAGTCAAATTCTGAGTTAGTATCTGAGCAGAGCTGTGTCAAGGCACAGAAGACGATGGGAGGTTGGCTCGGGTCATTTCAAATGAGTTGCACTACTTGCAGATTTCAAAATCAGGAAATTTAATATTTCCTTATTATTCTCCTCTCTGTGTCTAACTCATCCTACTGCTCATTTATACTGTTACTTATCTGTGTAGTTTGGAATATCATGTGCCTTGGCAGCATGAACACCCAACAGAGTAATGCAGGAAGGTGCCTCAGAAGGTCACCTTGTCCAGCCTTGCAGCAGGGTCAACACTTTTCAGAAAAGCATCTTGCTATTTTAAAGTTGACGCATCTGTAGGCAGAGGCGTAATCACCTTCTCACAGACATCTACAGGGACCATCAAAGCAGACCATGCGCTTCAATGTCGTGTTCCAGCCGAACCTGTGTCTCTCCCATGGAGGACTCAGCCCAGCAACTGGGACTCCTGAGAAACCTGGGGCATCTGCGTCTCCCCTCACACTCCTAAATCGGGTGCTAAGGCCCTGGCAGCACTCCAGAAGCAGACCAGGAACCTACAAATATGTAACACTTCAAGGGACATAAAACCAGCAATGGGGAGAAATGAGTAGCTTGGTGCATCCAGTAACTATTCAGACACTTTGGGGAGAGATCAGCAAAAAGTTTCTATTAGCAGAATTTTCCTAAGATACTATGGCTGGCTTGAAATGGTATTGACAGATTTTACGTAAAATAGAAGTGTGCAAAATTAGAATGTGAAAAGCCCAAAGTTAACCCCAGCTATTGAGAAGATCTGTTCCATGTCTAGTCCTCCATTCATAGTTAGCAATTATATAGTCAACATTTTAATGAGCAACAGATGGCATGTAACACCACTTACTAAGCTCTGAAATTATATTAGCTTTACATACAGTGATATTTTTCACCTGTGTACAGGTTCTGCCTCACCACATGTCAACAGTATATCAGGCAACCAAGTTTTCCTATTTTAAAATATTAACTGTAGCCCAACCTCTCGATCAGCGTAAATCAGCTTAATTCTACTGAACTCAGTAAAATTACACACATGCACATCAGTGGGGTTGTGGGATGTTGTTCATAAATAGCAAATTATATGACTGCAGCATGTAATATAAAAATTTTCCTTGATTCTACTCCTGATGTGCTTCCTTGGATAGATGTTTGCTGGTTCTTCACAAACCTAGCATTAAATCTGTAGCTTTGCATGGGAATGTACATACTCCATGAAGGTGCTATAAGACTATTTTCAGCAGGAATTTAGCATGGGAAATTCAAGGGCTATATTTATAATTAATCTAAACTAGAAAAGCTAATATTGAAACACAAATCTTTGCATCACATATAGAACAATCTTTATGCTTCTGTGTAAATGAAAGCACCTGATCTGGAAAATTATGGCAGTCATCTTGTTAACACACTATGATTTATGTCAATATATAGCAAATAGTATCACCTGAAGTGAGAAACCAAAAAAGAAAGTACCAAACAATTATTTTTGCCTTTCCATAGTGACAATGTATCTTATTTAGTCCTTTTCTCTCATGGTTAATTTTTGTGATACCAGTTTGTGATGGTTTAGATTTCGTGACTCAAGTGCTAGTGCAAAGATTTGGTTTTGTACTTATCTACTTTCAGTAGGTTCCATAAGTACAATCTTGAAGCTGTATACTTACATAATCCCCCCCTTTTTTTATTTAGGTTAATTCTGCACAACCTAGTCAACCACTTCCTATTCAGTATGTAAGTGCTTGTATCCTTCCGCTGATGTTCATGGTAAAAATTCTCCTTATCACAATTTGTTACTTGCTTCGCGGTAACTAAGAGTAGAAGACACAAGAAAGTGTATTGGCTCCCTAGGGATTCTAAAGAAGATGAGGCTACTAGAATATAATTTAAATCAAATGAAAAATTTTCATGTTAGATTTTAGAACTGACGCATCCCTTACAGAAGGCATCACTGTAACTCTAAGTTCACTGCTTGCTGACAGCATACCATTGAGAAATCTCGCTGAAAGTTGGTATTTAGGGACTAAAATTTAAAACAACAGGTGCTTTCTTCTTCATTCTGTATCTTGTGTTGCAAAGCAGGGATAGCTCATATAGAGACTTTTCAAGGGTCTGTTCTTATGTGGAGCTCATCTATTTGTCTAAGTACCACAAAATCCATTCTTCTAATCTGGTACAGCCACAGAAACATGACTGCTCATCAGATTATTGCTATAGACCTGCAGGATAAAATCTTGCCTCCTGTTTTCTTCTAATCACAGAGACATATAAAGTTTAAGTGAAATATCTATGGGAGGTGTCCTCATTTTTCCACACTATGAGACTCAGCTCCACCAAGGTGTATGGTGGAAGAGCTGGTTGCTCTTCTCCTGTATGCAGACATATGTTTTTTCATGAAATGGAAGACAAATGCTAATATGCCACATAGCACAAAAGAAATCACACCAACTGCGGCAAATGTTCATGACAACTCCATTAAGATTAAACTCTCAGCAATCTTGCATGTAGGTAGTAAATCATTTGTCAAAACGACATGACTAATGTTTTGCTAAGTCTAAAGCCCTGAAAATCAAAATAGTAATCAAGGCTATACATATGTAACAGTAAAGGAATGCCACACGTGACCATGTGTAAAGAATTTATCTACATAAGTATTACAGAATACTATTGATATATTAGCTGTATTCCCCCAAAACATTGAAAGTGGTAAAAACCACATCCGAAAAGCGTGGGAAAAAAGAGAGATTATTTGGTCTGAAAGAATACTGACGGCTACTTACTGCTTGGTAAAAGTTATGGCCCAAACTCCTGAGCAAAGCAGAGAGGTTTGAGCTCAATGAGAGGAGGCAGGTGTAGCGTGGTGGAGGGGCAGAGTCCATGGGGACCCTGTGGTTTCGTCAAAGGTATGAGGGACTTGGCTGGTGTAGCTCTGCATGCCCTTGTAGTTCACGGCATTTTCATAAAGCCCAGGTCACGCTATTGGTTTGCTGCATCAAAGCCAGATAGATCACTGGCCGTTAGTTCACATTTTTTTAAACAGCTGTTGCAATGCGTTGCTCTGTCTTCTCTCTTTATGAAATGTACCTAGGGTTTCAGAACCTTGTTAGGCACCCCCTACATGTGACCACAGAAATCCTTCATTCACTGCGGCATCTGAGATGGGGTGCATATTAAACACCCAGAACTGTAAAAATACAGTGAGTATTACCCAATGTGATTCAACGTCAATTTGTAAAGGGCTTGTATAAGGCCATCTATTGCTTACATCCCATATAAGTGGATCCTAGGTCAGTGGCACTTGGCTCTCTTGAGTATTACTTAGGGTGAGAGAGACATAGAACTCACACAGAGAAAAAAGATTGTGTGCTGCTTAATTTTGATAGGTAGGAAATTAACACTGGCTATTCAAGAAAATCCCAACTGATGCTTAAAGTACAGATTCTTTAAGGCGATGCTTACAGCACAAGATCAAAACTATCTGAATAGTTTTGCTAGATGTAGCTCTTATTTCTTTCAGTTTTGGAAATATTTTTATCACTAGTGCTTATAGAGTCATGGATAGGGATTTGCTCCCACCTAGTGGATACAATGTTTTATAACTATTCATTGCTCCCGGAATTGTTTTCTGCTCTGAGTTCTTTCACTGGCAGAAGACAAGTAAAAGCAAAAGCAGACACCTTTACCAGACTTGTGGGAAGCAGTTAGATTCACTCTGTGGGAGAACACACTGCACATTCTAAGAACTCTTACTCTATTTTTTCTACCAGCTAGTGATCAGAGTGTTAGGACTACCATGAAGGATTTAAAATCAAATAAACCCCAAATCTTAAAGAGTCATGCATCCAAAGGAAGAAAGGCTTTGTTGTCATAAAAAGCTTAAAAATCTGTTAAAAAAATTCTATGAGAACAATGTAATGAGATTTCCAGGAACCTTATTAATTCTCTGTGGTTCCATTTTTACTTTTTTTTTTCATTTCCTCAATTGGCAGGGCTTATTCCGGGTTTTAGAGGTTGAGCAGAGTTTACTTTGGATTGACCTTCACCTCTAGCACAAATTTTTGCAAATGCAACTTAGGCTAACATATTTAAACCCCCTATTTCAGCATGTTTTCAGGAGGGACCCTGCTGTGCAAGAAGCAACCAACAATGTGCTGGACTAAACAACAGCGTGACTTTAGCTGGACAAAGGCAGGAGAATCTCCAAGGGAGGGTGTATTTTCTAGCATTCAACAGATGAATGGTGTTGTGTGGTTGTCACCTGACAGTGTAACATCTTTAAAATACAGTAGAGTACAAGTTTGGTGTGCACACTACTGTTCATAAGCGTAGACTCTGCCTTGTCTTAGACACCTGTATGCATTAACACAGAAAGTTCACAGGAAGTTTAGCTTTTATTTAGACCTAAATATAGGTCTTTCTTTTTTCACTGGAGTTTATTCAAGGATGAAATCTGTGTCTAACATCTCTGCTCAGCACTGTGCTATCTAGACAGGCTGCACTGAGTCAGGAATCGTTACCCTCATCTATTGCAGTAATTTTAAGATATTCTCTTACCATTACACGGAGCGAGTTTACAAACCCTCACTGATTCCGGCTTTTCTCCATTGCACTGGTCACCAGCACGGCACATGATCTGCCGGGTCTCAGTTCCCTCACCGCAGGTCACAGAACACTACAAAACAGACACAAGACAATTAGGGACATTTAGCTATTCACAGCAATGTGCAAAAATTATTGTGTCTAAAATAACCCAAGGTTGGCTTTCAGGTCAGGCTACACTTTCCAGCAATTTGTTTTGAAAGCAGACTTTAGTGAAGGCTGACATTATGGAGAAATATGCAGAGAAGGAGGATAGTATTTTCCTTGGTTCTTTCCTTCTATAATGTTAAATGTTATTAGAGTATATTATTACATATTAAATATTATTAATTATTAATTATTAAATATTATTAGAGCATATTATCAATTTTGCTACCTATTCTTCCTGCAGCCGATACCTGATCTTGACAATGAAACATACAGAGAATACAAAGGGCATAGAAAACTCAGTGTTCAGAGTTAGCTGTAGGGTTCAGCTGTTTGTTCCTAAGTCATTATTACAATATCAACACCTGCAGAAACTCTGTGATTCCAAAACAGTCCAAGGCAGTAAAAAATGTTATGCTGTCCTCAGAATTGGGGAATTCAGAAGGTGGAAACTTGGAGAAAAACAAGCAAAATTTCAACATTTGTTTTGCAGGATTGTGTATCTGATATTGTGAATATTGTATTTTCCTTGCTGGTTTCTGGAGAAGTCTGGAGAGCTACAGAATCCCGTGAAGCTGGAAGGCATTATCTGCTGCAGATTTTCAGGTTTTGGGAAACTGTCTGGTGCAGTCCAGAACTTCCAGCCAAGGCACAGATCTGACTTTGGAGGCATGAGATGTTAGCAAAGGTACGTCACTCCCTCACAATTGCTGCTCGCCTACCTCAGACCAGGGTCCAGCTTTCCACTGTGCAGGGCATGGTATGCGGTTGCACGGCCTGCGGCTCTCCGGGCGATCCCCACTACAGTACTTGAAATGGACAGAGCGGTTTGCACCGTCATGAAGGGGTTGAATGCAACGCACAGTACGGATCTGGTAGCCTGAATTCCCACAGGTTTTTGTGCAGTATTCCCACTCATCTGCTGCCCAGCTGGGAAATAAAAAGCAGTAAGATACCATCACAAATTTACCTGTTATCCATACTGCTGCCAGATCAGTATACAGTATATTTGTGATTAAACCACTCAATAAAATCAGTAACTATTCTTACACAGGTAGAAAAGAAAACATCCGTAATACAGGAACTCCAGCCTAGAAAGCTGTCAACATCCTACCAAATTTGGCTTGGGTTAACTTCCACATGTACCACAAGGAGCAATCATTTATATCTTCATGTGAGACATACTTACAGAGGCTGTGTGCATTCTTGAAGATTGCACATTCTGCGAATGGGCTTTGGCTTTTTGCTGGCTTCACAGAAGCTGCGATGAACCATTTTGTTATCACTTTTCCTGCGGCACCCATATTTGGTATATTGGAACCCTGGAAAATATTTTAGAAAAATCAGGAAAAACAGGTCCTTGTTAGAATTTTTGGTTTAAATGTAAGTTTTATGGCCTATTAAATGGTTGTACATGACAGATATGTATGAAGTATTTAAACATGCTCACGATTTGTTCAGTTGTCAGGCACAAGATTGCCACACAGTGCTCTGTGGAGGCTATACATAGTGTGACACTGTGATAGGTTTTCAAGGCTAGAAGGGACAGTTATGACTGCTTAGTCTAACTTCTGCATTACACATAAATCATGGCATAGAGAGGGGAGAAATTACCTCCTTAACATCAAGCAGCAAGTCACCAGCTAACCTGGGAATGAACCCCAGTCTTGTTTTAGTGTTTTTGTTACCAGAACACATCACCTTCTTGACTGCTGTATGTAAGAGTTAAAGTAATTTTGACATTTGCATTCCCCATTCTTTGCATAAGTGTAATGTACATAAGTAAAGTGAACGCCAAGTAGCATAAATGTATGAGTCTGTAATTCCAAAGTGGCTTTGGTACCGAATTTAAACACTTAAAAAGAACTTCTTTCTAGGCTGGAAGTGTGACACTTTTGAATAATCAGGCACTTAAGATATTTTAAGCTATGCACCCAAAATAACAAACTGCTTTTTAAAAAAGGAAGGCCAAGATTTCTAAAGCATTCACTACCCCCACCTTTTACTTTTCCACTTTTGGTAATCTGTCATTCGTTATTAGAAGGTGCTACAGCATCTGTTTACCTCCACCACAGGGTTTGGAGCACTGCGACCAACTCTTTAACGCCCACTCAAAAGTATCTATTTCTTCCTGTAGGACATTGTTGCTGTTGATAGTTGATACTGAATCCTCGTGAATGATGTATTTGTAAGTCAGGCTAGATCTTGTGTCATTTTCCCGAGGAATGATCTATTAATAATCAAATGTAAACAGTGGTACAAAACCAGAGCTATTATTTATTCCTTTGCAAAGTAAAGAAATACCAAGGTTTGTAAAGAAACCAAGGTCTGGCTCTTAGGGGAAACATGGAAACTGCTACTTAACTCATTGGGTGAAAAAAAATTGGATTTTGTATTCATAGTCAGAACACAGAGCTGTTTAAAATGAGATACATTTCTAGGCTAGCATTCTAAGCTGGCCAAGTAGGACACTGTCACCTAGGACGAAAGGATGGTGTGGCTACACCATTTACTTGGCTGAAGTGTAGGGCTGGTCTCAGACAGAGTTTAATATGCAATGCCCTCTTTTGGTTAACTGAAAGTGTCCCACTGATGTCTGACAGTGCAATATTTGGCTTCTGATTGACATAGTACCGTTGCAGGAACAGGCAGCAGTTTACAAGAGAGGGTAACAGCTAATGAGAAAAGGGCTTCAGGCTATCAGCCACCTCATCGGCACATGTCTTTCAGAGAGGCATTACACAGCAGTGTTTTGTCAGCACAAGCTCCATGATGGGCATGCACTTTTTATAAAAGACAAACCCACCATATTCCCGCTACTTGACAGGTAACCTACCAGCACAACCACTGCATCGTGCAAGGGCCCATCAGTGTGGAGAGTTTCTATGTCGTCTTCTATGTTGTACTCCCACTCCACGCCCAGGTCGATGAAAGATCGGGATCTGGCCGCCTCCCCTTTCCCATTCAGAATATAGTGTCCCGTAGCCTGGTTCTTAATTGCTAAAAGGATTGAAAACAGCGCTAGTTGTGCCTCCCATTGTATCGTCAGCAACCATGGTGGCCTATGTGAACCCTGGCAGGAATTATTACAGAAGGTCTTTTGCAAAAAAACACACCACACTAGCAGGTGCTGTAGATGAAATGGCTCAGAGAAAGGCCCTCCAAGGCCATCTCATGCAGCCTCCAGATTCCAGTTTGATGACAGATGCATTCTCACATTTACTTGAGTTTTGTACCTCCTTATCCACATGAATTAGATACAGAACTAGAGATACACTGAAGCACCTCTTCCTATGTAATGTGCACATTTCCCATACTAGCTTAGTTGCCAAGAAGCACGAGTAGTAGCAAGGAACTCAGGTAAAATCTTCAGATCACCCATCTTCCTTATTTGCATAAGACCAAAATCAGTATTACTGGGAATGCCTATTAGTATAACAGACACCTCAGGAGACTTCAAGTACATTTCTTATTTTCCTCCGATTATGAAAATGACAACTTTTTCATCACATTTTAGTTTCTTTTGCATACATATGTATGTGCCAGATGCTAAAATCAGTAAGCAAAGAACTGTGGCATCTGAACCCCTAGGAAATATGACTTGGTTTTGGGTTCCTGCACCACACCTTAAAAGTCACGTAATGTGGGGATTATTATTATTATTATCCTCCAATTAGAAGCCAATACATTAGAAATCTGAAGGATGGACTCTCATTTTTTCTTTGGTACAACTTTTTCCAATGCACCATAAAACATGATAAAAAAAAACCCTATGCATAAATCTTACAAGTTTCTGTGATTATAGTAATCCAAATACAGGAGCTCTGCAGTATCTAGCAAGTAGCTTCATGAAGCCACTTGCTGCAAAAGCAAAGCTATGCTTCTCTGAAAGTTACTATCAGGCTATGTTTAGTCCAAAATGAACCTCTTGGATCTCAAAAGCCAAGTTTCCCCCTTTGACATTATCACAGTTGAAACAATTTCTTCTTTTTTTTTTTCTTTTTTTCTTTCTTTTCTATTCCTGCTTCTTTTTAGTAACTAATCCAACTCTGCCTGAAGGGTTTACAACTCAGACACTGCCCTAGCACACGAGGAGCTGATTAAAAGGCCATTAAAATCCATGGAAGATCTCGCTCCTCTCCTGGGAGCTAAAAATCCCTTAAGCATTAGAAAATGGTAAGCAGTAAGATACAAATCGATTGACAACAGTATAAACTGTCCTATGTGAGAAAAATCTGAAATGAAATAGACTGCAAATATATCACAATCCAATCTTCTTTCCATTAAAATAGCTGTTGCTTACAATCTGCAGCAAATAAGAATAATTAAAGATACTGAAGTTGATTCACATAATAGAACATACAGTTTTTACCTTGGCAGTGCCCATTTAAACATGAGTGACGACAATCTTTTGTTAGTAAACATGCAAACTGGGATCAGTTTAATATTTTGAAGAATTCAAATGAGAAGTAAATGTTTGTTTGCTGAGCTTATGCTGTAGGACTCAGTCCTAAACATGCAATTTTGAATGCACATATTTACCCAAACCACTTTTATGTGGTTATCTCATTTCTCATGTTCTTCTGCATGACTGCCCTGTGCTTCTCATCATGCCTCAATGCCAAACCTGAGGAAACACTTACCAAGAAAGTGAGGAGAAGCCTCGTCTTCTTGGATAAACACATGTCGAGCACCAGGAGGGATATCAAACATCTTAAGGTACCCTTTGGCATGTGTAGTAGTCAATGGAGAAAGCAGAGATGGAAAGAAAAAGTAATAGCCATGGTTAGAAGCTCACTGCATGATCCAGCTTCTACTTGCAGAAGAGGGCATCCGTCATCAACTGAGAAGCAATGTCAGAATGAAAACGAGCAAATAGTTTTGTAACGTATTTGACAGGACCTCCTTGTGTTTCTTCTCTTTCAGGAAGAAGAGAAACCAGTTACAAATCTATTTGTCACTTGACTAGCTACACTGCTATAGGCCATACCAATTAACAATTCAGGCAAAAATATGTTTCCTATGTTCCTCAGCACACAAGGGGGAAAACTAAAAGTCTTCCCAATTATTTTTTCCAAATCACTCATCACCAGGCTGTTAGATTTGAGTTTACTTTCTGTCATGTTAGATGTTAATGCCTTATCTGTGTCTGCTTACTTCTGAGACATCAAAGACTGGAGAAAGGTGGGCGTAGTACAGAGTGCATTGTCACTACACATCAGAAAAGGCTTGTCTATATGGAAGTTAACCCAAACTATTTACAACTGTGAATATAAAATGCATCAATTAAATTTCTTCTGCTGAAGTGATGGGACTAAATTCAACTCTACAGCTAAAAGTAAAAAGCTGTTCCAAAAGAAAATGATTCTTATTCTAAATTTCAATTATTTATCAGTTCAAACCACAGGTAATTAGTGTAACATTAAGTATTGTCATTAGGAAGACTAAAATCCTTGCTAGAGACCTGGCAACAGGTACTTCTATATCAAGTTTTGATCAAGAACATCATAAGCACTCTGAGTGCGTGGTATTTTCACATTTCTATTATTTTCTCTTAAACAACTGAAGATTTACTTATGATAAATCTCTGTAGATCCATTTTTCAAGAGCTGAGTGAGTTTCTCTCTGTTTTGTACTCTGCTATGCAATCTTCCTGAGTAATCCAGCCCTGCTATAGAAGCAGTGTAGATGTGACAAGTTTTATTATTTGTGCATTGCAAACACAAGACGTAGCATTTAAGTACTTCTGTTTTGTCCTGGAGATTCTGGGACTAACAAACGCATCGGTAGTTTGTCACGCACCTGACATACTACAGCTCCTTGGAAAATATAAGTGAAGAAAAAGAAGAGCCTGGAATATGTAAAATCATGGTCTTGGCTGATGAGTGACTGCACAAACAGCATTTGCCAATCTTTTCATTGATCATCTTTTGAGCATATGAAACATAAAGCTTTTGCCTGATTTGGCATTATCTATCAATGTCTGAATGGAGATGAGAACTGCAGCAAGAACTCTCGCGTTGCCATGGATGCCTCTCTTTCTACAAGCACTTGAAACTTACCCATTGTATTTTTAGACTCCTTTGTTTCAGAAAGGGAAATATTGCGAGCTCCTTTGGGCAATGTAAACGCTCCTCTTGTCTTCCCTTAAATAGAACGTCTGTAATTAGTGCTCTGAGAGCCAAGTCTTGTTATTTCATTGACTATGTTTGTCAGCCAGATGGTCTTTACAAGTGTAAAGTATAAATTACATTATGTGTTCAAGTGCATTTAAACCAGAATTAGACACATCTAGCAAATGTTAATAGTCAATGAAAGTCAGTGAAAATTCAGGTAGGTGATTTTAAGTTGGATACTTGCAGATTTCATTTTCCAGAAACTTGAATTCTTTTTGGCACCTCTTGCTTAAATGTTTTCCTGTTGGAAGAGGTCAATTAGTCTTTTTAATGACTAGATTGCCAAAGTTATGGTAAAACAATAAATGTTTCATAAACACTTCTATCACTTTCATAGACATTTGCAAATAAATAGCTGATTAACAGCAATCTTCCCTGAACTATCTCTTACAACTGACTGTCACTGTGGATTGTCGTGCTTTCCAGACACTGAAAATACTGCGCAAACATTCAATCACATGCCGTCACCCCGTCAGACAATGCAGTGGTTCTCAGTGGCCGACAGGCGGAAATGCTGAGCCAGAACATGGTGGCGTCGGTAAAACATTTTGCCCTCTGCTGGCCTCTTGTTTGCCCTGTTAATCTCCCAGGGAGTAAGCCAAACTACAGGTTTAGGCAGTACATGGATTGTGAGCGAGGAGCTGAAACCATTGGTATAGACAACAGAAACCAACTCATTATAAAAAACTCTTACTGGACTGGATCCAAACTTGTGACGTGAATATCCTCTCTGCCCCCCAAATTCCAGTCATTTTCTCAGTGAAAAAATCAGAAATGCTCTTAGAAGGCTGAGCACTTAAATCTGCTTATCACTTTTTTTTTTTTGTTTTAAGAAAAGCATAGCAGCTGCCAGCTCCAGAAATACAGAGACTTATATATGAGGCTCAAGGTGTAGTCTTCAGTCCATTACTCCCAAAGTCTGAATGATTCTTGCATTATTCCATGTCCAATCCATCAGCCTCCAGGGAACCATCCCTTTCAGAAAGGTTCTCTACTGTAATTTGATAATAACAATCAGTAAACTTTTCCAGTTGCTTTCTAATAATTAATAAGTATTTTCAGCAGAATATTTTATGTATTTTATTTACAGTCACACATTAACTTGTCTTTGTCCAAGTTTAGTTTGTCTGCTTACTGTCCAAATTTAAATATTAATGCTGCAGTAAAGCTTGCTTCATGGCAGCAGTTACCAGCCTCTAAACTATTAACGCAGATATTCACATTATCTGTCCCTTACCCTTTCTCTGTTCTGTCTTAAAACACTTAGCTCTATCAGACAGACACTCCTGAAATAACTGCTACCAGTCATACAGAGATACACTTCTCTGAGTAGCTTCCCCAGACTGCAAAAAAGAAAAAAGCAATACAGGAAAGCTTTGAAATACAAAATAGTCACTGCAAAATATACAAGATAATACTGCCCTGGCTTAACAAACAACTGACACAATAGAAATTTCTGAAGGAGTTCAAGGAGATCTTGACTTATTATTGATAAGAAAAATGTTGCAAAATAACCCAGAGTGCAGTCTGAAAATTTTAACCAGGTCATTCTTTGTTCTGAGCTAGCAGAATGCTATCATAGGTTCCACTGGTTCTCAGTCACACAAAAGGTATGAGAAATGAGGATTCCTGCCAAAACGTTTTTACATTTGGTTCAGAATTCAGCTGAATTTACTTTTAATTTGTCTATTTGACTGAAGGGCTCTGATTTGTGATAAAGCACGATAAAAAAACAATTTGACAGGAAGTCCATATGCTCATTTCATATGCACAGAAATTCAGACTTCCATTTAAAACTCTCAAGTTTAGGTTTGAGAGGAAAAACTTGTGAAAAGCTTCATCTTTAACTGGATAAAAAAATGTTTCCTTTAGTCCTCCTACAGACAGAGGCATGCTATACTTAGTGTCAGGCAAAGTATCTCAATTTCTTCTGTATTTCACTATGAGAAGAACAGTTCATTCTTGTTTAGCAAAACTCAGTGTACCCCCACTTATCACAAACATTGGCTGAGCTTCAACATTTACAAAGAAGAACTAAACGTGCTCTGCATGGTGACTACTTCTCGATGCACTTGACTGATCAAGCTTTCTTCTAATAGGTCCTTCAAAGGACAGAAATAGTACAAGATGTCATTTCTTTATCAGGGACTAAACCACTTTTGCACATCAGCTTACAATTTGTATTTTGCTGCCTTAAAGTAGGTTGCATTTCTGACTGGTCTGCAAAATGGTAAGCATACCAGAAACACCAGAAACTATGTCCAGACAGACAAAAATACTATTCCTACCAAGCTTTTTGGGAGTGCGGGTAAAGGTTCCCTTCACAGTTCGGCAATGAGAGTTATCCCCACCACAGACGCCACACTTATCTTCAACCTTATTGGAGCCAATTTCCTTGTCACAACCCACTTTCTGCAGAAGGACGAGAAAAAAAGAAAAAGAGAAGGATTTGTCATTGGTTGTCAGTTTTAGTTATGGTGGGAAGCATCACAAAATTAATGCATAGAAGAAATTACCACCCAACACTGATCTACTTTATTTATATAAAAATTACTTGCAAATCTGGTGCTGGATAATAGTTTTCATGTGAAAAAAAAGGACTTGATTCTTGCTTTATATTCACTGTAGTGCAAGACTAAGAAAGATGGGAAAGACAGAAAAATAGACACAATTCTTTTCAGACACGATACTAAGTGCAAAAAAGGCAAATGAAATCATCAGTTGAAGAGGAGTGTTACCATGAAACAGGTCTGTGCTGTTGCTATAATTTAATTTAAATCTCAAGGAATTATGAGGAATATGATGCTGCAAATACTTAATTTAGAAATATCTGCAAAGTCTGTCTCTGCACTGTCGACTGAGTTGTTCTGATTGATTCTAACCAGAGTTGTTCTGTAACACGGCACAGCTCAAACTCAGTGATGACCTTGGGAAGCTGTCACTCACCACGCATTCTCCACGAACACAAATGCTGTAGGGATCTTTATAGGAACAGCGAGTCCCATCATGTGCCAGCTGTTTCATATAAGCAACATCTCCGGTTTCTTTGGATTGGCAGTACAGGTGACATCTCTTATTAGCTGTGTAGCAAGGAAAGAGAATTAACTGCATAAATCAACAGCAATCCAGGTGTGTTTCAGAAAAATATCCTACTAAAGGAGTGAAGAGAATACGACAGAGGTAGAAGGGACCTTTAACAGAGAGCTGTGGGGGAAAAAAAGCAACTAATTTGCTTTTCTGTGAATTATGGGCCTATCACTTTGAGATATTCTCAGAGAAATCAGTTCCCTTCTAAAGAGGCTCCTAGGACTGGGTTCTTGACTATTCTGAAAGCAGCTTTCTTTCTGATGCTATCTGGAACAGGGCTGAGTTTACAAAATCACAGGGATGCAGAAAAATGACAGCAGAAAAATGAGTCTGTGAGAAGATGGTGCTAAAGCCAGGTGAAAAGCACAGAGGATTTGGATCTAACTTTCTGTATCCTTTTTTGAAAATTCCAGCTGAACACATATTTCCTGCTTATTGTCTGAATCTAACTCCTTAGCCACCTATGTAAAGGTTATCTCAGGAGACACCCGAGGAAGAAATGCCAGCAACTCTGCAACACCTTTCAGTGAACTAGGAATCTGTCTTTGTGCTTGAAGCTGCCCTTGTCGCTCAAGGTAATTACTGGGTTAGATTAATGTTAGTAGCAAAGACCTACAGAATCGGGCCAAGGCGGATGGATCTGTAAAAGAGTGTGAAAATACTAAGAAGGACTTCTCAAGTAGTGCCATTAGAAAAACATTGTTAATACTTCCAGTAGCTGCCATCAAATGTTGACCATTTGCACTCAGGTAGATGAACAGCTGTACGGGAGAAAGGGCAGGAAGTTTTTCACGACCCAACCAACAGCTTTCCACACTTTGCCCCAACAGCAGAGAGCCAGAGCTCGACAATGCAGTGCATTAAATGCTATGAGCACCCATCAAACTATTCCAGCAACAGCGGAGAGCCTCAAGCCTCTTGCTACATCATGTTCTCACTAAGCGGAGGATGAAAGTCAGGGGAAGCTAGCTGACCTAGGGTTGGGGAAATGACAACTGTCTCACATAGCACCTGTTCCTTCCTTCTGGGGCCACCCTTTTTTCCCTGCTTTTATTTCTGGTCTCTGCATGGCTGATGAACAAGACCCACATAAGCTCTGGGACATTCCAGGATTGACTTGTAATAAAGGCAAATAACAGAACTTACAGTCAGGGTGTTCATATGGCAGCCAGTGGTGCTTGCTGTTCTGATACTCAAAGTGGGAATTGCGTTGCTGACATTGCTGTGCTCTGAAGTCCTCAAAGTGCTTCGGACACTCCTCTGTATTGCAAAGCTGAAACTCAAAATTGACACCAGCACAATCTTCACCTCCATTAATGGGCCTGTGAAGAGAAAACATTGAAGAGATTATAAAACTCTCTGGACATTAGATCTGGGGATTTTTCGGCTCTCCAGGTGAAATTTCATACTCTATTTTAAGAGACAATTTTGCAAAAAAGGCTCATGAAGTGACAGAAATGAAAACAGAACAGTTACACTGCACAGATACACACCTGCAGTATAACCTCTGTGCTTACCTACACATTCCCCAAGGCATATGCTGAAATGCAGAAGTAATACATATGCACATATATGCTGTCAATAGTCGATTTACAATTAGACATTGTCTAAGATATCGTGCAGCTTGCTGAGCTCACACACTATGTACTCTTCACTCTCTTACACATGGGCTAAATCCTTGGGATGGTTTTCCACAGGCTTGCCTCTGAAAATTCTTGGATTCTTCAAAAATGATCCTGTCTCCCTGAAAAAAGCCATGTTTGAAGGGGCTTGAACAGAATGTGAATTTTGGCAGACTCCATCTGAACCGTAAATGCCATTTAAACTGACACCTATAACGACTCCCAGCTGACTGGGACTACCACCTAGCCAGAAGACCTACATTGGATTGTTGCACTGGCGTGTTCGAAAGCGAACTCCAGTTCCACAGGTCCGTGAGCAGGAGCCAAATTTTGTCCAGGCTCCCCAGTTGCCATCCTGCTTCAGCTGGTTAGCATTCTTCCACATGCAGTGACCTTTATAGCACCACTGAGAGAAATTGGGTAAGGAAAACAGATGAGACCAGAAACAAAAAACAAACAAAATGTATAACCACAACAAAATCAAAAGCACACAGAGGTGAGCTCACGGGCTGAGAAGGGACATCTCAGAGAAGAGACTGCAAGCAGAGACTTTCCTAGGGACAAAGTGGGTGAGGGTCTATTTACTCTGGGCCCGAGTAACCGATCCCCCTCCCTGAAGGCAGCCTGCTCTGTGAATGAACAGGCAGCACTGCTGAACCGGAGCCCGAACCCTTCCATGGGCAGTCACGTGGAGCTCAACACGTTCCACCCTCCTCTTCACTTAACCTATGTAAGTCTTTGTTTCATTTGAGTCTCAGTGGCTAACACCTTTCTAAAGGAATTTGAATGTTCTGAATATTAGCAAGATAAATTTTTTGCTGAGGATTAGTTGCGTTTTTCTTTTTTTCTTCATACTGGCCAAATATCACACTTATGCAAACAGGCTGAAGGGATAGTCACTGGCCAGGGTGTTGTTTTGCTGCTGGTTAGGGCATACTCGGTGTAAGTGGCTCTACTGTATCTCAAAATACATGGAATTTGCTAAACAAACATTCATTTGAGTATAATTTTATAATTAAAAATGAATTACCAGCAGGACACCCACTAATGGGGATATTAAAAGGGAAAAATAAAGAGCTAATCCTAAGCCTGCACAAACATTTAGCCACAGGATGTCTGGACCACGAGCACTAAGAAGTGGTCCTACAGGAATGGCATTATCTGCTACCATGGATCCCTAAAGACACTTTATGGACACTTAGCAGATGAGAAAAGAATCCAAAAAGCATAACAAAAAGGCCACAGAGGAGGGTGAGAATGGGTTACAGCTCAACTGTGGTTTTCTTGTCCAGAATTTACTTCGTACTATTGCAAACCTTGTACATTTCACAGAATATCACAGTGGGAAAGCACAGCTCCCTCTTTTCCCTTCCTCTGGCTCCACCCAGGGGATACTGGGCAATTCCCAGTTTTCCTGCGCACCCTTCAACCAAAATGAATGCAACTGCTGGGTTTTTTTTTAATACAAACATAGCTAAAACACAATACTTACTTTTCCAGGGGCACATTCTGTCCCATCGAGTGGAGGTCCTTTCTTAGTCTTACAGAAATATGGGTTATCTGGATGGCTACACCACAACTGCTTGCATGGGTCAAAGGTTCGGAACTGAAATGGAGAACGTTTATGAGATGAAACTCAACATTAGATTATTAATACTTTTCAGATAAGGATTCAACTCACCTAGTCAATTAATCTGAAACACAGCTACCAGTAAGTACATTATCTTCAGAAAGAAAAGGGCAGTGCTTATTCCCTGCACCCTCTAGTTCCGTGCTGGTAAGAAGAGGAAAGGAGGAGACACCCAGAAGTGGAAGGAAAATGAGGGGTTTTTCCCCTTCTTCTTTGGGATCACTACCACAAGTCTGTGTCATGTGGACCATGCTGCCATCCACTTGACCGTTTAACCAAATGACCCAGATGACTGCATTTCACCCATAAATATCTCCCTCCTCCTTATAGATCTGTTTAACTGCTCTTCAACTATGAGGAAACATGTATATTGCAGCTCTTAAATAACGCCAGACACCAACTTGCTGAAAGAACGTTTGTCTTTGCAATGACTGCCTTGGACATACCGCTGTGCACATTTTATAGCCAACGCCAAAATCAAAGCGGCACTGTTCGTCCATGGAATAATTGATGCCTGGCAGTTCAGGAAGCTTGGGCCAATCATGTTCGAAAGGGTCGTCAAGAAGACAGTCATAAGAGCTGTGGAAAGATACAGAGAAAAAAAATCATGAGATGTAGTAATTTTTTTTGGATTGGCAAGATCAAAATACTTATTCTTAGCAAAGGTAATACTCCTTTTCTCCAACCTGTTTTCTGTCCTGTTTACATAGTTATTGCTCTGAAAGCACAGACAGTCCCTTCTGTAGGAATACTGCCTAGTGCAAGATGACTGAGCGTTAGATGGGAAGATCCCACAGCAAAGTTCCTGCATTTGCTGGAAACTGTGGAGAGGTATCTCCAGCCCTTCCCTGCCCTAGCCATACATATGATATTTGTACTTTACTTTCCTGTCACCAGATGTAGAAAACAAACACTCCTCCACTCTCAGTGCCAAAGGGCAAAATCTCAATGTGCTTTGACCTGGAGTATGATTCCTAATATAAGGCCTAACACAAAGCCAGTTGTAGTCACAGTGGGTCTTTCCAGTGACTTTAAGGTGCTTTGAAACAGAAGAGTAGTCTGAGAACAGGCCTTCTTACCTGACATCTACTGTATTCACAGGGATGAAGGCCTGCCTATGCAAACAGCAAGAATAAGGCTTGTTTTTTTCTCATTCCTGTTTAACTCTGATATCTTAAAATAGTGATACTGGTGAGCTTCTCCTGAACTGGGATATTTCACTTTAAGCTCTAAGGTCCCAATCAATTACTATTTTATGCTTTATGTTATGAATAGGGTTTCTTCTGCAGGAGATGTGGGTCAGCTCATGAAGTTTTCACTCAGTTTTGACCGGCAAACCCAGCTATTTGCAATGGAGAAGGAAGCCTGAGGAAGAATTGGATGAATAGGTACATACACAGAGGGAGACTAGAGCCAGCAGGGTAGAGATCTGTTCTCCTTTTCTCCCTAAGTCAGGCACGCATGCCGCCTTCTCTCTTCCACAACTTTGCTAGTTCCTTTTCTGAGTTTCGGGCTTCATTCTGCTAGTTTCACAGCATAACTCCTAGAGAAATTAAAAACCTAGGGAAAACACCAGCTACCTGACATAAAGTCTGCCAGAGAGACTCCTATGCTCCCCCAGGGGATGCAAACGGGCTTTGAGTGCAGCCCTAAGCGAGGAAGCATTGTTCCTGATTTATAGCTTTTCCAATATAGATCTGAAGGGAACAAGAGTATGGCAAAAAAGGTGATCAGAAAACTGCTCCATAGGAGGAGGCCAGATGTGGCGACAGCAGTGTCTCACTGCTGTTGCACTGAGGCACAGAGCAGCCTACTGGAATGCCTCAGAAGGCTGAATCCCTGTCTGGAAGCAGAGGGCAAGCTGCCCCGGAGGATCCCATTCCTCAGTACCTCTGAGGCCCCAGTACCGCTGTGTTTATAAAAAGGGCTTCCACAGTCAAGGGTCCAGTTTATGACACTTGTGCCTGCTCCTTCACGCTGGGATTGCCTCTGCTCTTCTCTTTGCTGTCTAGCAGAGGGCAGCACGCTGGCCCTGCATCCCAGGAAGTGCAAAGACTGCCGTTTTGCTTTGGTAAAACGAGTAGCGCCGAGTGCTGACAGGTCCTTACTGTATGTATCTTTTGAGTTCTTGGCCGCTGCATCTGGACCAGTGGTAACGATGAAAGGCAGCCTGCACCAGGGGAGCCATAACACTCCCCATTGCTGTCTCATCCCCACATCTGTTCCCTTGCCCATCGTGCTCCATTCCCAGCCTGTAACAAAGAACTGGCATCAGAGCCCAGGCAGTTTCCGCTCTTCAACTGGTAAAACAACTGTAAAGAAAACAGTTTCTCATGCCCATGTATCATGCAAAATGAAATTGTTCTTTGCATTCTACAGGTATAACCTGCATTTTAAATTAATCTTCTTTGATGCCAAAACATAAGGACGCTCTGAATACACTTTCATTTATACCTCATCTTAGTTGTTAATACCAGGAATAAATTAACTAGATGATGACTTCTTACGCTTCAGATAAAGAAAAACAATTCTGCTCATTATGGAGCAGTTCATTCAGACATTGAATTGTTCATGTTTGTATACTCATCTATCAAAAGCACCTATTTAAACACAGAGCTAACACAGTTATCATGTTGCATCTCTAAAGAGCTAACATGGTTAGCACATTACATCTCCAAGCATGCACTTGGTACAGCTTAATATGCAAGTGACCTGGTCATCTCTCTAAATTCCTCCCAGTGAGCTGAAAGAGTAGCCTGCACTACTTAAGGAAGACAAAAATCAGATCCGCAGTGCCTGACATTAATTCATCCAGACAGCAAACAGAGATCTTTGCTTAATCAGTTACTCCCAGCCTAACATTTTATCATTCTTGAACAGGTGCCAAATCTAACAAACCAGCACTTTCAGTCAATAAGAAAAAAGATGTTAAGGATGCTTGACAAGCTACTGTCTCCACTGCCCTGGCCTTTAAGGTTACTTACTGATCTCTTCCTCATTCTAGAAAAAACAAGTTGCCCCTCTCTCTTCCCCTTCCTTTCTTCCCCCACTTATCTCTTCATTGCTTAAACCACTGATGCATTCCAAGGGAATGAAAATAAAATTAGGATAGCTTTCATATAGACATTAAAATTAAACCACTTGAAGCAAGTAGGAGATGCAGCACCGTATTTTGTTGGTAAAAAGTTAGACTTACACATGACCAGTTTCATGAGCAACAACAAAAGCTGATGAAAACCCATCCTCATGGTTGAGAGTACAGCTTCGGACTGGGTGACACATGCCAGTAACAGGAGCATATCCTATGGAGAGAAATCATGTCTCATTCTTTTACCCATTACATTTATTTTAAATGAGACTGCCCAATAAACTTGCTACCTGAGAAGAACCTAGGATTGTTTTCTTTTGATTGTCAGTTTTTCCTCTGTCTTTGCAATTGCTGTCCAACAGAGTAAATGGCTCTGACATACTGGGATGGATTCTACAGACGTCTGTGTTACTTCAGACATTTACCACTGCTATCACCAAAAAAGCACAAGATTGCTGTTCAATTAAAAGGTAGAGCTATAGGCTGGGATTTTTTGCATGTGTTCATATTAGTACCTTCATCTACATACCACCCGGGGCACATTGCATGTCTTTTCCTCAGTAAAAGCTAAAATTTTTCTGACGACAGGGAAGTCTGTCTAACATCTCAACCTAACCAGTTTCACTCCAGGCATTCCAGCCCAGACCTGAAGGAGAACTCAGACCCTTGTCTCCCCCTGAAAGGTGAAGGGAGAATGGAAGTAGTGAACACAAATCTCTAAGACATCTCCAGATGGACAGCCAAAACATGGTCTCACCCATACTGTTCTTTATCTGCACTGCCATAAATCACACTTTGTCAATTTATTTCCCATTATCATTAGTTTCTTGAGTCATGAAGATCAACGCAAGTATCAAAGTAGCTGGTACGCTATATATAAAACAAGATCTACAGTAAATGATGCAATAAAATAAAAGTTGAATGCAAAGGGCACTGAGTGTTCCTAGTGATCCCTGTGCGTGCGCGCGCACACAGACCCCCCCTGGTGTCTGAAGTAAGTAAATAGCTATTAATCTCTCAAGTAAGAAACTTAAATCTGCTACAGTTAGATATAAATGGCAAGGACTACCATGGCAAGGTCTGCTTGCTTTTTGAAAAGCATGTAAAATGAACGGGAGGAAGTACTTTCTCTCCACAGCACAGCAATAGGTACATGCTCAGGCTGTCCACGTGGGCCTTCTCTAAAGCCAGAATAGGGAACTGAAAGTTAGAAGGAGTGTACATGCTTTCCTCAACAGGCCCAGGTTTCAATACATCTTTAAAACTGGACACTTCCTTAAGTATTTGCTGAATAAAGGCCTATGTTGCTTATTGTCTCAGGATCAAATAACAATGCAATTTTCAAATTTTCCTCTTTTTTGGCAGATGCCAGCCAAGAAACATCACGTCCAGATAGTTTAGCTCCAGGTCAGCTGCATTACCTTGCATACCAGCAGGCCCAAAATCTTGCCTGGTTAAGAAGATGGCATGATCGTGGTGCTCAGAGTGATTGGGATCCGACTTCTGCTGCTGATAAGCCCAGCGGCAAACATTCTCCAAGCTTCTTGAGGGATTCCCCCTTTCAATTAAGCTAATGGACTGAAAGAGCAACAGATTAGACCCAGGAGCTCCTAAAGTTAGGAAATTCAGACAAGTTTTTATTTTCTTGGAGCACCAACCAGTTCCCCATTTCTCTCTTCCTAATACCCTATCACTCTAAGTCATGACAGCCTTCTTTCCTATGAGAAAAGAAAATATGTATCTTAACAGTGACCATGCATGTGTAATAGGACATCTTTAGGTTTGTTTTTTTTTTTTTTGAAGACAGAGTGTTCACATCATCTATGAAAATAACTGCCTTTCTGTGTACAGCCTGTAATGTGCAGGAGGAACACACAACTTGACGTTAGGATCGAATAAGGACATTTTTATTTCTTTTGTTGGAACTTGCTTACATTCTGGACTGCCAGATGACAGCGTGACTCAGTTGAGATGAATGAGCATGTAGTGACACACACAGCCCGTATGGAGGGAGTGAGTATTATAAACACATAGGACAATGCCTCAAATAGTCCAAAACACTGTAGTTCCAGTAAATGTGTACTGATGAACACAGATTAAACACCTGGTTCTTTGAGACTTTTGCTACAGTGTGTGCCTACAAGCTCAGTAAACTTAATTACAAGACAAACATCAAACTGGTGTTTTGACTTGCACAAAATCAATGTCTGAGTTAAATGGAACATATATCTGGTCTTTATCAAACCCTAAACAGCTTTCCTCTCATCCTGAACAATTTAACAAGCATTTGTTTCAAAACTCTCTGAGTGTATTTTACCTGCAAAATCAATGTACTGTTACAAGTACTGTCCAGGGTACAAAGTGGAGGAGTGTGCTGTGAGCCAGTAAAAGGGACATACATGAAATGAGCAAAGGAAACAGTTACACTAGCAGACTGCTTGGAGTGCGTGCACCAGCAAGCTGTGTTGGCCAGCCAGGATGGCTGCTTCTATGAAACTGATGTAATTCCCTGAGGACTCACATGGGCAAGAATTCAGGCTGCAAGCCTGAACAGGCTGAGCCAGTCTTACACCTGTGTCACAAAAGGGACACTCACGGTCAGCCTCGGAACGAGGGCATGAGCACATTTAGCTCATGCCAAGCAGGAAAAGCAGTTCTCTGGAACTAGCTGTTCAGTAGACTTCTGTTTCCACAGCCCTTCATGTGATTCACAAGGACTATAATTACAAACAAGACGAAGGCGGAGAACTGGTTCAGAGGCTTGTTTACCTTTGCATACCCCAGCATGATCATTCGGACCAGCACAACATTTATGTGAACACCCAGGGATTCATCATGGTAAATTTCATTCACCTGAGAAAAAAAAGGAAAAACAAATAGGGGACTTCCATGGCCACGTAGATATTATTTCAAGTGCTTATACCACTACAGTCTTCTCAGAAGAGGATTCAAGTCTCAGATCATTTCCATGCAGTGAGAAATGTAGACTACATGTCCCGTCATCACATACCCCCTCACGCAGAACTTTCTAAAGCAGATGTCACGTCTCCTCTCAAGTATAACGGCCTTTGGATCAGGACCAATAGAAAAGGTGATCGGGGAAGAAAAAGACTTCAAGCTGAAAACCTGCAAATACTTACCTGAACGTGTAATTTCACTCATTTGATAAACATAATGAGGGAAATGAGGTTATTCCTGAAAGCAAGGTTATAGCATTGTGTTCAAGTTCACTGAGGAATTTAAAAGCAGACAGAGTTTGCTTTAACAACAGATAAACCCATCACCATCCGTCCCATGTGGCCACCTCTGCTATGCCATCTGGCCACTCTAACTGTGGATGAATTCCAGATTCTGTTCCTATTTGCTTTATCAACCATTTGTCTCACTTCAATCAGTTTAAACACATGGGATGAGTATTTTAGTGGGGAGAGCAAGCGAGCATGTTTTTGTTCATTTTGTAAAAGATTCTGCTGCCAGTAGCTCTTACTCAAAGAAATGTGCCGTTAACTTCAGCATAGGTTTGTCCTCGGAAAATACTTAAGGATTTGACTTAAAGCCATTTTTGCATTCTGAAACTCTAAGTTGGGAAGGCAGAATATTTCGACAATGACACGAACAACAAGGCTCCATTTCTGCACAGATGTAGGCACATGTTTAGCTTTAAAGATGTGAATAGTACTCTTGATTCTAAATCAATCTTAAAATTAATGGGCAAAGTGTTTCCAAAACCCAGAAACGCTTTGGAAATTTTCATCTGAAAGTTTTAAAGTCAATAGCATTGCCAGAGACATAAACGCTGCAGTATACCTTACAGGGTAATGATATCTCCAAATATACTTGATTTCTGCAAGTCAACGCATTCTGTTAAAAAAATTCCCCAGCTGCATGAAAGCATGTAACGTTTATGCGATCTGGAAAGACTTACTACATTAAAAACAACTGCTGGCCTGAGGAAACACCCATCCGTAAGACAACCTCATGAGACCTCAAAACTGTTGTCCTCAAGGACTGCAGAAAATATACAGGAAAGAGCAAACTTCAAAGCCCAGAGGGAGTCTTTATAAAACAGTCCATGGCTTTGCACCAAATTAGGTCTGCAGAGGTCTCCAATGAGATGTCTACACATCATTTAAAGGCAGAACTTTGATTCAAGTGCTTTTTGCCTCATTTCCAAAGGAAATAAAGATTAGATAGTCACTCCCTTTGTTGGTTCTAATGCTCCAATAAATTTTGGTCCCATTTACGACTTTCCAGCAACACTTGCAAAACAATAAAGAACTCAAACAGATTAAGTATCCAGAAATTCTGTGAAAATAAGCAGATGATTAGAAATAACAGTTTTATTACTGCTCACAGGGAAGGAAAGACTGCATATCCTTTATCACACACATACAGCAGCTTGGAGAACACTTCCAGCACAAGAGAATCTTATGTTCCATTAGAGACCCCAGCCACAAGACAGAAATCCAGAAGTAACACTGCAGTTCCACTGCTCACTGAACAACTGGAATATTTCATGGTGGTTTTTGTTTTGAAGAAATTTTTTTTAGAAGCAACTAAAACTGCTGCCCTAATTTTTAGAGATAAATTAGAATTATGCGGTCACTTTTGTACTAAAAAGAGTATTTGTGGAAGTGAAGTTAAAATAACAGAATTACGCAGATTGGTCAAAAATTGTTCTTCCTGAGGACCTTCCTTGTGTTTGGGAAGGTGAGAAATGTCCTGCCACCAGAGTATAAATTAGGGTGCTAGACCATCTGCAGATCATCAATGAAGTTACTTATCCCCCTCAAAACAAAATAAATATTTTATTATGAGTAACTAGGGAAAAGTAAATATCACTGTTCAGAGGCTGGTATATTTGAGCAGGATTTAGAAGTTTGGTTTTTTAAGTCAGGCAAAACAGAACTTAGCCCTTCCCCTCAGGGAAAAGGTCATTCTGAGTTGTCCAGACTGTGGGACCTGGCACAATGATGTTAGCCCATGGTTTTTAAAAATGCAATCCCCTTTAGGATCAGCTGAGAACAGACTGTCAGCAGGATAGTTTTACAAGGAATGAGCACACAACTCAGACTGCCTGTCTTGTGAAGCAATTATTCCAAAGTTTAATTATTCATCTCATGTTTTCTCCATATTAATAGCATTGCTCCCACAAAGGTTTGTGTCAGAAAAAACGTTCACAATTTCCCTTGTGCCAAGAAACAACAAGCTTCTAGGAGTGACTTTCCTAGAGACAACAAGGATCCTAGAATTGACCTACAGAGTCATATCTTCTTCAATATTTCTCCGCAACACCATTTTTTATCCCATCCTCTGTGGATTGCTTTGGAGGGCTCCACTACAGGATTCCCATGAGGACTAAGTTTGTATATACTCTTGCGATTGAAACACAGGAAATTTTGGAAACCTGTTACCTCGGCGGAAGGACACAAATCTAAAAAAAGTGCTGAAAGCATCAGTGTAGATTGCAGCACTTTCAGACTGCTATGACTGCATCTACACTGTGGTTGTTATGGTAAAAGAAATTACATTCCAAGATACTGGTACAAAACACATATATGTATCACACCCCAGTAAGCTTGATTTGTCTAACCTGAACTTGTGAAACATGACAGATGGCCAACTGGCCATATAGCCTCTGTTGTAGTATTTAAAAGCAAAAAGGGGTTAGACTGAAATCAACATCAGTATGCACAAGAAGTAGTCAGTCAGCACTCTCATTAGGACAGTGATGACAACTGGGAGACTCCACAGACAAAGCGGGGAAGTATCTGTTTACTGAATGGATAAAAAATTGCTCAGACAAAATAAGTGTACCTGGCAAATGAACTGTAAGGCTGCAGTAAGGAGCACTGGAAAGGGAAGATAACTGCTAATGAAGGGACTTCAGTGCTTCTGTGGAAACTCATCTGTCTTTACGCAGTATGAGTGTCATGGGTGAACCCGCATTCCCAAACTGATGAACTCATAAGACAACAATGGGGAAACTGAAGGCACCCTCTAGCCAGACCTCCTCCCTAAAGGAGAAGTGGCTGGATTCTCACCTGTTACAGAAATTGCTGCCTCTAAACCCACCATCAACCATACTACCCCAAGTTATGTTGGATGGTTCCTTTGAGCACCTCCGGCAGTATGAGCTTTTGGTAGCTGGCTTTTCAAATTCGGGACAGACAGCAAGCTGCAGATGCATGGCTGGTTTTGCACAGGTACCATGCAATTCCCTGTCAGGGTTGCCCACCAGCGCCCACTGACTCTACCTCCATGGTGCCCAGGTAGGGGCTGCATGCTAATCCAAAGCAATCTGCAGCCCTGCTGAGGGCTGAGGTCCCAAATGACTTGCAGGGAGTGGTAAACCACTTGCCCAGCAAAGCCTGACCCACGGTCGCAGTCTTCCCAGACCAGCTCCCAGATCTGCCAGCATAAGTGGTCCCTTCTGGCTTTCAGCTGCAGGAGGACTAGGAGGGATGGACGCTGCTACTGGGTCGAAGCACCAGGAGACATGGGAAACCTGGACTCTACCCTTGTTCCTGTTTTGATTACTGACTGACCCAGACTGAGTTTGCTTTCCTGCTCTGTGTTTCAGGTCCTGCCTGTAGTGACCTCCTTTGATATTTTATGATGAAAAGCTCTATACAAGAACAGCATTACCTTGATTACCAGGTCTTCATTTCTTTCTCTTAGAATCTATGGCATCTTTGATCACTTTCTAAATTACCAGGATATTTCAATGGAAATAATTTAAGAGTAACTGAACAGACTGATGGAGGTTACAGAAGTTTCTTTGCTGGTATTTCCCTGCCTCTGCTCACTCACAGCAAGTTCCTCTCCACTTACACCAAATGCTTCATTTGACTCTTCTTGGGTTTTGGGGACCATATGGCTTCAGTGACCTTCAGTTTCTGCCTTGATGAAACTGCTTAATTTCTGGATCTGACTTGCAGGGGTGAAAGTGCAGTTTCTTAGTTAGTATTCTACAGTGAAGGAATGTCGAGTAATTCATAATTTAATGATTAATGCCACTAGCTGCTCTACCATTCACATCACTGGAAATGAAATAGCTTCGGAAAATAAGTCGACTACTGGTCTACTGACCATCCACAGGTATAAATCACTAGATTAAATGACAAAGAGTGAGTTGTGCTCTTTTGGTGACACCTTCACATTCCATTAGTCTTTACCACAGGCTGAGGGCAATATTAGATTACAATTTATGCAAACTGATACATGGGAGAAGTGAGTCCATGATGACTGTATGCTACAGAAACAGCTCCCTAACAAGTAATCTTGACAGACAACAAGGTAAGTTATAAGCCTAACAAAATCAAATATCAAAAATCAGGGTTGTGAAGAAGTGTGGCTTTGAAGGAGAAAAAGCTGTCATAGCCTTTTCAGTCCTGGTATGAAGAGAGAGGGCCTGGGCCATTCCTGAAGCCCTGCAATGCAGCTCTACAGTTTAACCCACCAGCTGGATGAGAGGCAAGAACAGCAACTTCCAAACTCGTAAGAAAAAAGACACCACCTACAGAACAGGCTGTTTCCCTGTGAAGAACATCCCTCAGTTCTCACTGTGATGTTGAAATGCAAGGAAATAAAGCAGAAATTTTTTCTGAACTGTGGTACTTAAGCATGCTTGCTTGCAACAGAAAGCTGGGCTGGGAGATGACAGGTCAAAGGTTTTGAGTGAGAGAACGCAAGCTGCCTCCTCTGCCTCCTCTTCCAGCTCAACACCCAACCCACAGCCTGGTCACGTTGGCAGCAAGACTCCTACTGCCTGCTGCAAGGTCTTTTGCAGGTGTCCAGGCTCTCTGCAACACAGGCAGGCTTCCAGGAAAGCCACTAGGCAGAGGCAAAAAAACTGCCAGGAACAGTACTGAACTTAGGCTTTCTGGCAATCTTTTTATTAAGAAAATTTTTAAAAGCTCAATACTCTTCCATGTCTGCCGTCTTTCCCTGCATTTATTTTGCATCATGTTTTCTTCTCCTTTCTTGTTTTACCTGCACCTTGTTTACATAGAAATATAAAAAAGACTACCATTGCTAAAATCTTGAGAAGAATGACTAGGCTGTTATAAAAGCATTCCTTCTAAAAGAGGTAATGGTCTTTACCGTAGTCGACCTACATCTCGGGGAAGTGGTGTTTCAGCTTGTGCAGGCTCTGTATTGACATCTACTCCCAGTAGATGGAGCCGCAGTTGTTTAAGAAAAGATGGAAGAGTTTGGGGACAGTGTATCAGCTCTGCTGTTTACAATGTTTTTAAAATTAAAAAGACAATATTCTGAAATCATCTTTAATGAAGATCTATTGTTGATGCTTCATGAGGTACGTGGTAACAAGAAAATGATTCCCTGCTAGTACTGTATCAAGAATATTTCGTTACTCACACTAATAGTAACTTTTCTTCTCAAACTTTCTGGATTCAAAAGTTAAATTGCTTCTATGTTTGCCAAAACTATGTTAACTCCTGTTTCACATTCTTCAGTAATACAAATTACCTGTGCAGTCTGGCGCTGCCACAAGCCACTGCTCAGGGGATACTGGCATTTCTGAAATGCTGCCAGCAAGAATAGTGCAGCAGATCTGCACAGAAAAATGTTGCAGATTACCTGTCTACCTTATGCATGCTGGAGTCAGTCGCCAGCATTAGCTCCCATTTCCATGTGGAACTGTACAGAGAAAAAAATGAGTACTGATCTGACTTTCCTCCTTTATCTGAGTTAATAGCTGTCAGGCAAATGATCGGGATAAAGACTAGAAAAAGTCAAGAGATCTCTCAATTAAATAATATGTTTAGGCCCTACTATGTACTTCTAGACAGAGGCAGAGTGAATGAAAAAATCAGAGCAAGTGATGGAGAGATAAGGAACTGCAGACAGTGTGTGCATGCAGACCTGTGGCAGAATTTTTAGACATATCTGGCACTGTCCTTATTGAAGCTAATCATCAAACTGTCACTGACTTCAGCATGTGGACAATAAACTGATGTTGTTATTTAGAAAGAAGGTGATACCCAAAAGACTGCAAGGCTGAATGTGATAGTGATCACCAGAAGAGGAATTCTGTCAAAAGCAGCTCACAATCTGAGAAGGAATGATGCATGGAAGTACAATCTGCTGGCTAATTTTAGTTTATTCTTAAGAATAAAAAAAAATGGAAAGATATAAATACTGCCAAGTCCAAATCTGCTTAGAATCCCTCAGTATAACCTGCTGCCCTCTGTGCATATCTTTCTGATCTCAGTTACTTTAATCCAGGGAAGCTTCGTCTCAAGTCACCACCCAAGGGAGTAACAAATGTCAGTTGCCTAGTGAAGGAGACCTTTAATTTCAGATCTAACACCACAGTGCTGAAAACATCAAGCTTTTTTTACGTACCCACTTAAGAAAGTGTACTAGCTACTTCTTGCTGAAAGTGATCATAATGTTTCACTGTTCTGTCTTTTGTTAGCTGAAGAACAAAATTCCTCTAAACTAAATGCAGTGCCTTCAACATTGTCTCTTTTTGTTAGAGATTTCTCTTAGGTAGCATGTTATGAGAGACAACAGAACACAAAAGAAGAGCTAGCTGCAAAGCACCAGATATACTGACAGTGCCATGTTCCCATAAAACATTAAACAAACAAGTGGTGAAAACCGATTCTCCTCATGCAAGAAGTGACCTCAACACCAGTGTGACACACCACCCTGTGACAGAAACAGACCCAGAGAGTCACTGAAGGGCTGCCTTGGCCCTGGGGCATAACCAGGGTGGGGGAACAAACAGAGGGAGTGAGGGAAAGGAGAGGAAGGGGGGGGTTAGGCTTTCTCAGTCCTACTTATACCTCATTTCCCACTCCTCTGCCAGTTTTCTCTCCTTACTTTACCGTTGCGCTGCTGCAGGTTCTCCAAGGGATGCTCCACTGGGGATTAGGAACGGTGCTAACATTATGGCAGGGTTTGGGAGATGGATACTACAACTCCTTATGTGCTCCTGGCAAAGGTAAGATCAGGAAAATGTTGATTCTGTCACCTCAAGGAATTCAGCTGAGACCACCCAGTAATGGACAGGCCACCAAGCTACCAGAAATGACTCCAAGGGAATGACCGTCTTTCCAGTGGGTGATTTTAGCCCTCAGCCCTCCTGGAAGGCAGGCTGACAGTGACTTTGGCAGTTCATGCTGTGAGGTAACGGCAAAGCTTCACCTAAAAGCTAAGGACCACGCTAGCTTTTATTGTTTTGGACTAGATGAGCCATTTGGGCTTCTGACTTCCAGTGCTGAGCCTTAACAGCTGTTTTAGATGCATTGCTGATGCTGGGTTTTCCAGCCTGTTTCTTAAGCCAAGAGTACGTACAAATGTTAAGCACAGGGAAACATCTCAGGCATTTCTTTAGCTGAAACGGAAGCTCTGGGCCAGCAGCACCCAATGGCATGGCAAGGCCGTGCAGTGCTTGGTTCCCAGTAAGCCAGCTCTGGCAAAGCGAGCAGTGTAGTTGTGTCAGCACGGCACTGTGCCCAGCATAAGCAGTCTTGGCACAGGGTTGAATGGATGTGATTTAATACTGCGTTTTTGCACCTGAGCAAAATAGTGTTGCTTACGATGCCCGTGTATATCTGTTCTTTTGAAGCTACTCTGGAGCTAGCTTGCATGCACTGCATTACATGTGGCAAAACTGCCCTTAACCTCCCTGTTTGGGAAGTCGAGTCTGAGTAAGTTACCATCGGCCTTGCAAAAATCCGCATGAGTGCTCCATCACATTTTTTATCTCATCTAGAGCCTCTCATTTTTAGGAAGAGTACAAGATACAAGTTTAGATGTGCAAGGTTCAGTTCTTGGACCTTCACACCACTAGATCCAAACTTAAACCCAAACCAAAAGCCAGGTTCATGTCTGTCAGGCAAATTCAGCTGTGCTGAACTGTGTCTGCTAATATCGGCAGCGGACTGTACTGCAACAGCTGCAGTCCCAGTGGCTGATGATCTTCTAGGAACAAGCAAAGACTTGCTCACGTGTTTTCTGATTCCCTCAAGCCTAAAAAAGAAGCTTCTAAACAAAGATACACAGTTACTAGACATCCATTCATGGCCATGAAAGTCTTCCTGTTGATTCCCTCGTGCCTCAGAGGTGATCCACAGATCAGCCCAGGTTCTGTGGCTGGTTTCTCCTCAGAGAGCTTCACACACAGCTTCCTAACACTCCACAGTCAAAGGCTTTCTGTGTGCGTGTCAGAGGAGGGGAGGAAGTTATGATTAAATGCCTTGGGCTCCAAACCCAAATGCACAGACACTACTGAACAGCCCCTTTTCATCAAACCAACATTCTACAGCATCCATTCACTTATTGTTAGAAAGCAGCTCCCCTGGCATACTGAAATACCACAGCGACCTAAAACATATAAGCTCCCAATTACAGAAACAGTAGGAAAGGCATGAGACTGAACAAAGCTGCAGGTTGTAAACCTAGCAGACTAAATTCTGTTTTTCAGTTACAATGTGTGTGTATGTCTGGAGTTTCTTATTCCAGATTTATAGCACAGTATAATCCTATACAGAGTTATCATAATTCTACACAGAGGTATGCTGGAAAAGATATCAGCTGGTTTAAATTCATATAGAGAAACTTTTATTCCTGTCAAATTCTATGGATTAGGTTTTTAAACTGCTGGTCCTCATTTTGGGAGCTAGAAGAGGCGGGGTAGATTTTTCAAAGATGCTCAGCATGTTTGTGCACTTGGAAAACTGAGACGGGATTGTGACAGGCAAAAGCTGTGTGGTGTTGAGTTTTTTTGTTTTGTTTTTGGTTTTTTTAAATGGACTGGGCCTAAATATCTAAAAGCTAACTTGGGTCTTATGACAATGAGACCACGCCTATGGTTACACTTCGGTCTTGGCCCTGTACTTCCCCCGCAATATTTGAGGGATCTCCTCTGTACCTAAGCAGTATAATCTTTCACACCTGTTGGCACCACAGTTCCTTATGAACAGAGAATTTATTTAGCTGACTGAGGAGCTTGCTAAGGGAGCAAAGAGATCTTCTCTAGATATGGCAACTCATTTTTAGCCTGAAACAAGAGAGGTAACATTTTCAGCCTCGGGTCTCCACATGATGCAGTTGTTGCATAGTGTGCACTAAATGGGAGCATTACGATACAAGCCACACGGATCAAAGCTTGGACAAAAGGGAGAGGGCGTTGGAGAGAAATAGCGCCTCAATCATTCCAAATGCAGTGTTTCTGTATTTTCTGTGTTATCTGTGTTAAATGTGAGGTCTAACACACAGGCGTTGTCCCGAGATGTCTCAAATACAATGCTGAGTCTTGCTACCTGCTTTCCCACCCCTTCATGGCGTCAATAATCTCACCTCTTCCATTAACGCAAGGGGAGCAGATTTTCCACTGGCCTGACTAGGTGCAAGGGAGTTGGTTCCTGTCACCCCAGCAATCACGTGTCACCCCTCGCATAATGCAAGTTAAAATGAATGAAGTGAAAGGGTGAGCCTCAATGAACTTTTTGATGCACTAGTGCCACGTTGTAGCCTTGCTGCCCACCATTGCAGTCAAACTGGTATGAAGTTTGGACCAAGTGAGGGCATTAAGAGCAGAAAATGCGTAAGAAAAAATTATCAGCACAAGCATGTAAACTAACCATAAAACAAGGACTGAAGGCCAGATTCACCATATGTTATTCACATTGGCTGTCCCTTCTGAAGTGGAGCCAAAATGGGGTTTTTGGGATGAGAGAGAGGAGGTGTTTCAGATACTCTGCAAGAGTGAAAAGATTCTCTGGTCAAGAATGATAGTGGCTGATGTGCAATAAAGAAATGTTACAAAAATGACTAAGGAATAATTTAAAAACTATTCCAGGAATAAAAAGGTGAGTGTAAAAAATACAAGAATCATTTCTACATTCATCCAATCATTATTAATTGTAAAACTTGTCTCTTATAATCTGTCCTTAGAACATTGTTTTTCTTTCCTGGAAAACCTTATGATCCCCACAGCTTCTAAGATGTATCCATATGGTTCTGATGCTTACAGACATTAAGAAAAGGCCACACATTGCAAGGGATTATACATCTCCTTTACATTTATTTCATACATTTTTTAAGGATTTTTTTCTCAGATGTAAAAAACAGAAAATACTTAAGCTTGAGCAATTCTAGCCTTCAGTACATCACTTTAAATGTACAGTCTGTACATTAAAATGTACACATTTTCGCTCTGTGTGTTTATTCTTTAACCAGGTTTTCCTTCAGAACTGTGTTGCAGAAGAAATTAGGAATTCTTAGAAACGTATCAAGTTTACATTTTTTCCCCACTGTTTTTCAACCATTTCCAAATTCTTGGAATTACCCTAGAATGTGCCCTAGAAAACTACTGTGAAAAAGATCAGTTAGAGGAACATCTCAAAAAGAGAGAACCATATCCAACAGCAGACAAAATGATCACGTTTGTATTTGTACGAAGCATGATCTCCTAGATACCACTGTAAGAGTTTACAACAGCCTTTCACATTCCAAAACAAGCGGTGCAGCAGTATGGAAGATACTCACGATGTTCATGAGGGTGAGGAGGTAGTTTTGAACGTGTTCTTTGCCATGGAATCGGACGACAGAGTCATCCACACCTAGCAGCACCTCAATGTTGTAGTCGTCATCTCCTGCGTGCCTGCGTTGTCTCAGGGTTTCGTTCAGTTGCTGCTCTACACTGCTGTACAGGGAACTCAGGTCTCCAAGGCCACCAAGAAGAGAGTCTACAACAAACAGTAAGACAATAAACACCTAGTCCAATTCTATTTCAGAAACATCCTCCCGCACAACATCCTCACCTGTACAGTCACCACTTCTTTGGATAAAATAAATCAGGAACTCTGAAGAGATGATTCTAGTGGTGTAAGGGTAGGGGAAATCACCAGATACCCAATGAAAAAAATCATTCAACTGTATGGTTCTATAGTTTATCACATGGTTCTTATTTCAAGCATAACATTAGTCCCTAAGGAGATTTAGGACAAATACTTCATTTCCTAACCCAGAACTTTCCCCCTCCTTTTTTTGCAACACATCAGGCATGTGTTCTAGAGTGTCGCAGCATTCACTGGGGATGCTGTGCAATGCTGAACTTGTGGCTTTAGTGCTCAAAAGTAATGTGGTCAGCCCCAATTCATGTTGTAAAGATCTCAAAATCAGTGTTGTGTTTCCCCCTCATACCCCATCACTGGGACTTACTGTTTTTGTAATTCTTTGTTTAAAAAGTAGGTGTTGGAATATCCTCTCCTATGAATATGACAGAATACTAGAAGGCTCTCTTAAAGACACGGGTCAAGGGGCAGAGTTCAGATAAACCATTCTGAATTGGCTTTTAAGGGGATGCATTCAATGGGCTACATCTGCAATGACTCAAAAGCCATTTCTTCCACTTAGGACAGTAAAGCAAAACATCACCATGGATTTTTGACAGGAATAAAGTCACAGCTGTAGGCTACTTAGTTCTCCCTAAATCTAATCCAGCACACCAACAGGCCCTAAGCAATAAACAACAGTGTTCGGAACATCTTACAGTGTAACCCATTAGCTACGTATCACAGTCCTCACTATGAACTGGGCTGTTCTTGAGTCTCTGGCTCTGTGACAGAGTCAGGGAGCATCCCTGTTTCCCCACTCTTCCATTTAGGAGAAAGAGATGATAAAGCCCTTAATTACACAGGGGTCTTCCTGCTCTATGAGCCCAGTAAAAGCAACCAGCGTCCAATGGATAGAAAGGAGAGGGCAGTCCTGCCTGCCACTCATGTTGACTCGTATTGTCATGGGGCATTTCCCCAAATGACAGCACAGCTTTCAAGACCTTTTTTTCTGCGCTGGAGTTGATGAAAGCCAAGGCTGGAAGTACACAAACTGACCCTTTGCATGTTTTCAGGCAAGACTCCCAGTAAACTGGATCTAAGTTTTGCTTGTGGGAGGGCAGCAGAACATGGGCCAATGTTGCAAAATGTGCTGGATGGCCACGCTGTAATTCATCTTGAGCAGATTCAACTACTGGCTGAATGAGCTGGGAAGACTCTCCCTCCTAAGTATCACAGTGGTTCACAGCAACACATAAATAACTCTCCCCAAACCCCACATCAAATGGCAAGGTTGTTCCCAGTTGTTTTCATCTTAGACCGCCACTGTGGGTGAGAGACCAGGTCTGCAAACAGCTTTACAATTCAACCGCAAGTCCTCTCGCTCTCAAGAATGCGAACCCTGTGATAGCACACAAGTGGGAAATTCATAGACAAGCTCCAATTCTAAAAATTGCTGCAGCTGGCAAAGCTGCTGAGTGTAGTGTCCAACGGAAATATACTGGTAATGTCATCGTATCGCTACGCCCGCGGCATGAATGGAATAGCTTCAGATCGTTTCAGAAAGAACCAGCTATCTGTGCTGTGCAGCACCTTTGGTTTGGCCGTCACTTCCCTTCTTAAATAGGTGGTTTTGTGGTTCAAATGAAGAGGAGAATCTGATTTTTGTGTGCATGTGAGCAGGCAGAGCGAGTCAGAAAGGATTCCTTTTTTTCTACCCCTCTAATACATAGCCACTTTCTGCACACAGAGGGTATTCTCAATATGCCAATATTTTCCATGCATGCACCCACAGAATATTTTTCAATGTGCAATTCCAACAAAGCAAGAAAAAATAACCTCACTCTAAGAAGAAATGTAATGACCATTTTTGGCCAAGATTCGAAAAAAAGAAAAAGTAGCACTGGAAACATTTTCAAGCATTGAGCCTCCCACCTCCTGAAATGCAACTTGCATACTTCTTTCCACAAAAACCCCAAACCTCCCCCTTACTGGGCTCAGTGGTAAAAACCCAACCACTTCACTCAGCCTGGCATGCAGCGTATTCCACGAACTGTACCAGGACTTCTGAGGATATTAGGCAGCACCCACTTTAGCTACAGTTTTCCTGGTGCTGACTAGTTTTTAATTTTTTGTCTGCTGTTCTTGGCACTATGTAAGTACATTACTCCGTACCAGAAATGCTAACATCGGAAAACAACTGTTGACTTTGAGGCTGATTAGAGCTACTTATCAGCTTGTAATTACTTAGCAAGCCTCATTCTGTGTGTTGCTTTTCCCCAAACCTTGCTGGGAGGTGAAGCTGTGGGGGTCCTCTTGCTAATTGCACCCGCTATGCCCTATCCAAAAATTACAGGGTAATACGAGTAGTTTATCTGTTCTCTTGTTTGTCTGTTTTCCATAATCCAGCACTTTAATATCTTTAGAGACAAACCCAGGTTATAGGTACTAACAATAGCCCTGTTTGCAAATGCTGCAATCTGCTCCCATTTCCAAGCATTTAACATAACAGCAAAAGGATGATGGCGTGACACTAGAGCAGCAGCACAAAGTGAGAAGGTGCCTACCTTCCTATAGCCCAGTCATTAAATCTCTTTCTTGGTGGCATTGCTCATGATTCAGCTGAGTACTAGGGCACTAGTGGAAATTTTAGAAGAGCTCACAGAGTTAATGAAACTTTTCATAGTATTAAAGTTTGTTCCAAATACCTCAGTCAACCTGAAGTTATTTACCGTAATCGATCGTTATTAAGTTTAGCTAATTCTAAAAAGTTTGTTCTGTGCTCACTGGCTTCAGCCGAGACATAGGGAAGGGGGATCAGCAGATATCCTTCCTGAGCAGCACAGAAAGCATCCTCACATGTGTTCTGTTCAGGAGATGGCATTATTATTCTTATAAATACAAAATACACATGCGTAATTCAGAACCTCCCAGGCAGGCAGACACACACGCATTAGATATTTTATCTAATCCACTCTATAGAAGGCTGTCCAAATTTGCATCTGGTCTATGCATCACTTTGCTCCAAATGAGACCAATAACAAAGCCAACCCCTACGCTCTACTGTGAAGTTGTAGTGAGAAAGTCTTCTATCTCCTTTCTGTGCTGAGAGCTTCCCGGCTTTGGAAGGGTGAGCTTTTCAGAACACCACAATCCCTACAATTCAGAGTTCTCTCAAAAATTTATGGATGCTGCAGCAGAAGGACACACTATGGAAAAATCTTAGTGCAGAGCTATTTACTGCAGAAGCAGTGCTAGTGCCAGTGAAGACATTGGCATTCTCTATTCAATTCATTCAGTAGGTACTTACAGGTACTCATAATAGCAGGGCCGAGTTCAGTCTGAATGCTTCTTGCACAAAATCTTTGTTAATGCAGAAGTAAGACTGTTGGCTGTGCTTGGCAAGACTTTCACAGACTTTCTGTATTGCAATAAATAACAAATACAACCATCCTTTTCCTTTCGACCCTCCCTCTCCCCAAAACCAAATTGTAAATTTGTAAATTGCTTTCTTCAGTCCAAATTGTGCACTCATACACATCTGCACATGCCTGCTGACTTCCAGGAACAGACAGACATCTGCACCCAGTAAATGGTTGTTACCCATTAGTAGTGCCACACACTGTTGGAACTCAGGACACAAAACACAGCTAAGCCTCTAGAGGTCATTAGGCAACGGTTCAGAAACACACGTGCTGTGACTTCCCTTGCATATGACTACAGGCTTTGCATTGGCATTTAAAGAAAAACGCATCATCATCTTTGCATGTTAATCCAGGGTTTAGGAAAACGTGAGCTGCTTGAAGCTACTATAACTCTACTGAGCACCAGCACTGCAGGGAGCTGGGCTTGTTCAGCCTGAAGAAGAGAAGGCTGAGAGGGGACCTTATAAATGCTTACAAATATCTGAAGGGTGGGTGTCAGGAGGATGGGGCCAAGCTCTTTTCAGTG
>Ga0065711_1001377_pt1 | contig 44110 bp, 23 predicted proteins | sample Hoacrofraction12_FD_59098 | JGI IMG/M metagenome (GOLD analysis project Ga0065711, IMG submission 59098) | Hoatzin crop microbial communities from Cojedes, Venezuela - Epithelial fraction 12 v2 (version 2) | ecosystem: Host-associated > Birds > Digestive system > Esophagus > Crop | place... | reverse complement strand
TTTTTTTTTTTTTTTTTTTTTTTTTAAATACTGGATACTTTTGTCACCAGCTGAAGAAGAAAAACTGTCTTGAAGCTTTTTTTAGCAGCTTTTTTTCTTCTTAAGAAAAGACTTCATTTCCATTCATTATTTTCCTTCACTAGGTCGCACTTTCTGGTCCCGGTCAGCTGGTGCAGGATTATTACCTCATTTCTTAGGCATCTACTGCACATGGTATGTGTGAGACTTGCCTTTGTGACATATGCTCTTGACAGAAGAAAATGAGTGAGAGTTGCTGTTGCCATCCTACATCATCACAGAGCATAAAGGCATTGAATGTAACACTCTGAAATTATCTCATGAAGTTTATGCAGTTTTTTGTTACAGCCTACTTTAGCAGTAGTCAGATACAGTGGAGCTACTGGAGAGAGTCCAGCGGAGGGCTACGAGGATGGTGAGGGGACTGAAGTATCTCTCCTGTGAGGAAAGGCTGAGGGAGCTGGGCTTGTTCAGTCTGAAGAAGAGAAGGCTGAGAGGGGACCTTGTAAATGCCTGTAAATATCTTAAGGGTGGGTGTCAGGAGGACGGGGCCAGACTCTGTTCTGTGTTGACCAGTGACAGGACAAGGGGCAATGGGCACAAACTGAAGCAGAGGAAGTTCCACCTGAACATGAGGAAGAACTTCTTCCCTCTGAGGGTGACGGAGCACTGGAGCAGGCTGCCCAGGGAGGCTGTGGATTCTCCTTCTCTGGAGATATTGAAGACCCGCCTGGAAGTGGTCCTGTGCAGCCTGCTGTAGGTGACCCTGCTTCGGCAGGGGGGTTGGGCTAGGTGACCCACAGAGGTCGCTTCCAACCCCTAACATTCTGTGATTCTGTGATACAGCAGATTTTTGAAAGTAATCATTGTTGCTCTGCACAGAATTGTGATTTTTTAAAAGATCTTGGTAAGACTGACTAGTTGAGACTGCTGTGTATCAGATGTTTTTGAATATCTCATACAAGCTGGCAGATGGCACAGTGCTGTCCCTAGTTCCACTTCTTGGTAACACTTTTTGATTTCTGGATATTTCATACAAAATACATCCTGCTCTGCTAAATCAGAGGTTGGTTTGCTTGCTCTGAAGCTGGCAGTCTGGTGTCCAGCAACAGAGCTCTCCTTCATTGCTTCCAAACATTTCACCTCTGGGGACTGTAACTCCTTCTCTCCATGTCATTTTGTTAGCATTGTTTATACAGTGTGCAAAGAGAGACTGCAAGCAGGATACTTGCTTAAATGTGTGATTTACAAGTGCAAAGCAACTACTTCTTGTCTAACATATGCAGTTGACAGTTAGGACTAATGAGAGCTAATAGGCTAAGTATTAATATACTCACCATCCTGAAGTGAGACTTCTAGACCGCATGTGCTTTCTCCTGGTTCATGCTATCTATGTCTTGGTTATGCCATCTATGCATATGCCCACAAGAAGAAGAAGTAGGTATGCTACACCAGAATTCAGAAGGTTGCTTCAAAGTTTCAGAAAAAGGTTGCTTGATCTGACTACTGCCATTGGAATTCAGCTGATGTCATTCTTTTGAATTTTGGTTGCAGTATACACCTTCTAACAGAACTTTCCCTGTTTCTGTGTTTAATAAGTAGTTAGATCTTTTTGGTTAGATAATTTGGTCTTTTTTTTCTGAAGAAGAATAATCAAAGAACACATTCCATTTCTGGAAATCGAATTCATAAAAATAAAAGAACTGCAAATATGCAAAGAGATTCACTGTTGAACAAGTATGCTCATTTCAGGTATTAACAAGAACTCTTATTCACAAAAATTGATAATAACAGTAGCTTAAGTGTCCCTGTTCTGGCTTTTAACTTACTAGTTAGTGCCAGTTTGAAAACTTCATTATGCAGCAAACAAAAAGATCAAGGAGTACATGAAAATTAGAATATATGGAGATCAGTAGATGTTTTTGTATTCAGATGCAAATGTGCTGCATTTTGGGAATACATTCACATGCTGTGCTAGGGTATAGGAGGGCCTGGTTCAGTAGCCATGTTAAGCAGTTGTTCTAAACAGAAGATGTTTTCCTTCCTACTGTGCAGAGTCTGAATTGTGTCACTGAGGTATTTTCATTTTTATGTTGCTCATTAAGGGACTTTTCCAGAGCTACATGTCTCAAATTCAGTTTTGGCACCTTTGTGGGTCACCTGAAATTTAGGATTGAGACTAGCATACAGGGCCTCTTGCTTTGTGGAGTTACTCTAGCAGGCCTTGTGCAGTTGATGGGTTTTAGATGTCTTTCCACACTTCTTTGCAGTTCTGGGAATTGGACAGAGTCACAGAACCACAAAATGGTTTGGGCTGGAAGGGACCTTTAAAGATCATCTATTTCATCTATTTCAACCCCCCTGCCGTGGGCAGGGACATCTTTAACTAGATCTGCTTACTTGAAAGTCCAGTGCAACCAGACGTTGAACACTTCCAGTGATGGGGCATCCACAGCTTCTCTCGGTAACCTGTTCCAGTGTCTGACTACCCTCATTGTAAAAAATGTCTTCCTTATGTCCAGTCTAAACCTACCCTCTGTGAGTTTAAAACTGTTGCCCCTTGTCCTGTCACTACAGGCCCTGGTGAATAGTCTCTCTCTGTCTCACTTACAAGCCCCCTTTAAATATTGAGAGGCCACAATAAGGTCTCCCTGGAGCCTTCTCTTCTCCAGGCTGAACAACCCCAAGTCTCTCAACCTTTCCTCATAGGAGAGGTGTTCCATGCCCCTGAGTATTTTTGTGGCCCTCCTCGGTCCAATCTTCCATCCACCAGCACCCCCAAGTCCTCTTCTGCAGGGCTGCCCTTAATCCATTCAGCTCCTGGCCTGTATTTGTGTTTGGGTTTGCCCCAACCCAGGTACAGGACCTTGTACTTGGACTTGTTGAACTCCATGAGGTTCGCACGGACCGACGTCTCAAGCCTGTCAAGGTCTGTCTGGACAGCATCCTGTCCCTCCAGAGTGTTGACCGCACCACACAGCTTGGTGCCATCTGCAAACTTGCTTAGGGTGCACTCAATCACAATGTCTGTGTCGCTGATGAAAGTATTAAATAGCATTGGTTCCACTACAGGCCCTTGAGGAATGTCACTCATTGCTGCTATCCACTTGGACATTGAGCTATTGACTGTAGCAAATCGGTTGTTGGCTTCGCTTTCATGTGCAACAAACCTTTCTGACTGACATTTTCCACTTTGAAGCATCTAAGCTAAATAAATAAATAGGCTAAAATTATTGAATATGTAAAAGCAAGCCCTTACAATGGAAGGACCAGTCTTTATAATACAAGTGGCAATAGGGAATAATATTTACTGCTGTGGTTGTAAGTTTTGTTATTGGATCACTTGAGGGCCATGGAGAAAGGATGGGTCTTGAATAACTGCTTTTGCAACAGCTGAGAGACTGTACATTTGCATTCACAACATGCCTTCTGATATTTGTAGGCCACTTTGAAAGTGTGGAAGCGCTATTACTATAGAATATTGTAGCGCTTGGGTGTGATGGAGTAAGTCATGAATAGACACTATCATGAGCTAAAACTTGAAGCTGCCTGAAACTTTTAGCTGTGGGCTTCTAGTTACTCAGTTGTAAGTACCTACATAGTAAATGAGATCATACAGCTTAATTTTCTGATTTTTCCCATCTGTTTACTAACATCTTCACCTGCCCCAAACTTTGTTCAGACTCACCAGTGCTACTAAAGCAGCCAAAATATGCTTGTGTAAAATGAACAATGTGCAAAACTGCTCACTTATCTCAAAAGAGCAGAACTAAACTAGCAAAACCTCAGATCTCTATTATAGAGTCAGAGGTCAGTGATATAAAGATGTAGCTGTCTTGTAAGTATATATGGAGAGGTGGAGTAATATGTTCTTAATCCATTTTTTTACCTGAAATTGTTAACGTGATTGAGGTAATTGGGAAGTATCCACGCTTTTTTTTGACATTTTTTTTTTAATGCATTCAAAGCTGTGTTTAAAAAGCTCAGGAAAGCATGGAGACCTGCTGTATTCATATGTCTTCTAATCGGAGTTTTGTGTTCACACAGAAGTGTGTGAAATCTGCTTTTATGTCTCTGGTTTTTGGAACTGAGAACCATATGGTATCTTAGTTTTGCATTTCTTAGATCTTCTTAATTATGCCTGCATAGCAATTAGGCTTGTGCATAAATTTAAGAAAATAATGTATTCATTTGTTCTTACTGTATAAAATATGCTGAGAATTCATTTTGGCTTTTACAATAACCCTAAAAAGCATTCAGAATAGGGTGGTTTGGTTTACCATTACTATGTAGTTAATTTTACCCTTTAAAGTTTGTTTTACTATTCTGTCTTTTATTATGAAATGGCAAAACACAGGATGTCCAACTCATCCAGTGAAGGGGGGCTAAATTATGTCCCTGTGCACTGATCTGGCTAAGCACTCAGCATTGTGCTTATGCTCTATTGAAGTCAATGGGACCACTCATGTTTTGAAAGTTAAGTATGTACTTTTAAGTGTTTTACTGAATAGGGATGAGATTATTCTTATTCTTAAAGTCAAGCATGTACTGAAGTGCTTGGCAGAATTGAATTAGTTAGCATCTCTTGAGTTAGCACAAGAAAAACTGAACCTTGTAGCGTGCTTGTTCAGAAGGTCCTTGTTCTAAGTTCTAGTTGAGTTTGGCTCTGGGATAATGTCATTAAGCAAGAAGTGTCAGTAAACTCTTCTGCACGATATCTTTCAATGGATTTAAAAATAAAAAAGATCAGGATGACTTTAGGACTCTTCCTTATTCAGACATGGTTTTGTCACCAAACTTTTCTTTTTTTTTCATCTTTGTCTCTTATTAACTTTTTTCATTTGTGTTTTCCGGAAGCTTTTTCTTTAATTGTCTGTTCTAGACATGTATCTTCTCTCTAGTTTGAGAGGAGCATTGAATTTCTTCCTGGAGTTTCTGAGCAGTTCTGTATCTCAATAGGCATCGCTTCTGTTAGCATCCTGCCTTACCTATTCTCTATATTCCTCTGCCTTGAGACAGGTCTTCAAACTGCCTGCTCTGAATTGACATGAGAGATTTTTTCTGTCATCATTTCTCTGCTGGTATTGGCATTGTGGCCAACCAATTTTCTGTTTCTCTTTATTTGCTGAACTTTTTTATATGCTGAAATTTGCTGGAGGTTAAATGTGGGCTACAGATCTGTGTTTCTTAGACCTGAGAGAACATTTTGTAAAGAAATAGCAATTTGTCTTCCTACCAACTTGTAGGCATGATGTAGTCATCTCTGCTCTCTGTCATCCCAACCAGGAGGCAGAGTACAAATGGATTGTAAGCTGCTAAGAAGTTAATTTTTTGATGGGACTTCCAGGACTGACTTAAAACACTAGCTTTCATAAAAATGCTGTCACGAGTGTCACTGATCTTCCGGAAAATCAGACGAGCTTTGAGGGCTACATTTGATGATAAAGAGGAGGAAATGGTACCAACTTGGACATAAAGATGGAGTCTGATTGAAGACCCTTCAAAGCTGTACCACTTTGTTTTGGTTAACTGTGACAAGGCACGCTAGAGTCATCCAGGAAAGTACAGTATAAGTGTTACCTGATAAGATGAACTGTCACCTGCTCAGATCAGTTTTGAGGACAATTGTTAGACACTGTTGAAAATGGTGGTGGAGGGAGGTTGACGTAACAGATAATTGCTTCAGTTGTGAGAGGCAATATGGTAAAGCAATAAGCTTTAGAACAAAAGGCAGTTGTAATAAATTGTTAATAGAGTATCTTAACTGAATGAACAGTTTTCACCCATTTTGGTCCTATGTGTACACTTTCTTGTTTCTTGAGCAAGCTGAATGAAACAAATTTAGTCATTTGTTCATAGCAGCCACCATACAGCTCTTGCTTTCTGGAAACACTCTTTCTAAATATAATCAGTATTTCTCCTTGCCTGTTATACTTCCCAAAGGGTTGCTTTTCATTGCTGTGTCTGCTTCACCTTTTCTTGCTACAACCTCTTTTGTATTAGTGCGGGTGCCTGAGAGAAGTGTTTGTTTGGGAATCAGATTTAGTATTTGATTCCCAAATCATGCTGACCTGAATGTGAGACTTGATTTTGATAGTTACTGTGGACAGGGCACTTTTTTTCTTCTCATACAGTGCTGACTGTCAGAGTTGTCTTGTAAGGTGTTATGTTGATGTGAATAATCTTAATGATTATTCATTAAATCTATGTGAAAAAGTAGAAAATCAATTTGACAAAGTGTTTTATTTTTTAATTAATAAAATCCACCTAATTAGGGTTAGGTATCATCCAAAGGTCTTAATTTGGCTGTTTCTAAAAATATGAATTCTAAACATGAAGTTAAAATATTCCTGGTATAATACATCATAATTGTCTGAGAATGTAGCAATAGTTTTTTGCAATCTTCCATCTAGTTGTCTCAAGCTGCTTTGACAGGACAAAACTGCTATGCCTGAGTATGATCCATGTGTTAGGTGATTATGGGTCCCTTGGTCACAGAGCAGATTATTGCGAAGTGGAGGGAACACAGCTGATTGCTTCAAAGAGCATTACTCTTCTACTAACATCTGGATATTTACTTAGTACTTGGGTGTCCTGGTTTTGGCTGGGATAGAGTTAATTTCCCTCCCAGTAGCTGCTGTGTTTTGGATTTAGCATGAGAAGAATGTTGATAACACTGATGTTTTTAGTTGTTTCTGTGAAACAAAGGACTTTTTTCCAGTTGCTTGTGTTCAGCTAACGAGCAGGTGTGCGGGAGCTGGGAGGGAGCACAGCTAGACAGCCAGCCAAGCTGGCCAATGGAGATATTCCATACCATGGGCGTCAAGTTCAGTTTATGAATGGGGGTTCACTGGGGGGCAGGAATCTGCTCTTCTCTTTTCCATGAGTCCAAATACGCTTTTTTCTGGGAATTCAGCCTTTTCTGGGAGTGTGGTCTTAGGAGTTTTGCGAAATTTGTGATTTTCCGGGTTCCGCGATTACTGCTTGGAGACTGGCTGTAAATTGGTCATCAGGTGGTGAGAAAAATTGTATTGTATATGGGGTTTTTTTTGCATATTGATTATTGTAATTATAATAATGATAAAAATTATTAGGGGTATTATTAGTATTTACTTTATTGTTATTAAACTGCCTATATCTCAACCCATGAGTTTTACCTTTTGTCCATTTCTCCTCCCCATCTCGCTGGGGGGGGAGAAGAGAGGTGAGCGAGCAGCTGTCAGGTCCTAGTTGCTGACTGCTGGGTTAAACCATGACATTGGGGTAAACGGAAAGTGTGATATACCATCTTTTTGTAAACTTTTCTGTGTTGGACTTTGGTTTGAATCCTAACATTAACAGAAGACTGTGTTGTTTTGTGACTATGAGGTGTGAACTTCCAGAGAGTTGGGTTCCTGAATCCAGAGGAAAGCAAATGATATTAGGTGTTTTTTGTTCTAGGACTCCTATGAACTTCCATGCTGTTTTTTTTTCTAGTTAGGCAGCTCTGACTTTACAAGCTGGTTTCTTTTTCCCATTTCTGTGCTTGCTTTGTGGACTTCAGTTTTATGCTTAGACTTTCTTAACCTTCAGTTTGCAAAATAAAATGCAGGTCTTTACTGTTTGTTCTAAATTTGGTGTATGTGGTTCTGGGCATTACTGCTATGGCACTTGATTTTCCTAAAGTGCGCTATACTCATTGCTGCAGAAATGTGAGCCTCTGTGTTTTAATGTTTGATTAACAACTTGCAATCAGAATTTGACTATAGGAGTATTTTCAGATGTCTTGAGTTTTCTTCTCTTTCATTGTTATGAATAAGAAGATAAATTGAAACGAGTCTGATAAATCTAATCTAGAAATAATTATATTTTCAATATAGCAAAAGGGGAATTGCCTGAGTCTTTGCTAAGATTCATGGAAGTTTTAAGCAGAATGTGATAAGTAATATGTTATTTCTAAATGTAGTATGATTGATTTCCAAAAATGTATTCTTCTTCTAAGTGGTGTCCAATGAAGTGTATTAACATATGAAGAAACTAAAGCAATTCATTTGCAATTAAAATAATAAAATTACACAATATTGGGATTGGTAATTATGAAAGTATTTAATGTTCAGCCCCATGAGGCATGCATCTTACGTGTGGTAAAACCTGCAGGGAACAGGAATCATGTGGTTCCCTTTCATTAGAGTTTAGTGATCTATGAGTACCTTGCCTGGACCAGTCAGGTTGAGGATTATCAGTTCATTTTGCATCACCAGACTTCTTTCAAGGCACAAGTTAGGAATTGTTGTTCTCTTCTGTTGAGCTTAGGGGAATTTGGAAAAGAGCATTCTTGGTCCTGTTGCTGTTAATGATATTATTTTGTGGTAACGTAGTCAACAGCTGCTACAGTGATGTACTACATTGACGTTATTAATCAAAGACTGATCTGTAGATTAGTCTGCCTAATGTTAGGCACAGTTTGCTTACACGGTTTGCTTTCATGAATACTATTAGCCACATTGATTTATTTTATTTTTAAAATCCTTTCACTTATCTGGATCCCCTGGAAGATTTCTTACTGCACAGTCCTTATCACTGTGAGGATGTGAGGTGGGCCATGGGTCCCTCCATCTCAGTACTCTGTTTTCAACAGCAGCTCTAAGCAGGCACTTAGGAAGAGGTAGGAATGGAGCACGGGTGCATGGATCTTCAGAACTGCATGATTAGTTTGCTAGGGTTTTATCAATTTTCATTATAATCCATTAAGGGATTCTGTACTTAGCATAAAAAAAAAGACACAAACAAAATCCTGCTTCCATCCGCTTAAACTGGGAGTCTGTGTACTAGGAGTGATTAGATCATACGTGTCTAAATGTTGCTTTTGCAAGAGTTAAAGAAGAATTACAGATGAGGTGACTGAGGCTTATAGGGATGAAAGGCCAAATAGTTTAAATCAGCATGATTCACTTCAGTGGAGCCCCATGAATTTACAACAGATGAGGATTTGGTCCGTTTTAATGCAGTTAAGGTCACACGTTCAGCCGGTGACAGAAGTAATAAATGACCCCAGCCCTGTTGTCACTGTGGTTGCCATATACACAGCAGAAGCAGGCAGCACTTGAGACTGAAAAGCAGCCAGACTGGGAAACGTGCAGGAAGCTTTAGCATAACAAATAAATTGCTGATGACACTGAAGTTGTGATTCTGGAAGATAAGAGGAATAGACTCAGGAGAGCATAGAACAAAGACTTGCAGTTCTGCTGAGACAGTTATGAGATGGTTGCTTGAAGTGAGCAAGAGGCAAGCATTTGTAATAGACAGAAAGAGATTTTTAGAAGGAGCGCATTAAATCAAAGCTTGAATTGACTACTGACTGCGCAAATCAATCGGATCATGCTTTAGAGATACTTATGACATCTTGTGAGCCAGCAGAATATTTTAAGGAAGTTGTTTGGATTTATTTGGGGGGGAGCTGATAAAGATGCTTTGAATGCCTGTGGGAGTTGCAGCCCATGTTGGTGCTTTGCTTCATGCTATTGACAAATTTTATGCAGTGAACAGTGCACTGTGGGTACAGAGCTAGGGACGTGTTATTCCCGGTGTTTTCCTTGTGAGAATACTGGCTGGCTTGCGCAGCGGCAGTCTGTTCCACTCGAATTCCAGAGCAAACAGCTGGCAAGGAGTCTCTCCCTCTCTTGATGTCCTGGGCTGAGGCAAATGCTAGCTCTGGTGTCTTCCGATGTGCAAATGAGTCGATGCTATGGTGGGCACGTTACACCTATTTTTCCTGCATGAAGAAAAAAGAATATGCTTGATTCTTTCTAGGTTGCTTTTTCTTTTCAGTTAAAATACAGCTGACAGTCAAACAGCTGTCTATAAATGAACACATCCCATGTTTATGACTAAATCCTAATATTTAGTGTGAAGTCCAAACATAATTGTTTTTCTTAAAGCCTTAATTGAACAAGATTTTCTGCTCTCTCTAAGCATCATAAAAACACTATCATGTTCATCATGAGTGGAGGTGAGAGGAGAGAAGGGTGTGAGGGAAGAAGGATGCCATTTGATTCTGTTGAATCCTACTCAGTCACTTGACTGTCATCTCTTAAGTCCACCAAAGATGTCTCAACATTAGTCAATGTCTTTTTGTCCTGTTTATGGTATAGTTTCCACATGCACTCAGGGACCTGTGTAAGTCCACTTCACTTGTTAAAAGTGATAATTCATTGCTTACAAACACATTTGGGAAAAGTAATCAGGGAAGTGAATGCCATGACATTTGAATCACAAAGCAAGCATATACTCTTTGGTACATCTATTTCTAGGTTATTATTTGTACTTATAACTGTTTCTAATTAAACTGTAAGTATTGTGAGTACCATATGTTTTAAGAAGTGCACTGTACACTTCTTCAGAATCCAGATGGTAACAGATATGGTTTCTCCTCTGTCAAAAACCCAACCCAACACACCAAAACCTAGTCACGTGAACGTGACTGCTGCTTCACTCTGGTATGGTCCTTGCCTTGTTTCTGACCTGTTTGTGTCTGATTGTTGGATAGGTGAAAGTCTTTACACAGTCAACTCTTTGCCAGTAGATCATCCCAGCTCTTACTGAAGAGTAACTGGCTGCTGGGTGTATGTAAAGGCTACCCGTAAGATGGGTTCACTTCTGTCCTGATGTTTTGTATATTAGACTGAAGTGCTTTGATATAACCTTTGGTGTGATACAGAGGCATTTGAAGTAGGGGAGGATTTAGATGTAGGTAGGAAAGAACTGTGGCCATCAAGGTTTCTAGAGATCAGTTTCCCTGGTTCTTTTTTAGTAAACCCACGGTTCACATGGTACAAGTGGATGAATTTACATACCCAGTGATAATGAATGAAAGAATGAGTTGCATGTGACCTGTCTCATGCTTACATTTGCCTTCTGGCGAATTTAAAGTCAAAAGAGGATACAGAGATAAGTTATTTCCAGTATTCTTCTTGGAATGTTTATTACACTTCTAATTTCATCCCAGCTCTGGGAATAGCAGTTATGGACTTGTAAAATAGCTGTCTTCAGCTGGTAAAAGACCAGTCAAAATGGGAGATGTTGTTTTGATGTGTGTGTGTCTTCAAATTTGTTTATTGCAAATTTATCTCCTTGCTTCCTCGCTTGTTTCCTGAAAGCACGGGAGCATTTGAAAATAAAGATAGGCCCGGGCTGCAGGACAGAGGAAATGGAAAGAAATCTTATGTCTTGCCTTAGGATACCTCAGTGCTTAGATTCTGTGTTCCTTTTTCTGAATATGTAAAAGCTATTTTGCCAGATCAGTTTTCAGTACAGAGGGGAAAAGTGTGTGGAGTTGTACGTGTGTGCATGTGTAGGCGCACAGTATTTTTTAAAGGTCTAGCTCCCTGTGTTGGGTATTCTGCTTTTGTTTATAAAAACTGTTAAGAAAAATTAAACTCCAAGCAAGTGCAAACATGGTGGTAGCTTGTAATATTTTGCAGCAAGAATACGGCTGTGGTCACTGTTCCGCAAAATACATTCTTGAGCTCTGTAACACTCTGCAAGGGCTACATGCACAAGGAAAGAAAAGGGAAGAGTGTTATTCACAAAAGCAAATAGAGCTGTTATGTATTAGAAGGAATTTCACTCATTTCAGCTGCAAAAAGAAATTGCTTCAGTATCAACAAGCCCACCTTTATTAGCTAGTGCCTTCTATTGTACAGGCATTTGGCTTTGCTAGTATTTTCAGTAAGGCCCGATTAATCCAGTGACATTATCCTTGATAACAACTAAAGCCCAGAGTATTTAGATGCAGGTGTTTCTTTGTTTGCTTTTGTTTTAAATGTAAAAAAATATTTTAATGGCTTTTTTTAGTCTCTTATGTTCTCCTTGTGTACAGGATTGCTTACACATAGTGACCTCTGGGAGCTAAGCAGATAAAAACAAGTCACAAATGTACTAGAGAGACAAATAATATTGGAATAAAATTAGAACAATGTTGAAGATGGTAATGCTTAAATGCTGAAGACAATATTGTGCTGGAATCCAAATGATGGTAGGTTAATGATTCGGGTGGGAGTCACAGGCTACGATGTTACTGAAGGACCGCTCCTTAGAAGTGCATCAACTGCATTAGGAGTGCTCTTGACTCACCAATGATAAAAATACTTACTTTCATGTGTTTTTGAGAGTATTTGTAGTATTCTGGGGTAATTTTAATTTCTGTGCAAGTCTGGGGACGGCTGATCTATAGAGACTGTTTTACCATGTGTTCCTTGCCTCCTGCCAGATGGTAGTGCTCATGTGAGGGATGGGGTATGTTCGCAATTTAAGATTCACGTGTTAGTCCTGTATGTTTTGCTTTATATATGATTGATGATTCAAAGCATTCAAGAAAATGTGTCATCTTCCTTAAACTATGAGTGCAGCCTAAAAATCATACTGCGGTGGAGGAGGGAGGTAGGGAGCAGATGAGTATTGATGTTTTGCTCTTTGATTTAATGTTGGGGTCTTTCAGCTGTGTGTCATATCATCTTCCAATTTAAACTTAGATAGCTAATTCAGTTTTGTTCTCTGAGTGGAAGATACCATTTGATATTTCCAGGAATTGCATCTTTAGGGAAAAAAACTTCAGGAAAGCTTTGTTTAAAAAGTGTTGAGAGGTAGTAGCAGGTTGGTTATTTACAAAGGGAGTGTTTGTACTGGCCTATACATTACAGTTCTCTGTTGAATAAACATATGTTAGTTTTTGGTACGTACATGCAATTATGATAATGGCAAAATTCACAAATGATTTGAAGTCTTAAGTTTTGCCTCAAAGGCAATGACAAGTGTAAAAGGCGCTGACTGTTGCTTTTTCATACTTGCAGTCAGTGACAAAGTAGATCCACGGCTCCATCTGCTGGGGTTCAAAACCACCAGCGAGAGTTGCTCTTCATTGAACACACCGTGCACGTGGGCACACTTGTGTGAGTAGCTGCAAAAATACCGGGTTTTATTTTTCAGCTGGTGAATTGGTGGAGTAGATTTCTCTGGAGATGTTGTTATAATATTTTAACAATTTTACGTGTTCTAACGCTTGTGTGTTTTTTTCCCACTGTAACAATCACTGAAAGTTGAGTAATTTGTTTCTTTTGACAAGATACAGTAATATATAAAATACAGAGCTGCTTGTATAATTCTTATCCTGTACATTTATGTATTTTATACTCATACAACTGCTGTAGGCAAGACAAAGGCCTAATATTGTGTAGTTAGATGGATCCTCCAGAGATCTCCTGTGTGGAAAGAATAAGCCCCAAGTATAGAAAACTTGGTGTCTTTGGTGTCTCCGGTAATTAAATACAGGACTTGAAGATATTTTTGAGATTAATTTGCATCTTGCAGCATCTTGATGCAGACCAGTGTGAAAGGAAACTATTTCCATTTGATTAACCTTTTAAATTGCTAAGAAGAGGGAAAATGTTATGTTCGCACTTTGCCTGTTTCGAATTTGCGTTGGTTTCAGCACAGGAGCTCAGAAGCTGTGAGCTGTAGCCAAGCTCTTGAGGAGGAGCAGATCCTGAAATGATCCACAGATCCTGTAATGATCCACCTTTACTCTGGTTGCAGTTAAATGTTTTCAAAATAGTTTACTTGTTTTGCTTCAGTGTATCAAATTTTATCTTGTGTAATACCAGATGCAAAAATATGCATCAAAAATTCATTCCATAAAAAGCAACGTTTGAACGTCTGTCTACTGCAGTGCTGAGTAAACACTTCAGTTTCAGCAATAGTTGGATTTTAGAATTAAAAAGTATTATAAAGTGATGATTTGTATATTTGACCAAGATTCAGACCTCCGTGCAGAATACTATGTAGACTATTTTTTGACTGTTCACATTATATGATAGCGATACAAAATAAGTTTCATCCTGAATCTAATGGAAAGCCCTCCTAGACTGTCACTTTTCCTTGATCCTTCTTGTTTACTTGACTTCTTGCTAGTATTCTAAAAACCCAATAATTTTTTTTAAGATACGGAGCTTTGTATTAGGTCCTAGATTGACTGTGTAGGATCAGAACTGTTTTCTGGTTTAGATTTGAAAGAGTCATCTGGAATGGCATAATACTGTTGCGAAGGTGTCTTTGCTGTTTTCTTTTTCTTCTGTTGCAGCTTTTAAGAATAATGACAGTAGGGATGAGTATGATAGATAGGGAAAATTAGTGGTTTTGTAGAGAACATGTAGCTGGAGCGAATTTCACTCTGTAAGGGTTACTGCTGTAAAGTGGTAAGCACACGTAATTACGTTAAGTGTGGAGACTGAAAGGAAGCACCTCCTATTTTGTTCGTAATAGGAGATATATGGCAGTTTATAACTCCTCTGCAATAAATGAAAAAATTAGTGAAAGGTCTTATTAATATCTGAGGGTATTAATACCTTGAAATACATGTTATTTTTTTCTGTGTTGCAAGTAGAATTTTCACTTCAACTCAATGCTAAACTTTGGCACTGTTACACTGCAAAACGTGTGTGTGTATATATAAAAAAAAAGGTATATGCAAACAATATTCAAATATTTATAAAATATTCACAGTATTCTAAATATTCAAGCTGTATATGCACATAAGCATTCATATATGCATCTCATATATGCATCTATATGTGTGTGTACATGGGTATGTGTGTTTTGAGAAATGTCCTCAGATAGCTATTGTAGACTAGAAAGAACAATGTATTATAATTAGTTCATATTTTCTGGGTGAGGATTTCTGCTGCTTAGACAGAAAGAGAAATGTTGACAGTTTATTTGTGCTCTTCCTTCAAGAGGCAAGGAAGGAAGAATGAATGAATAAATACCATTTTGTTATCTGCAATTAGAGGCAATATATTCTGTTATAAATTGTTACCACCTGGAAAGCTAAGGCTATGTGTATTCATGGGTCAGTTATTAGAAATAATCTCTATTATTATTATTAAGACACAGCCTTTGTATTTCCAGTGAAAGTTACAATATGCGCTTTATGCTCGGTTTTCTGCTTCCTTCTGCTCTCAACTCAGAGAATTTCGTAATTAGAAACCAGGATGCTGTGTTCTCCAGTGAACTGACAATAAAGGCGTGGGCAGGAGAGAGAATGATGGGAGAGAATATTTTGTCTGAGCATAAAATGCCTATAGTGATTTAATGTATTTAAAAAATATTTTGCTCATCTACTGCACTTGTAAAACTGCATTCTAGAGTCATCTTTCAGCAGTTATGATGTCTCCTTAAAATACAAGGAAGAACCTTCACAATCTCTAAATGATCTTGTGTTGTGTGTATATGCATATCCATACATATCAGCACGCCTGCAAGTACACATTCACAGAAGCAAAAAAGCCCCAACACAACAGGTCTGGAAGTGGTTAAAGAACCAAGAGAGGTTTGTACCGGGAGGGTGGAGAGGTTACATGCGGCTTTGCAAAGTCCATTTTCGGTAGGCTGAATTGTGGACAGACAAACAAGCTGGTGTAATGTAGCCTCTGTGTGAGTTCGCAGGGCCTCAGCTTCTCTGTGCTGTTGTCTCTGCTTTTGCTGTTACAGTGGTGTAAATGGAAACTACCTTAGCACCTAAGGTAGTTCCAGTGAAACGGAACAACCGGCTGCGCACCAGTTCGTTTGGTAGATATAAAATTATTCTGATAACCTATGTGTGTGCCTGTGCCATCAGTTCTGTCCCAATCAGACTGAATTAAAATTTGGGTTTCAATTGCAGGACCTGGGTATTGTGTAGGTTGGGTTTTAGCTTGTCATCAGAGATCACCAATGACTCCTAGGAATTAGTGACCATTCCCAAGCTGTTTCTGTCATCTTAAACTACAAAATAGCTTATTGATTCCTGGTGCTCATGAACATAGTGGCTGCCTGGCAGTGCATGTTCAGACTGGAGCTGTACTGGCTTTTTAAAAAAAGTGTTAACAATGCAGAAAGTACAGTCCAACGTCTAGTCACAGATAGTATCTAAACTTACTCGTTACCCTTTCTTTCACGGTAGTATAACATGTATGTAGTTTTATTACTCCTTAAATATTCTGTTTCCATTTTTATTTTTATATATATGCGTGCTTATATAGATACACTGTATAAATATATCTATTGTTCATAGATATTTGTTGTAGCTGCATAACACATATTAAATTGCTTGTTAGATGAATGAATTTGTTTTTGCACGTGACATACAAACATTCTTTATATAAATGACCTGATTTTTATTCCTATGTACTGAAAACTTGCAGCTCATGAAGTTGCATTCAGGCATTATACCTACAGCCTCTCTTGTTCTCGTGATTATATATCACATGTTTTTATTGCTCCCTCTGTGGTCCTGTCTCTCGCAGCGGTAGTTTATTACAACGACAACAAAAAGGAGATAGAACTGGTATATTGTTCATAAAGATTAATTTTCTTCTAGTACATCTGCTGTGCTCATCAAAATAAGTTTTTATTGCTTAAATATTTATAAAGAAAGCCAAGTGTCTCTCTATAAAATACTTTTCACTAATTTAAAAAAGCAAGCAAAAATAGCTAATTATAAGCAAGTAGGCTACAAGAGGATTTCGGAGAGGTGTTCAAAGGAAACATTTAAGTTCAAATCTAGAACCATGATCCCATGTTTTGACAGTATATTCCTAGAACTTACAGTTCCTTAGGAAGAATTTTTGGTGGTGCATATTTTAGCTTGACTGCAATGCCAGCATTTTCTCTGCTGTAAGGTGATACATACAGGCTTTGGCAGCAGCACATAAAAGAATTAAAAATCCAACAGAAAATCCAGTGAAGACTGGAAAACTTAAATCCTCTTCTTTCTTGCAAAAATCTGAGTACTTAAGAACAAAAAGAATGTTTTGTTCTACACAGATGATGAAAAATCAAGCCTCTTCTAAGAGAGCTTACAGTTTATAAGACTTGTCCAAAGAACTTACAAAAACAAGGACATTTGGGTGATATATTTGTGTATCTTCCGGCATGTAGATTTTATACTGTTACCCAGTGTGATCTGAATTATATATCATATATAATATTGTATCTGTCATCTGTAGAATGTTTTGAACTGTATCTTTGCTCAGCTGCTGGGTTTTCAATGCTGCCTATTGAACATCACTTCAGTAAGACATATGCTACAACTTGCAGCTGTATGTAAAATTGATGTTGGCATCTCATGTATTTAGGCTGACTTAAAGCCTGTTCAAGTGGACTTTGAGGCTGAATCATTTATCTTCCTTTTTTTTTTTTTCCCCTCTCATTCTAGATTAGTTTATTGGCTGCGAAGAGCCACGGACACTTTGTGCCCTGATGGGGGACTCAGGATCCAGACGATCAACTCTAGTATCTCGGTTGCCAATATTCAGGAGAAGTATTAGCCGGAGACACGACTCCCTTCCGTCCTCACCTTCTTCTGCTAATGCTATTGGTGTCCACACCTCCTCCCCATCCAGCACTAACTCCAGCTCAGGGAGCACAGGCAAACGCCGGAGTATTTTCCGCACTCCTTCCATTAGCTTCCATAACAAGAAAGGGAGTGAGCAGAAGGCTGACTCGGCTAGTCAAAACGTAAACATCTCAAATGGTGCCCAGTCCTCTCTCAGCACTTTTCAAAAACTGAGCTTAGAGGAGCACATTAAAAGCAGAGGAAGGCATTCAGTTGGCTTTGGCAGCTCACGTAGCAAGAAGATAACAAGGTCTTTGACAGACGATTTTGAAAAAGGGAAGGAGCCCTCAGCTAATAAGAACGTCTTTATAAATTGCATAAGCTCTGGAAGGAATGAGGGTGATGATTCAGGTTTTGCAGAGGAGCAGAGCCGAAACTCTGTCAAACAATCCACGCGAAAACTTCTCCCTAAATCTTTCTCATCGCACTACAAGTTTTCCAAACCAGTTCCAGAGATTCAGTCAGTTTCCTCTGTGCAGCAGTCCAGGTGCCTGCTGGAGGTTAAATCACACGTGGAGAGTGAACCTGTGATCACCAAGTCCTCTCCTCCATGTTCGGCGGAGATGACAGAGTGCATGGGAAGCTCCTTGCAGTCCCCGCTGCTCTCAGCTGACCTCACGGCTGCCCAAACTCCCTCTGACTTCGTCACCCTGACAGAGGATTCTGTTTCAGAGGTTGATGCTCTGCCCAGCAGCGGAAATGGGGTGCTACTCGCAGAGGATTTTGGCCACGATGTCTCTACCTCTCAGACCTTCGTTAATCCTGCTGCTGCTCCTGCGAGGGAAGCTGATATGGTGGAAAGTACTGGTTATTCTGCTGGTGTATCTCCTGTGAGTCACGCAAGCTCATGTAGCGTTGAATCTAATAACTTATTCAAAACCTCAGCTGCTAATCAAACAAAAGTGTTGTTACAAGCCAGTGAACTACATATTAATGATGCCAGGCACATAGGAGAAATCAACTCGGCAAATGCACATTCAGAAACCTTTGTGTTACAGCGTGGAGAAGAACCGGTGATACTCTCTCCAAAGGCGCAGGAGTTGAGTGGGGACAGAGATGAAAGCATGCCATCCAAGCACACGAGAGAAACAATTCCTGTAATAGAGTCTAAGATTGTTCCATGTTCTGAACCTCAGTTCTTTAAAACACAACACGGTTGTGGAATAAACTGTTCCAAAGGTATGTCTTGTGATCGTTTTGTTGTTGGGCTTGGTGGGGTTTTGTTGGCCTCAATTCTTCTGTAAGAATTTTTTTTGTCATGAAGTGTTTTTGTAGAGTTGCTAGTGCTAGCTAGGAAGTTCAAAATTTATGGACTGTGCCCTGCTCCTACAATTATAGGAATGAAACAAAAAGTCTATGGTTTTCTGAGTTCGTGTTTTACAGTTTGCTAATACCCATCAGTGCTGTTTGTTCATCTTATATTGATCTTGGTTTTGAAATCTTCTGACTCTTGCTTCCTGTATTCAACTGGTGTTACAGAGTAGGTTGGAGTGGATGTTTCTGTGGCAGAGTATGAGAGATCTTGGTTTTGCTTCCATCTGCAATAACGTTGTGCAAGTTCTCATTACATAATCTATGAAATGGAGGGAGTCAATTGCCATCTAATTTTCACGGTGGATCTTAAGCTTAGGAAAAGGAGTTTGGAAATATTAACGAGATGAAGTGGAAAGGCTGAGGCTAGAAATCCCAGTCTGTAGAGATGCAAATGAGTAAAAGCACCAGGCCCTTGAGTGAAGGACATCTGTTAGAAGACTGTTATCTCTGACAGTTTATTTTTTCAAACCAACCTAAAGACTGGTGCTTTCTTGCAAAATCCTGAGGCTGTATCTGGTGGGCCAAAATTTGTGAGAGTTAACAAGACCATGTTTATAGCATTTATGTTAAAAGATGAAAGAGTGTAAACTCATATGAATTCATACCCATCTTTTTGCTTGGACGTTTATCTAGGCATATAGATTATAGGCAAACAAAAGCAATCTTGCTTTTTGAATTATTTGTCACTGTAAGACTTGGTTGGATATCTTGTACATAAATACCAATATAAAGTCAAATTAAACCTGCTAAATTACCTTTCCCTCAGAACGTTAGTCAACTGGGAGAAAAAAGATTTCCATTTATATGTGTTACTGGTCCTGAGCACTCAGTTGGTCTTCCTTGCTGCTGTGGCTTATCTGTGAATGATCGTCCTTTTGAATCTGGCTTACTAGAGCGTACTGCAGAACAGCAAGCAAGCTGCTTGGAGTGATGTTTAGAAATACACAGTGCATTTGAAACTCCTGCATCGGCAGTTGTATATGTAATCTGTATTTCTGGAAGGAAGCTGACTGAAGTTGAAACTGATAGAGGGATTTTTGTAAATAGGTTTCATGTTCACAGAAAGACTAGAGCTAATGCTGCGCAGTATAAGAGTCACTGATTAATTGTTTGGGTTTTATAGTTCTTTTCAAAATGCAGGGTTTTTTTAACTTGTGTGGTGAAGAATGTATTTAAAATTAGAAACTGGCTAAGCATACAAAGGGGCCATTGAAAAAAGATATAAAATCCTGCCATATGAAATGAAACAAATATAGGAAAAGCTTACCTGGCATTCAGTACGATATGGTTATAAGTAGCTATATCTGTTACAGACAAACTGGTTGAACATTTGGTTTTGCTAAAACAGTGTTTAAAACCAGATGTGAATGCAAAATAATTCTGTTAATTTTCTTGGGTAATAGATATTTTCTCTTCTGTAGCTGGTCTCATAGCTGATGTTGTTATAGATAGTATCGTGAACGTGACATTAATGTATGAGCAGGTTTGGTGTGCCATAAATTTCTTAGTATAGCTTTGTATATTCTTATGTGATACGGATTTCTTTGAAGAGCCTTAGAGAAAATGTCTGTTCTCTCACAACAGGCAAAAGAAGAGAAGATTTTCTGTGTTACATTTATTTTCTCTTTCCCCATCTCTAAATTTGCCCTAACTCCTCCAAATGTAATTTTTCTCCTCTGCTCTGGTGTGTTGTTATTTAACTGATGTGGGGGTCTAGGATTCAGCATGCTGGCTGCAGGCTGGGTTTGGAGGGCACGGATACAGAGCTGAGCTCGGAAGGACGAACAGAAACCAAAACCAGTGTGTGTATCTGTGTTCTGTGCAGTGGTAACGAAGCTGTAACCTGGACTTGCCTTGGGACGCAGGGTAAGGCAGGTTGGGTTTTGGCACCAGTGGACCAGTGATAGTTTCTCTGGTGGATTTTACTGGACAGGGGTTTGAAGTGTCCAAGAACAAGGGGAAGAGGAAAGGATGGAGCAAACGTCCTTCTGGATTCTGTGAGGAGCTGTGGACTGGATTGTAGCATGCGGAGTGTGCTAGTCGTTGGGGGCTGAACAGCAAACTGGTGGCCCAGGTGACACTTTTACCTAGGAAAGCAGGATATGCTTTCTACAGAACATCTCTTATGTGACTGCCTTTCAATGTAAGCATTTCAAGCAAAGCAGTGTTCTCATTAAGAATATATTTGTAGAGGGTAATTGTCTGTAATAATTGCTAATTGCTTCTCTGTTTGTAGTTGACCTTGCCAATAGCTTCAGTCCATACCGAGAAGGCAGATTTGTTGAGAAACGACTGAGATCCTCTTCAGAAGGTACTGCTGGAGGCAGTCGGCTGATCATAAAACCAAAGGATGGAAATACAGAAGAGCTGAACAGCCTACGGAAGCAGAGAGCAAGCTCATCCTCTTCAAAAATGAACAGCATGGTGAGTTTTATTCCCATATGCAGAAGTTTTTTTGTGATTGTTGTAACTATAATGAGAAGCACCAACTTTACAAGTAATGGATGGTAAAAAGGGGGGAGGGAGGGAGCTGTCTCAGGCTTCCAAAATGTGCTCCAGTCTCGGCTTCAGATATTAAAAGTATTTTTTTTTTTTCAGGGTGTGGCATTGTGAGAAGTTTTGTATGATTTTGGTGAAGAGATTCTTGTTGTCAGGCTTTGATGATTTGCCTGGGAGTAAAATACTGGGAGCGGGAACTGCAGCAAAATTTGATATGACTGTTTCTCAGTTTAAATACAGTGGGCTACTCTGTGGCAATGTTTTGTTGTTACTGTGTTAGTTATTTCATGGACTTATGTCTGGTATGATGGAGATGAGATTCAGACTAGAAGTTGGATAGAGAGGAAGCTCTCTGTAAGGAGGCTCATTTCAACGGTCTGAGTGGTCCCTTTTGAAACCGGTGACAAGTTTGAATGCTTTCACTCTGAGCATAAGGTAAGGAGGAGAGGAAAGGATCTCTTCTGAGAACCCTCGAGGGTCCCAAGGACTGCAGAAGCTAAGGCAGATCAGATAACTGCAGAAGAGTACTTTTGAAACATCTGCAGTGACACAATAGTAGAGGAACTGACTGACTGACAAGTTTGTGCTTTCCTATAGCCAGTGAGAATAAACATTTTAAGATGAGTCTAATTTATACTTATGCGTATGCTCTCCAGTGAGAGAAATAAAGAAGATGTGAAGACTGAACATCTACAGCAATGGCATCCACTCTTTATCTTATGGGAATCACTAAAACAAGTTTTATGGCCATGGTTAGTTTGAAATATTTTATTCAATACTCTAGCTGAAAAAAGAAGGATTCATTTTGTACCGCATCTGAAAAGAGCTTTCCGTAGAAAGTGAAAAGCTCCATGTTTTTACCCCTGCCTAGGTTTGCTAAACAGATGCATGAATAAAGAGGGTTTTCCTTTTTAGGTTTACATAATAGCCATTTTGTTACAATGATGCAGGACCAAACACATCCCTGAGAGACCCAAATGTGAACACAACTGCCTTTTCTAAGAGACAATTTTTGCAGTTTTTCAGAGATGTGAAACTGATTGGTACAGACTGATTGTTAGATTTCTAGTTACATGCTCTTTTGGTGTAGTTTTACAGGCTAAAACAAAAACTCAACTCATAACATTACTTAACTTTTATGACCGTGTACTGCTTTGGCTGCCACTAAACATAGCATCTTCTGTCTCACCCGAGAGAGCCAAGGAAGGCTGAAATTGTCTTTCTCTGTGAGATTTGCCAATACCGGTCACTGGTCGGTCATTTAAAAATAGGTCCCAGAGAAGTATCTCATTTAGCATGAAATCCCGTTTTAGATACTGTGGCGAGAAATCGGGGTTTGGGGGTTTCTCAAGAGGATGTGAAATGTGTCTTTTGTCTTGGTAAATCTCACTTGCATGCCTGAATCTATCTTCCAAATGTTCCTTTGTGGCTAGGCTCATTAGTGCTGCTGTGGGTGGCAGGAGAAAATTATATCAGTACCAAGCACATTCTTACTACGTATGGCCGCTGCACAACGGATTTTCAGTGTCCTGAAGCAATCATCACTAAAGACACTCAACTAAAATGGAAGTAGTTGATGTCTTTTACAGAAACACTTGTCTGTACACTGAGTTTGTGTAAACCTGGGCAGACTGGATTACCTGCACTTCAATGGCAGGATTATTCTCTTCTTAGCAGTATCAGATTGTGCAGTATTGTCAGTGTTCACTGATCAGTTTTATACTATCTGAAAGGGCAGGAGGCAAATGAATTTTAGGAAGGAGAAGATTTTCTACATCTGCCTTTCTTGTTTCTAGATTGTTGCAAACTTGGCAGGTGAAGTAGTACAGTAAGGCAAAATTTATTTCAACAAAAAACCCTTGATTTTTTAATATTTTTTTATCCACTGAATTATTACACTCTGACATACAACATAGAAATAAAGAGGTAGAGTTACTAAAGAGTAGAAGAAACCTTTGTGCTATTAGAGCGTATAGCTATAGTGTGTTTTTCTGTTTTTGCAGGAAGTTCACATCCAAATATCAGTGAATAACCTCTTGTTTTTCCAAGCCAGAAAGAACATGATGACATTTAAAGATGCTGTTTCATGTAGGCATAGAGAGAGCATTACACAGATGTAGTTCCTGCCCTAAAAAGCAGGTTAACAATGGCAGAGGAAAAAAAAGATTAGCGTCTGAGAAACGGTTCTTCCTCCTAAAGAACTTGCTCAGCAGAGAGTTCTTGCATGATTGGCAGTGCTCTTTTAGAAGGCGATCGGTACACACTTGGATAGGTGGATCTCCTAAATACCGAGAATATTTACCAAACCTACAAAGATGGTCACCACCTCCCCACAAGTGGCGTTAACTCACTTGTGAGATGCTGAAAGTAATTTGTAATATGGACAAGAGCAATGCTACTCATAAATGAGACGTAGGGAAAGAAAGAAAGTCTTTCAAAATAACTCTGCAAAAGTGCCAATTTCGTAGCGATATAACTAATGAACTGAAACAGACGCTTGAGATTACCTGTTTAGATCACTAATTTTGCGTGGTTTTCACCCCTACTAGTTTAAAAGCTGTCGTGCTTGCAGTGACCGGCTTCTGCCACGAGATGCCACCGTTCCACTAAAAATGGGTTTAAACGTTAGTATTGCGTTGTTGCACAAAGGGTGGGAACTGCAATTCAGGGCACGTTTTTGGAACCGTTTAATGTTGATTAGCCTGTGCAGCATAATAAACCCTTTTCAAATGAACATAGTTGGTACTAGTGCAATTCAAAGAGATTCATACTGCTATAGAAACACTGGTCATTCAAATGTTCCAACTATGAAGTCAGCAGTTACAACTTATTAAATAATTAGACATAGCGTATAGACAAGTTAACTATGTCTCAGAAGATTGATAGAGGCTGTGGATGACCTCTCTATTCTCTAACTAGATGGTTCTTCTTTTCCAATGTGTAAGAGAGGCAAAAAGAAAGAAAGAAAAATGCAAAGTAGCATGGTAAAAGACCTGAATGACCTGAAATATGCTGCCCTGCAAGACCAAAGAAAAAAACATAGTGGGTAGTTGAAATGTAGGAGAGAATTAGAATAACTATATTGAAAAATGCAGGATCCAGGCCTTCAGATCACTGTAAGTATGTTCTGTAAGAGGGTTAAGAGATGGAGCAGCAGGAAAAAAAAGAGTTGATATGCTACAATACTTAGAATCAACAGCAGAAATGTGTGTGTGAGCAACAAAACTATTCATCACTTCTCATAATACTGGCTAAGGTAGAAAACTATCACCCTGATGAGTACTCAAGAGGAAAAGTAAAAAAATAAAAAAAAGCTGTTTTTTTTTTTTTTTAAAGTGACTGATAGAGATTTTAAAATGCTAACAAATTAGTCGTTAAAACCACATGGTCATGAAGGATGATATGAGTGAAAGTAGCTGCATGTTACTACAAGTTATAAAAAAGTTCAGAGAATTGTTGGACCTCCTAGACCACACTGCCCAGCTTCAAGACGTGGGCTGCGCTGTGCTGTATACGCATGTGTTTTTACTCTTTCTAGAAATGTGACTGCATATATGCAGTACAACGAGACTGTCCACATACATTTAGCTCTCACAGACCTGCCTTTCTGCCTCTGCAATTATTTACAGAGAAGTAATTGTGTGTCTGTGACTGCTCCGTTGTCCACACCTGGCTATCAGCATATGTGCGACATGACTAAAAGAAACCTGATTTTTTGACTCTTTCCTGTCTCAGTGGCTGAACATTACCACTGTCCTTTCTGTTCTGCAGGCCTGTGTTTTTCTGGACACTCTGCTGAGCACAGGTTTTTCTTCAGTTTCACATATTTGAGTGTTGTCCAAATGTTGCCAGTTTTTCGTGTCTTAAATTCAGCTAGAAGTTTTCATCCTTGCAGGTAAAAATTTTTGTGCTTGCCCTCAGTGCTGCATCGTCCTCTCCTTTTGCCTAGAGCAAGGCAGCCTTGCCTACTTGTGTCAGTCCAATTAGAGCTGCACAACTTATTTTTCCGCATTGTTGCTTTGACTGTACCATTTCTTTCTTTGTGTCTTCCCCACGATTCCAATATGTTAGATAAAATTGCTTGTTACCAGTTAAAGGACTTGCACGGCCTAAGGTCATCCCAGCTTTTTTCCCTCAGCTTTAGCAGTTACCACAAAACTTTCTTCATTTCCTTTCTCAGTTTTCATTTTATTTTTTTGCCTTGCCTGTGAGTAACAACACAGTACTGAACTATGGTAATTCTGCAAGATGCATGCCGGTACTCTATTACTGATTTTCTTTTTTTTTTTTTTTTGCTTATCCATCCCATCCTGACATGTAGGCAAAATTCCGTTTTCCTCAGGCTTATGCTGTGCTTATTATGTGGGGATGCTCTGAATAAAGTAACATCTCAACAAGTATATGTATAATATAAATAAAGAACAGTATATGCAAAAAACAATGTTGGAATACAGGGTGGTATTCTGTGGGCTACTGCAGGATTCAACTGGATAATGGGAGGAGTTGAATGTCAGCTAAACATTAAATTTGCTCAATTAATGATTGATCAATTTAGTGTAGAGAGGGCTGTCTGGAACTTTGGGAAGACATAACAAAGGTAAATGATTGACACAGAGATAGTGAGATGCTAGCAAAAGAGAAAGCTGGAAGAGTTTGAAATTCCTACTGTACCTCTTGAGGGAGCAGAAAGGCAAAATATAGGTCACTTTAATGGAAATGTGTTATCACCCCTGCTTGGAATGTCTGTAATAATTATCTAATTAGCAGCTGGTGTCTAAATTTTAGTTAGGTGTCCTGGATATTCTATGTGAGTCACTGTACATAAGTTTTGTTACCTAGATGATTTGGGGTGACTTAGCAACAAATAGTCAGGTTTTTAGTATACTTCAGAAGTAGTACTTGCAATATGGAGCAAGTATCCAAACTACTGTATTCAAATCTATGTTTGTGTTTGATATTGTACGTTATGAACCAGTATCCAAATCTGCAACTCATGAAAGTGTGATCAGTGCTTCTAACAGATTACTTCTGTTTTGTGAGTAGTTTTATTATCAAGAACCAGATCTAACCTAGTTGCTATGTCATGTGAGAAACAACAGGTTCCTGTGCCCCCATGGTCTTCAATGAATGTACACAAATAAGGGCTAACAGTTTTTTTTATGTTCCTCTTCTTTATGCTGCGTAGTATGAGATTTTACTGGTGTTTGATGAAGCACTGAGCATGGGTAAAACTAAACTGGCTGCTAGTCTAGGGAGGATTGAAGTGATTTTCATATTAGCTCCAGGTTGCTTTAACATTATTTTCTCCTACATTTTTCTGCTTGAGTATGGGCTTGACCTTCTCCTTCATGTCTTTGGACAGTCTATGCTGAGACCATTTGGAGGCTGAGATTTTTATGCAATCTGTGGCCAACCCATTACGTGGAAGATGCTATTGAAATTACACGTGTTGAATGGCTTATGAGTTACAGTGGGTAACCAGTTGACTTAAAAGTAGAATTGAAGGTGATTGTTTTTGTGACCTGCAGAGGCTTGAGAAAACCCTATGGGGTACACTGTCCATCTGTAGGCTGGAGGCACATCAATGATTAATGTCTTAACAACAGATAAGCTTCTGTCTTGACAGCCTGCATTGGAAAGGCAGCGAATGAAAGGTTATGGAGAGGATCAGAGTGCGCAGGGTTTCAGTTCGGGTTCAAAAAAAGCCCAAAACAAACCAGCCTTTTTCACATATGCCAAAGCTGTTAAGAAATTATGAACCAGGTAAGCAAAATGCACAAGCTCTAATGTCCTCTGTACAACCTTTTTTAGAACTAACAAGATTATGTTTTCTCTGAGTAACAGCACCCTGTTGTTAACTTGCTGTACATGTATTATCTCTGATATCTGTGATGTTCCTACAAGTTTTTTTCATAGTTAAAATAGATGTTACATTTTGTTTTATCACTGAATTATAGTATTTCTGCTTAATTCAAATTAATCTTGGCTGTGCTGGGCTTCTCAAGGGAGAATATTTAGGAACATCAATTCTTACTGAACTGTTCAAGCAAACTCTGTAAGGCAGCGGTTCACCACCCTTCATGTGAAGTGGACTTGACAGCATTCATTTATAACTAGCTTTGTACTAATGTAACAAAATTTCCCCTTTTGCAATGAATTTGATGTTTTGCTCCTTTGTGGAAAGAAACCATGCAAGCCATTTAAAGCAAGAACTGTCAGGACTGCTTTGATAGTATAAGGCTGCACAGTGCTATCTGAATAGGAACAGACCACTGATTGTAGGTAAGCAGTAATTTGTATCTTGTATTCTTAATTTAGCATGGAGAAAGTGCCTTTCACATACTATTAGCATAAAAAAAAATAGAAACGGCAAATTGATATTTAAGCTTTTTGTCTGTAATTTTTAGGTCAACTAGAAACTTTTCAGCGAATACCCTGTGGGAAATTAATGTCTGTAGTGTAATATACATTTCTTAACATCTTAAGAACTTGTAAAAATGAGATCGCAGTTGTTAGACACTTTGAATTAATTATTGAGATCAAGTAACTAACAGAAATTAATTTGGATGTGACTTAATACTTAAGCTATAATGTTCTATGCACTTCTTTAAGGACATAATCATTATAGCCAAAAAAAGGGTAAACTGTTTTTCTAAGATTGGTGTAGTTATTCTGACTGAATAGAGTTGCGTTAATACAAGTAGAAGGTAGGGTGAGTTATCAGCACTTTTAAATCCCAGAGTAATCCTGGTAGTGGATGGATGTGGTGTTACATAGTGACGATAGGATGGAATTAGTTCTTTTAGTTCTGTCGTGGGTTAACCCCAGCGGGCAGCTCAGCACCATGCAGCCGCTCGCTTACTCCCTACAGCAGGGTGAATTGAAAGGGTAAAAGTGTGAAAACTTGTGGGTTGAGATAAACAGATAAAGCAAAAGCTGCACGCAAGTGAAGCACAATAATGAATTCATTCACTACATCCCGTCAGCAGGCAGGTGTTCAGCCATCTCCAGGAAAGCACGGCTCCATCATGCGTAATGGGTACTTGGGAAGATGGATGCCTTAACTGTGAATATCCTCTGCCTCCTGCTTCTTTCCCCCAGCTTTATTGCTGTGCAGAACACCATATGCTATGGAATATCCCTTTGGTCAGGTGGGGTCAGCTGTCCTGGCTGCGTCCCCCTCCTCAACCACTTCCCCACCCCCAGCCTACTCGCTGTTGGGCCGACGGGAGAAGCAGAAAAGGCCTTGACACTGTGCAAGCACTGCTCAGCAATAGCTAAAACATCCCACTGTTATCAACACTGTTTTGGTCACAAATCTAAAACGTAACACCATACAAGCTACTTTGAAGAAATTTAACTGTATCCCAGCCCAAAGCAGTACAAGTTGGATATCTGATATTTCCTTCTGAAATTCTTGTATAGGAGTACTTGCTGTAAGTATTGTGTGAACTAACTTACAGGGGACTGCACTTTTAAAAGTACAAATAAGTGTCATCTGTAATGTGATATGTTTATTTTTCTGTTTTCATGTTTTTCTGAAATACTTAGCTGTTTATTGAAACTCAAAAATGTGAAGTGTAAAACGCACCCAATTAATGGATTTTTGTAACAAAACACACTTCTGTTCTAGTCTCTTTACAGTCCCCAAACATTTTTTCCAGTTAATGGTAAAAGAAAGTTTGTTCCAAAGCTGGTTATCTTTTGAGTTGATATTATTTTTAAGGATTTCGTTTCCCGTGTAAAGGGAAAGATTTCTTTCTACACAGAAATATCTTGTAAGGTGTTAAAATACACAATAATGATCAATATTTTTTGAACAGGTATTTATATTTGCCAAACAAAAGCAGCTTTGGTCTTTTTCTATTTTATTTTACATTTTACTTTCCCATCCATTATCGCATTTTCCACAAGCACAACATGTTCTGGGTACAGGCGAGTACTGTAGCAAAATTCTTATGCAGTGCTGTTGAAAAAAACCCCAACATTTTATGGTCTTCAGTCTGTTTGTGCATGGAGGCTACTAATCTGCACGTCACCGCCTATGTGCTTGTCCAACGAAACAACTTGTTTGTGGTGAAGACCTTTACCTTCTGCTTAGTGCCCGTCATGCTGCAGAGATGTGAGAGAGGTCAGGGATTTAGAAAGGATTAAACAATCCTCTGACAAATCTAACCAATACTCTTTACTGACTCTCACAATACATTGATCAGTGGTAGGAGAGGATCAGAATCACTGAGGTTGGAAGGCACCGCTGGAGGCTGTCTGGTCCAACACCTCTGCTCAAAACAGGGTCAGCTAAGATTTATGCAGGGACGTATGTAGTTAGGTTTTGAATATCTCAGAGGGTGGAGAGTCCAGAACCTCATTTGGCAACCTGTCCAGGTGTTTGTTTGGCTGCCTGGTTTAAAAAAAAACACAACTTTTTCTTGGATTTCTTGTATTTTGATTTGTACCTTCTCTTCTATTCACTGGGCACCACTAAGAGGAGTCTGGGTCTGTCTTCGTTACTCCCCACGACCGTCCTTGTATGTCAGGTGCTCAAAGCCTTCTGATGCTGGGAAGAGGTGAGAGTCCAAGGTTGAACTGCAATGGCAGGGAGCTGTGGGGGGTACTGAACAGCACTGCTTTGACACCTCCCATTGCTCTCCCAATTCATTCGTTATGCTGGTGCGCTCTGCCCAGTCATGCTCTGCCTGTAAACATGATGGAGTGGGAAGAAGACATAAACTCACAGGAATTGTCCCCATGTGTGCATGCACCCTCTTATATTTCCCCACCCTACTGTGTGGGCCAGGTGTGCCAGGGAAAGGAGGGGGCTGACAGGGAGCTCCTGTGATGTGCTACAGTGGTGGATGGGAAGGTAGAAGTGTAAGGAAGGGGAGGAGGCAACCAGGACCCTAACAAGGGTTGCTAAAGGAATTGTAAGAGGTAGCACAGCCTGATGTACTGTGTGCTTGCATACTGGGATCCCTTTGTCATTGTAGAAGGGCTGCAGGTCAGGGGAACCTGAGAGTTATCACTGGTGGAGACAGGCTATAGGGTTATGTGATAGTGTGGCTGACCTAATGCCAGTATTTGAATTACTACACTTGAATTTTAAATAAAAGAGGAGTCGTTAGGCAATGAGTAATATACTTAAGTAGAAAAATGTTTCTATCCAGTATTGGTAACAGAAAATACTTCTTAAGAAAAAAAGGTAAATTATATTAGTTTAATTCTTTCCATGCACTGGGTGATTACTGTTACGTCTTTTATCTTGGGAGATGCCCTTAGCACTGGCAGTATTTTTGCAGCTGAGGTATTTCTTCTCAGGTTAGCACATGCGAAATAATACATACAATAGGAAAAGAGAAATCACTAGGTGACTTCTCTAAGGGAGACAGTTAATGGAGAGCTAATTCACTGAAGTTGAAATTTATGACTAGTGAGTAACAATTAAATAGTGTCAGGTTTTTCATAATGTAGGTCAGATGATTCACAGGTAGCTTGCACTCACTTGGTTTTTATGAAAATAAAAATTAAAAATTGCCCCGGTCTTGTTCGTAGAATGACTAATTTAGTTCCTGTCCTTTCTTGTGCATATCATTTCTTGCTGTTTAGGTCCCTTGAACAGCGTGACCAAGAATGGCCTTGTGGTGAGAGGTCTGCAATGCTTTCCCATAAGCTGCCTATTTGTATTCTTTTGCTTACATGACAATAAACTAGGAATAAATACAGTATATTTTCCCCCAGGCTATAGCAGTTCAGGGTAGGGTGCTTCTTCCAGGCCTTTGGTCTCTTTGATTGATAAAAAAAAAGTAATGAGGTGAGAAATGGAAATGCTGTTGGGTCACTTGTATGGTCATTGTATTTGCAGCCCTTCTTGTCTTGCCAGTGTGTTGCTGGAGGCAATGCTGGGTGAACTCTGGGTTAAGGACGTGGCAGTGGCTGGAAAAATAGCTGCAGACCCCAAAAGCTTGCCCTTTAGAACAAGAGTGTTTTCTGATTTAGTCAAGTGCCTGGTAGCCTGTTAAAGACTCAGGATCACATTTTGCATGATATATTACTGATTGATATATTGAAATTAGGATTGGGAATGCTTATCTAGGTTAATTCACCTTTTACCGGAGTAACAGGCAAAAATATGTCATTCAGGAAAGGAATGAGATGTTAAAACACATTTTGTTGCCTCAGAGATAATTTTCTGTATTCATAGGATTCATTCAGTAGTACTAATAAAATTCATTGAAATTATATAAGCCTGGTGAATAGCTTAATATCTTTCTTTTTAAATGTTCATAACTCACTGGATAGATGTTTTCATTAAAAAGCCACGCACAACCTCCCAAACAACACAAACCTTTCTGAAATTAATACACTTTAAATTCAGGACAGGAATGCGTATTTTTGTATTTGAGTTCTTGAGAAACAAACAAACATTTTGCATTTTTGTGCTTGGAGAAGCTTTCTTGATTTTGAAGAATATTAGTGTCAGATAATTGTCTAGGATTTATAGTTACATAAACAGTCTGGATAGCTGTTGTGATTTGGAGCTGATTGGCAGTCAGGGGAATACTGGTGTTTGAGAAGTAGTAGTTAGTAATAGCTGGAGCGATTCATTGCATGGCACTTACTTAAAATGCAATGGTTGGTACAAAAGAAAACGTGGGGAGGGGAGTTAAAATGTTTAGTAACAGCCTGCTTCAGGATCTTGAAGATTTGGATGTGGAGTTTTAACCAATCCAAGGCTAATGGAAGATTGTTCAGCAAAGTCTATTTTTGTTGCTCAGACAGATATCTTGGACAAAAACAGGGGCTTCAATTTTTCTTACTTGTTTTTTATTCATATGCGTGTTTTAAGTTACTCCCACATGCTCACCCTGTTAACGTCTGATCCTGTAAAACAGCACTGTAGCAGAACTCACGTTGACTCCTACAAGATTCTTCACTGGATAGCTTTTTGAAGTATATGAAAGGAAATGAGGTTAGTTTTGACTGCTTAAAAAATCAGAAGTTTGCATTAGTGTGAGAAGTCTCCTGTCATATTTTTTTGGTGTGTTGTAGTTGATAAAAGTAAAACCCCACAGTTTTGCCTTAGTTACTCTAACCTGAAGTGATAAAATTTTAAGTGTTTGGAATATATTTTGAAGAAATTATCGCAAAATAAGCATTGTGAAACTTGTATGTAGTAAAGTGAGTAAGTAGTGGGAGAGAACACTTAGTTAAATGAAATTGTCTTCATAAATCCGCAGACTTGACAGACTGTTATCCTGGCAGACTTTTGTCTTTATAAATTTGCCAACTTTTGGAATCTGGCCACGTACTTGAGTGAATGAAGTGGGAGTGGGGAGAGTGAGGACCTGATCTAGAGAGGAGTGAGGAGGCTAAAGAAAGGTTAGGACTTACTGGAGGATGGGCTATGCTCCCATTCAAAAATGGGGAGGATTATGAAGGGCTGATGATGAGAGGAAGGGTAGAAAGCAAGAAAATGGGGATGATATATGGGGTGGTGTTCACCACAGGTAACAAGGAAAAGGAAGCCATGAAGCTGGATGGTTGGACTTGATGATCCTAGAGGTCTTTTCCAACTTATGATTCTATGAAGCATTGGGAAGGAAAGAAGCTTCGAGGAAACTTGGGGCTAGTAGAGCTCTGAAAGTTAAGAGGATGGGAAGTAGGTCAGTGGAAGGAGCTGGAGAACCTGTCTATATTTTTGTAAATCAGACAGGAGTCGAGGGAGAAGCTGGGAACTAAATGGGTCAAGACCTGACAGAACTGGTTGTCAAGAAAAATTTGTAACCTTTCTGTTACCTGAAATATTGGAATCCAGGGTTTAGCCTTACTTTCTATGAAGATTTCCTCTAAGGGATGTTGTGTAGAGGAAGATAAGGTAGCCTGTAAAACATGCATCGTTGGCCACAACCTGTCAGGCATTTTAGCTGAAAGTGGGAAGTGATGCAATTTTTCTGCTGTTAAGTGTGGCAGTGTGCATGGTAATATAAGTATTTTCATATTTTGATTAATCACATTTTAACAGGGTTTTTCCTCTAGATAAGAAATTGTCATTTTTGTCTTTACCCTTTAAGGACAGATGTGACATGGAAAGCAATTTGATCTTGTTATCAAAGCTGTACCTTTTCTTTTGAAAAACTTTTGCCTTCTCTGAGTGAAAATTTTTGCATCTTGATTTATAGAGATTTATGCCTATAACTTTCATTCATATTAACTCTGATTAAGTTAAATCACAAAGTATCCCCAACACCAACATCTTCCTTAATTTCTTAATTCAAGTCTTTATGCAAAACACATTTTCTCCTTTCTGATGTGACAGTTAGGTGCTCTTATTGCAATAGACCACAATATTTCTTTTTTTGTATCTTTTTCTTCTTTCACCTGGTATTCACCAGGTGCAACTAACTGTTTTCACATCTGTTGTTTAGACTTCACCTTTGTGTTCCTTAGTTTGCGTGCATATAACACGGGAAATATTTTTTTGTCTTTATTTTGTGCTGAAGGCTTATGTGATGAATTATTTCCTTAAATAATTTGTCATTCTTCAGGGCAATATCTAAAAATATAAATGCAACACATGAAAACAGATTTATGGACAATTTCTGAACAAGACTAAGGCTGTATTAAGTGGATTTAGATGGAGAGGTGAAAAAAAGCAGTCAGTAGAGACCACAAACTGTTTTACGGACAGAATTGTATCCAGGAGAGCATATACCTGTAGATAAAAAGTAATCTGAAATGAATTCTATATGCCAAAGGTGTTGATATTTCTAAGGGAATTATGAAACGATGTGGTTTCACCTGTTTATTCATGCTGTACTTTTACTGTTTTAACTCTATGCTTCAGGGCTTCAGCTGGTGAGAAATTTCTGTGGTCAAATATAACCAAGCTACAGCTGGATCAATTGACCCTGGTTTGGTTCACTGTAGTCATGGCCCCGTGCTGTAGGGAGCAATGCGGGCATAGGGGAATTGCTAGCTGATGGAGGAAAGTAGAGAAAACGTCTTTTTTGGCATCACTGGTAACTTGAAGTGCATGTCAAATGACACCCTTGTGCTGGAGATTGGAGACTGGCTGCTGCTGGTTATGTGGCATAAGATGGGTCTTGGAATGATGCAAAGATTTTGAGATGCCTAATTAATATGCCTTGTTCACACTTACACTATTAAACTGATCACCAGAGATATGGAGTCAGGACATTTTTTTTCCCCGCTGTGTCAAACAGAAGGTAACTTTTTGGAAATTTTGCTTTCCCCATAGGTTAGGATGTTGTTCTTTGTATTCTCCATTACTATGCCAGAGGAAGTGTGTGCCACTGTTAAAGATTAAGTGGCAAGAAAAATTAATAAAGTGAATTAAGACAGAGTCATGACTGGGCTTCAGATGCTGCTTGCTGCCAGGTACACGCTAAGGATGTGTGTTTTAAGTGACACAATGTCTGCTTAATGTAAATTATTTAAATCAACTACAAAATAATGCATAGGTTAACTTCTTTTTACACTGAATCACTTCTAAAGTTTACTGTTGGAAGAAGAGGTTGAAAAAAGAGGATTATCTTTTGTGATTTGATCACAGTGGGAAATTAATATGTCTTTTAAACAATCAGGCATCATTATTAATGACTGAGAACTACCTCTATTTCAGAGACAAGCTGTCAAGCTATTCATGCTGCTTTTCAAGTTTCAGAGAGCGGAAGGGAAGCAGAAGTAGAGTTAATTCCTTAAACCAGTACAGTTTAGTAACATGAAATGATCATAAGTGGTATATTTATATGAAATAAAGTGGTCCTGAGTTCTTGTGGATGTGTATAGTCATAAATACGCGTATATTTTTATTTACCTTGGTATTTCTAAAGTAAGAAAATCATGGAACAGTAAAATGTCCTTGTTACTTTTCTGTGCCCAGATGTAAAATCAGGAGTAAAATAACCCACCGAGAAGTGAGTAGTGACCCACAAAGCTTATTTGTGCAAATGCAATCTTCAGAATAGACAGATTCAGGGTGGGGGTTTGTGGATGTCGGATTCTTCACTGCCTGCATTAGGCACTGACGAGATGTTGAATCTCAGCATGTTAGTGTCTTTGTGAGGTTTTTATTTCAAAGAGATACAGATAGATGAATAAAAATCTTGAACTTAAGTGAAAGGAAGAGTCAGCCATTCAGCCATGGTTCATGAATCACAGCAGTTCTTGTTTTAGTAACTTGAGTTGGGAAACTGGATGCCAAACTATTCTGAACTGGATGCATTAAGTGGACTCAGCTGCCTACTGGAAGGACCTACAGGTGGAAGAGAATAGAACTGAAGCAGGGATGCTATGCTTACTAACACAAGAAAGAAAGGCACTATTAATGCATGGTTTTGCTCTCGGATAGCATTCACCCTTCCATACAGTCTGCATAACAAAGGCAATTGTGGTGTTATTAAATGGTATGAAGTGATACGGTGATTTCTTGAGACATATTTATTGCAGCACTGTAGGAGGTCTATAAGGTCTATTAACTAGAGAAGTTCAAAGATATTCATTGCGGTTCAACATTTATTTAAAAAAAATTCCATGCAGCAGGGTGTCTGATAAAAAGGTTTTGGGATCCTCTGTTCTCCCTGTAATGCACATTTCAGTTTGTTTAATGGAGCTCTCGTTTCTGGAACTAACACTTGAAGCTGCCGAAACTAAATTGTTCATGAGCCTGGTTGTTGTTGTGAGGAAAGAAAAAACAGTGATCCTATGGGAAAGTAAAAACTTTTTCATGTTTGGGTGCATTAATCATTGTTGCATGTTTTAATAGTTGGTGTACAAACTCATGGCTCGTTATTCTGGCTCTGTGTTGTGGTGGCAACCAGTATTTGTTTACCAAAAATACAACAAACATTACAGATTCTGTCCAGGGCTTTGTTCAAGCTTAGAATCGTTTGGCAAATAGCAAAGGAAGTTTCTGGTTTTATTCATTCTACAAATTTCAAAGGTAGAAAGAGGCAGCTTCAGGCAACATTTTTATGTAGATGTGCTGCAAGTTATTTTCATATTCAAGGTGAGTGGAAAGCAGTAGCAGATCCTAATGTGAATTAGGATTTGATTTCAGACCTGAGTTCCTTTTTAATATGCTGTTGCTACATACAGGGTTTGCACACTAGTGTTACAAAATCCACATGCTTAATAGGTATTTGTAGGGAATGGTCATACTTTGAAGTTCAGAGAATATGTAATGTTAGGAAGACTGAAATCATAAAAGTTTTAACTCTTATGGAAGGCTTCACAATAAAGATGAACTTGAATAGGAATATGTATGTTATGAGATTCCTGAGTATAAATTCAAAGGATATATATCTATGAATAGAAGAAAAAATAATCTGTGTAATTGCTGGAGATATCTTCTATTTTACATTTTTTTTTCTTAGACAAACTGTTGGAAACTATTTTTACTAACAGTATTTCTAGACAAAAACCAGACTATTTAGTTCTTTCCTGTACTTGTGTTTACTAAGGTAAGAGGTGGTGCTATGCCCAAGCAGAAGGCAAGTATCAGCGCGTGTGGTATGAAAAAACTTCAGAGGTGGTGGGGTCACAAAGTAGAGTGGAACAGAGCATTTGCTCATGTGTGTGGAAGAGGTGATATCAAACAAATTCCTGGTACATATGTAGCCACAGGTTTCAACAGAAAAAAATATTAATAGACTGCTAGAGCTGGAAAGGACCATTGGATCCTCTACCTAGACCTTTTGTGTAGGACATGTTATAAAACCCTACCAGTTACCTCTGGATTAAGAGCAATGTGTTGTATTGGAGTAAAGGTACCGAAAGTATGAAGAGATGGAATGGCAGTGCTTTCACTGGCTTGGTTATTCCAAAGGTGTGGGTTATTTTTAAAAGAACAACAAACCAAAAACTATTGGAAAGAACAAGACTAATTCCTAAATTAATGTAGCTGTGTTTTCACTTCCAGCTGTTAGGCCTCAGTTTGTCTTAAGTACCTAGAATTAAGGGCATCTTTTAGTGCCTGGCATTTTTCTGTCCATTAAAAACGCTTTTAAATTGTAAAGAAACTTACCTTCTTGGTATGTTCTTCTTTTCAGCTGAACAGATTGAAGTCTTTACATATCTTACTTTGCAGGGTATTTTGAGAATTTTTATTGGTTTTATGGCTTTTTACTTGACTGTATGAAATTTTTTGAGGGAGGATGGATTAAGCACAAGTAAAAAAAGAATGTTTGATTCTAACAAAATAATAGTCGTAAATAGTACTCAGTCAAGCATTTTTGGAAACAACTGGTACAAAAAGACAGTAGTCACAGCCTCATACCTGTCTTACTGCGGTGCGTGTAGTTGATAGCAACAATAGCAGTGAATACTTCAATTCTGTAGGGTAAAATACACTATGCCTCCCCAGAAGATGATTTCTTTGCTGCAAAGTATATTGACTTCATCTAGATGTTACTCAGGCAAATGATACAAGCATCCAGTCCCACATAAAGCATTTTGCTTAGTGAAGGGAGTAGCTCTTTCGAAATTTGTGCATAGGTGGCAGTTTTCCACTGTGCTGTGTGCTGTAAAGCTGATGCAACTATTTATGCATTAAAGAATATAAAGCGCAGGCAGCACACACATTTCGTGTTATCAGTTGTGATCACTGAAGTAGAAGTCCTGTTGTAGCTCAGTGGGATGACATATGAAATTATTCCTGTGTGTTACGGCAAATAATTGACCTCAGATTTTCTTTGTTGTAGCTGTTCTGCTGTTCTTAGTGGTTTTTATTTGTCTGAGGGCTACATGTATGTCTTCTGGAAGGGCTGCTGATCATAACTGCCTGTCTGTCAGCCTTTAAGTGAATATTCTTCGTTAGTTATTTCATCTATCATCCACTTGTGTTGAATTCCACAGGCATAGTGAAGAGATATTTTTTCTTGGCAAAAGATGTGTGGCACCACAGTGCAGAAAGATGTGAGTGGTGCACGTTTTTTCTAGCTATAAATTTGGTCAAGTAAAAGCTATTATTTTGTCTAATAAATCTTGCCTCTCCTAGATTTTTAGTCAATCGTGTTTGCAACAAATATGTTAATGTATTTTTTTCAGCAGCTCTTGGTTTCTCATCTCCCTGCTTTTATGTGCCTTCAGACAACACAAGCAGAATGTAAGCCAGCTATTTTTCACACATGTAAATGTCTGGAAAACCAGTAGTACATCAGAAAAATTAAAAATATACCTGGTTAATCAACTTTTTTATACAGCTACTTTTTATAAAGGTTGTGCTATTGCTCTTCTCCCACTGCAGCTATTTACTACAAACTCCTATTTCTTCAAATTTATTTTGTTGATTAAAAAAAACCGCAAACACGGTGCCTTTCTTAGTTTGGCGATTTTCATCATTTACGTTTTTAGGTGAAAGTTGCCAAGCTTGATTAGGGAGGTAAGCTTACAAGGGGGATGCTCGTGTCATTTCCACACGCTTATCATGTTATTTTCTTTATGCTAGTTGACTCGAACTGTCAACCTATAAAGTGCTCTTACAACATTTGTGCATGAGGTGCTGCAGGAGGTGACATAAGCTAATAGAAGATGTTCACGGTAACAGAAAATCTCATTTGTATGTAGTGGAAATGACGAGCTCACGAACTTGTGCTTTGATTGTGTTATAATTAACAATGCTTTGTATATCTTAGTGTGATAGTTGCAGAAAGTGCTGCCATCTTGTAGGTCTTGTCTGACAGGGTCCTTTCTCCTAAGAGATGTGGACAGCAGAGAACAATTGAGCCGGTACCTGATCTAGCTGGGATGATTGCAACTTTCACATGCATATCACTCGTGATTAAGAATTGAAACCCGGTCTTCAACCTTATATCTCAGTTGTGCATGCAATGGCTGCAGGACCATGTTTTATAAGTATTCTTTGTATTTAGTAACAGTAGGAAAATTAGTTAGATATTCAGAGGAATAAATACTAAGAGACCACGAAGACGGAATGCTTATAACATATTGCTGTACAAAAAGATGGCAAGATAAACATTTTGTGGCTCCCGGAGATGAAACTTTCTTCACCAGATGTTGTTGAGAACCTGTGGGCTATTTGGTTTTATTGTGCTGTTTCTGATTACTACTTTAGCGCGCAAAGACATTATCTACTGAATTTCTTATTGTACTTGGCCGCCCTTAAAAAAGAAGGCTGCTGAAGGGGGTGGGTAGAGCTGTTCCTGTTTGGTAGCTGCAGTAATCTGGCATTTGCTTTGGTTTGCCCTGGTGGCAATTTGGCTTAGTTTGCTCTCTTGAACCCAGAAGCGTGTCCCCCCTTTTAAGACAACAAAAGCCTGCGTGAATGCACAAGCCCATTGAAGAGAGAGCCTATTTGCTATCTCTTCAAGGTCTGAAGAGAGAGCCTGTTTGCTATCACTTCAAGATCTGTGTCAGACCCACAGATTTTCCTTCTCTGATGTGTAAAATCACTAACCCTGATGATTCTTCCATGCTAAAGGACTGCTCATGCTTTCAACTTCTTGTAGGGCTTCAGAGAGTAAAGTATTTCCCTGGCTGCTTTTCACTTGTCTTTTCTAAAAACTTGGTGCATCTGTCCTCAACAAAGTGTTTTGAAGGATTGGCAAGAACAGCTTCATTCCTTCAGGGCTGTCTTGCAACTAGCAAGCAGATTTGATTATATTTTGCATAGCTTCCCAACATTTCTCATTTATATACTGAAGATTACATCTATGATTTTTTACGGAGCAAGTCTTTGAGCCTAGAGCTAAAGGAAGAGAAACTTTAGCTAACTCTTAAGAAAGTTTTGTATTAACTCTAGTGTAATAAATAAATTACTTATATATTGTCTTATTTCTGCTGCATATGGATTCAAGTCTTCTCATCTCTTAACACTAGATGGACATTTGTCCTCTGTGATCTTGTATAGAACATACTCAGTAGGACCTATTTGTAAAACTTAACTTTAACTTATGGTTAATTTCCGTGGTGTATTTTGTAGTCAGTGGAGAAGGTGGCTGCTCCAGGAGATAACAGTGGCTAATTTCAACCTTCTCTTCAAAACTGTAAGTTCTCACTGTTCTCCCTTGCTGGTAGTTGAGAGGGTGTCAACAGATTAGCCTCATCAGGCTAGTTTGTCTTTGGAAGTCTGACTCACTATTGAAGTATTTGACCCAGCTTTGTTAATTCATTCTCTGTGATGGCAAATCATGTGCTATGTGGATCCAGCCCAATTTTTGAGTGTACCACATGGTTACCTCTTCCAACTGGTAGTGTTTGTTCCCTTGCCTCTCTGTACTGTTGGGTTAGCTGGATTATTAAGTATCTGCAGGGTGTTTTGGTACTCTTTATGTAAATGAGACAGGTTTTTAACTTCATTTGATCTGAGCCAATTGATACTGTTTGAGGTTCAGCTTGAGATTCTGTACATGATAGTTCCCATTTTATTAAACCATTTTATTAAATAATTTTATTAAATGGAACCATTTTATTAAGTGGGAACTGGTTTAGTATAGCTAAATAAATACTGTTTGTCAGTTTTTATAGAGGTCTTTTTCCTATACATGTTGACTGGTGTTGCCATGTATAATAGATGTGAGTCAGCATTTTTTTTATGCTGCCCTTCTTTGGATCCATGTTTTCTCTGGAAATGGTGTTTTTATTTGCCAGGAGATGGTGCATCCTACAGTCTTCTTAGCCTTGCTGCTAAATGTTTTCAAAAAATTATCCAAAAATCCTGGCTAGAAGGGTATCAGAGGGCATCATGAACAGTTGCAGCAAGCTGATGAAAATAACTTATTTCAGGTTTTCATCTGATTTACTGTGCTTAAAGACATTTTCGTAGAGGGATGGACTGAGGGAGAGGAGGCGGAAGACACCTTTATTGAAGAGTAGATGTCATCCAGAAATTCCAGTGTCTGGCTGTAGGGTGTTATTCATCATTAGCAGATGTGGTAGAAACAGTATTTTGGTTAACTACCAGCACACATACTATAAACTGTTAAACCACCAAATTACAGCAGCTTTTTTTGGGACGCTTTTCCTCCCTTTAGTCTGTGATCCTTGAAGTCAGGAGGCCATATTCGTACCCCAAAATGCATTTGAATATATCAATCTAAAAAGCGTATAGTTACTGCACACTTACATACTGTTCACCCTGGCCTCACTCATCTCAGGGGATCTTAAGCAGCTGAAGTCTTTTATCTATCAGACACATACATATTTCATTGCAGACATCCAAGAAGAAATTAGGACTAACTTCTGCAACCGTTGCTCTGAAATTCATGGATGGATTAGTGTTTTTTAATAATACTTCAGATGGCATGTCAAGGAGGTTTAGTTGTTGATATTATCTGAAATAAGGTTCTGTAGCCTTGGGAAAAAATGTACCCTCCCTTTTTATTTTCTAGAGCATCATAGTGTACAGAACATACAACATTTCGTCTTAGGAGCACATTTTTTATTAGAACAGAAATAATGTATTTGCGATCTCCTATTAAAATCAATTGAAATTGTGTATGAGAAAAGACAGGGTGTAAAAGGCTGGATATAGCCAAGGATCATACCATTATTCTTCATGACATTCATATATAAGTTGCGTTGTCAAATACTGGAAAACACCTGCAGTTTAGATTGCTTACTTTATGCTCCATTTAATCCTCTTTCTCAGTAGGGTTTTTTTATTTCAAGTCCAGAAAATAAATGGTATAAATTTAGCCAAAGGCTTCTTTTTGATGAGGTTGTATTTTTCCCAATTCTTACATGAATTGAAGTGATAACTGTACCCTCTTACTGTACAATCCTGGAATTGAAGATCAGAGAAATGAGTGAAAGAGCACACTAGATTTTTGTGGTGTGTAAATAATCTTTAATGTCATCAACTTAGAAATGGCAGTCACCAAGCAAGTAGGTTCCTTTTTGCTGAAGAAGTAAAATGATGCGTTCAAAACAGTACTTCAAGCCCCTTTTTTTCTTAACATACTCTCTAGGAAAAGGGTCAAGAAAAGCAAAAAGTAGCATTGCTCTCAAAAATGCCTGTGGTAGTACAAGAATTTTCTTTTCTTATTTTTGCGAAAAGACGGACAAGAACTTGTTATGGTAAAGGCTCCTACTGCTGGAAAAAGAATCTGATATGAAAAATGCTTGCTGTGTCATTGGCCCCTCAAAGAGGGTTGAGAAAGGGTGCAACAGGAACAGGAAGGACGTTACTGGGATTGCAAGCAGGTATTAAAATACCTTTTTAAGGCAGAGCAAATTTTATCTCAGTTTAGCCAGTAAGTTGAAAATACAGGTGCAAGTAAAAAGAAACAATATAGAAATAACAGAGAAAGAGATAACAGCTTATTATTTAGAGAGCAGTTACTACTCTTTTCATTACCTGCTTCTCTGTTGATTGATATATTAGGGTAATTTGGTTTGCTGCTGCCCCTGGGATTTATTTCTACATACATGCGTATGATATAGCACTATATCATGCACTTCAATGTTCCTGCTTACTGATTCCAGGCTGAAATCTGTTATAGGCTTGATACACTACATTTCACCCATTACATTCTCAAGAAAGACAAATGATTGTAGGTCTTTGCAAGTCAACGACTCATAAATAGGACCTTTAGGAATTAGAGTCTACTTTCTTCTGTCCTGCCTTGCAATAGTATAAGCACTGTGTGAGAAGGGAAGAAGGATCAACAGTGCATTGTAATTACAAATAAAGATGGTAAAAAAAAAAAAAAGTACATGGATGTTCATTCTGCATAGATGGCTACTCCAGTAATAGTCATAGTGATACCCCCATCAATAGCATTACATTCAGTTACAGTTCACCGTGAACATAATGCAGATGTTTGGCTCCTTAACACAAATACATACATTATAAATAGGAAGCTAATGTTGTTAAAAGGAAGTTACAAGGTTGTTAAATTATTCCATTCCTTTTTGGAATATCCTGCAATCACTGTGGCCTTAAATTCTCCTTATTCAGTTTTGTCACTTGGAACTCTGCATTGTGGTCATTAATGGAACATTGTCAGTCATACTGATATTTACTTTGCTTTTCTGTTTTCTGTGTCCAGGACTGATGGAGAGCCCCGTTTATCTGATCCGTTTAACTTGCAGACCCTTTGTTGTCACCACATTACCTTTATATCTGTACAAAGCTTGTGGCATGCTTGGAATTCTGTACAAATTTCAAAATACTTGCGATAATTTCATCTTGATATTTGGGTAGTACAGGTTTGTTTACCATAATAGAAAGAAAGTAGTTCATAATAATGTTAGTTATGGTCTATGTACATATAGCGTAGTAGAACATGAATGCCTTTGTTATTTTTCTGAGGTACCATGATGAAGGAATAGGAATAAAACCTGGACAGATTTTTTGAGTTCATGTTTCTTGGAGAAGGACTTTGATTTACTAGGCCTGGAACGGTAGATTATTAAAAGATGAGGAGCTGTTAAGGCTCTTCCTTAGTGCCTCTCATAGGCTTGCTGCATAGCTTGAGCTAAGTTGCTTAATATTGCCTGTTTTACCCCCCATATGAAAAAAAATTATACAGTCATCTTGCAGGCTGTGAAGATTCCGATTTAATGAGGGATTATCTCCCTAGAAGCATAAGATATTAAAAGATATTTTATTGGAGGGTTTTGCTGTCTCTTAATCTGTCCTTTTTCAGTTTAGTGCCTGAATGTATGCGAGAGCTAAAGGCCTGTACGAGTTCTGGATTTTGCTGTAATAAATAGATTCAGAAGAAGCTGTGTATACATGCATGACAAAGGAAAGACGAACGAAGATTTATCACAGAATCACAGAATCACAGAATAGTAGGGGTTGGAAGGGACCTCTGTGGGTCATCTAGTCCAACCCCCCTGCCGAAGCAGGGTCACCTACAGTAGGCTGCACAGGATCTTGTCCAGGCG
>Ga0065711_1028040_pt1 | contig 44123 bp, 23 predicted proteins | sample Hoacrofraction12_FD_59098 | JGI IMG/M metagenome (GOLD analysis project Ga0065711, IMG submission 59098) | Hoatzin crop microbial communities from Cojedes, Venezuela - Epithelial fraction 12 v2 (version 2) | ecosystem: Host-associated > Birds > Digestive system > Esophagus > Crop | place... | reverse complement strand
AGAATCACAGAATGGTAGGGGTTGGAAGGGACCTCTGTGGGTCATCTAGTCCAACCCTCCTGCCGAAGCAGGGTCACCTACAGTAGGCTGTAGAGGACCTTGTCCAGGAGGGTTTTGAATATCTCCAGAGAAGGAGACTCCACAGCCTCCCTGGGCAGCCTGTTCCAGGGCTCCGTCACCCTCAGAGGGAAGAAATTCTTCCTCACGTTCAGACAGAACTTCCTCTGATTCAGTTTGTGCCCATTATCCCTTGTCCTGGAGACAGACAGAAGAGAAGAGTTGAGGGAAAAGACTTGAAAGGGAAGAAAGCTAGAGTGAAAAACAGTGCCAAACAATGTATGGAGTGAATAGTATATAACAGTTTTATCTGTGTGCGTGATCTATCCTGCCTTGGGATCTCCATAAAATGTACTAGCACAGCTTGCCTCAGTGAGTAAAGAACATGAGCTCACCTGAAACTTGAGTTATGTCGTCATTGGAATATGGGACCAAAGCTGAGGATCAGAAGTACCAGAACTTGTCATATAGATTGTATGGCCAAAAAGCAGGTGGACTCAGGTCATAAGCAGGTGTGTCTCACAGCCATGGTAAGTTAATATCAAAGTCCATTATAATTCTGATCCTTACAGGAGTGGAGTTAAATGGATTACTGTTATTTTAAAATCCTTTAACTATCTGTATTTTTCTTTTGTTTCTCTTCTCACAAGAAGGAATTGTAAGCAACATAAAGCATAGATGAAAGGGGGAGGGAAGCAGATTGCTAGCACTGGACCAATCCATTGGGATAGAGCTTCACAAGTTAAAGGTAAAAACTGTATGGACATGCAACTTTGCTTCCTGATCCCAGGATCTGGGCTCAGCTATCAAAAGGTGTGTTTGTGGAGATGAAGTCATGGACTGGGTCAAAGTAGGACCCAGCAGACTATTCAGCTCTTACTGATTAAATGTAGCTGTGCTCTGAATAGACCTTTCCTTTAGTCTTTGTGTAAACCTCCTGCTGATGTGTATGCGAAGTCTGCTGTGCATGGTGTGGGGGGAAGTTATTTTAGATTAATATCTGAGATCATTTAAACTAGAATTGGTTCCTTTCCACAGAAAGCAATTGGCACTGCTGACCTAAATTCCGTGTGCGGAGAGCTATAGAAAATGATCGACAGACAGCGCACGGGTCTTGCCGTGGGTGTTACTGGGTAAGAGTACTTTCGGATGTTGAGATGGTTATTCTTTAGTGCTAGATTTATTCTGCTGCCTACAACTCATGTAACAAACAGCTACTCCTTTAAACCGATCTTGACGTCAAGAAGAAAGTAGTCCAGATTTTTCTTTGTTTGCAGGATTGCAACATAAATATCCACAGCTGTCAATGGTCAAGAAAGTGCCTTGCAATCCATAATCACTACAATTGGCAGATCATTTTGTACTCAGTAATTCCACAGCACTTTTCACTTTGCTTTATAAGGGTAGAGGAATCTCTGAAAAAAAATGCATACCTAGAGAATATATATATTTTTAATGAAGACTAAATCTGCTAAAACTTCCAATTGAGAAGTGATGAAAACCCAGCATAGTATCTTAAAGAAGCCATATAACCAAAAAAAAACAGTGGAGACTTTGAACACCTTATTAGCTGCATTAAGAATTGTTACTGCAATTGATGTTACCAGGATATGTGATGTATTCATGTAATGAACTGCTTTTCAGCCATCCTGAGATGTCTCATATGTCAGTCTGGAGGCTGCGATTCTCCAAACAGATAGGAGTAATGAAGGTGTGTCTAGCACTAACTGAGCATGGAATGCATTTTAAAAAATGAAAACAATAATCATGCTAAATAGGACTGTTGGTTGAAGCCATTAGTATCTATCAGATGAGCTGTAGAAGCATTGACAGAAAGAGTTTAATATGTTGTCAAGGGTGGCTTCTAAAGTGTTTCAACCTTATAGGGTCTGAGAGGTTTCAGAAGGCTGGCTGAGCCTTTTATCATTCTCCTGAGGTCCTTTCTCAGCGACATCAAAGTTTAGGATATGGGAATGCCACTCAAGCAGCTCTGAAAGGGCAGTTGTTCCAGCTCCAAGGGAGCTTCTTGTACCTACAGGGGTTGAACAGAGCCTCCACATCCTCCTTGGCCATACTGCTTCGTGTCTTCTGCAGCCTTTATGTGTGGGGAGACAGCTCTGTCTGTCTGCTGTGTGACACCTTAGCTACAGAGGGAACAAGAGCACAGAAAACATCGAAACAGCATCTCAGGGAAAACTTGGAGACACTCTTCAGTGTTGAGGACAGCTTCTAGCAGCACTGAAACCTACCCCCTCCCTGCAGATCAGCAACAATTTGTGCCTATATTCTGCCTGGTTTTCCATAAGAGATGGGTGATTTTATTAATTATAGGCAGGGAGGTATGTTAAGGAACATATACCTCATTGTTGCAAGAAAGGCTTCTGTGGGAGTTTATTTTATAGTCACACTACTACAAATCACTATTTCAAGTGTTGATACTGAGCAGGAATGAATGTTTTGAAAAGGCACATACATCCAAGGAAGCTTTCTCAGCCATGAATATTAATAAAGTCTGAGCTGAGATCTTGGCTGACAGATGACCAGCTCCACTCCATCCATTGCGCTGCAGCATGTTCTTGAGTCTCGATTTATCAGCAATAAAAGTCAGCTTGCCTGAGCCTCATGTTAGCATAAGTTGCAGCATCATATGCATGAGGCAGACGATAGCGCAGCTCCTGAAAATCGTAGTGCTGCACTGCAGGTGGGTTTTGTTGTGTGGCTCCCAGCCTGTTTCCCACTCCTCAGATGACTCTCCAAAAATACCTGGTGCAGTAAATATGGACCCTGTGCTGTGTCAGATGGTAAAACATTGCTGTGGCAGGGCGTGCTTCTTCTACATCTCACTGGTAGGTATGAGGTAGAGACAGATCTTGGCAAGGAGATAAACATTTGATAGTGGAGTGTCTTGAAGGTTTAGTCATCAGAGCAATGAGTGCTTTAAAGCCACGTAGACAGATGCCTTTTGAGCCCAAAAGAGGGCAGGGATATGCTCCTGAAAGCCTGACCGCTGGTGTGAATACCAGTATCTGTGGTCCCTGATACTGAAATGGGGCAGCCTGAGAAGATCTGCAACTGCTAAAACAAGCAGCAGCAGCAAAACAGAGAGGAGGGATTAGTGAAGGATTTTTGGAGGAGCGGTAGCTAGAATAAAAAGCCCATCAAAGGCTTTTAAAGTGTTTGTCTGTTGTACCTGCATTACATTTAAATGGTTAAATACACAGCGATTATAGAGTGTTGTGCCAGGGAATGAAATACAAATGTAAATAAAAACTTGCTGGGCTCATAGGAGTCTTTGAACACGATCTGATGGGACCAGCTGAACAGAAGCTGTTAAAGCATATTTTTAAATTCAGCCCAATCCAGAGGTTGGGTTAAACACATTGTGAAAGGGTTTCTGAAGAGGAAACAATATGTAGATTGGCTTTCAAATGAGTGGGAGCAGAGGAATATTGCTACTATATTTATTCCAACATTTATATGATTGCACTCTAATGTATACACATTGTTGGTATTTATTTGTACTGCAGTAGCCCATAGCTGCTGCTGTCATGCACTAGCATCCTATTTTGCAACCACTATACAAACCCACAATAAAAAACCTTGCTGCTTTATAGAGTTTATGTGGTCTCAACAGATGATTTGTAAATACATTGTTACTATCAGTTCTTTATAGTTTCTCAGTATGGCTATAAGCACTTGCAGAAATTTCTACGAAGAAAAGTAAGAAGTCTCAGTACAAGTTGGCATTCTTCCATGAAGATTTAGTTACCTAATTTATAAACATTTAGTAAATATGAATTAATCTTGACATGGTGGATTTTGTGCTGAATTGAATAATCATACTTATAGTCTATAATGCACTTGGACAATAGGTAAATTAGTCCTTCATTAAAAAATCATGAAGGAAAACGCATAATCTGCAGCAATGCCCAGAGGAAAAATTACAGTTATTTGAAATAAAAAGACTATTGTTAGCAAATTTGTGGAGGTTGTTTTTTGGTTTGTGTTTGATTTTTTTTTTCAAACAGTGTTATGGATCTTCCTGTGTATTGTCTCTATCATGAGATTTCCAGTTGAGAGTATTAACTAAATACCCAGGGTTTAATTGGAAATCTCAGTTAGAAAAACTGTAAATCTCCTTTCAGTCATTTGTCTCTGCACTGCCTGCTTCTCAGCAGCAGACAAAACAGTATGTGCTTTTACATCTGATTAATGCTAACGAAAGCTGTGATTAAAACATCCTTGAATTCTTCTGTCATACAGCACAATTTAAAATTGTGAATTATCCTTCAAAACAGCACAAGTGGTGCAATTGCACATTAGCATAACAGCAAACCTTATTTACACAAGCACAAATGTTGTGTAAATTGCCCTTTAAGTGGGTTTTAAATGGCAATCACTTGCTAGGTGTTTTCAGAACTGCTAAATAAAAAAAATAGCTATAGTGCAATATTTTACAAATGAATACTTTTAATGGGCCTATTTTCAATTGAATTGACTATTAAAACAATGAAAGCAGAAAATGACAACAGTTATTTAATCTGGGATGTAATATAAATACTGGAACATTTTTGAATTGTTCAGCATCTTGTAGCAGAAAGTATTTGTGAAAGTCAAGTGGTTATTAAGCTTACCAGCTCCCTGCTTTCCCTTCATATCATGTGCAGCCGTAAGCTTGGGGACGTACGCAGCTAAGGGGCAACAGGAATTCAGACCAAGAGTAAAATTTAAATTTTATGCAGAGCATGGGAGGGATTGGCTTATTGCTCCTTGTGCTGAGGAATTGCTCTCGGCAGCTGCAGGGGAAAAAGGCTCCGTAGCAGAAACGATGCAGCTCCACTCCTTGCAGCTGCCCTGGACCCTGAGCCCTTCAGGACATGGATCATGCCTTCCTAAAAAGCCCCAGCCACACTGCTGCTCATTGATATTATTTACAATGTCATCAATAGGATGAGAAGAAAGAGTTCTTTTCCTCTCTGCTCTTACTTTTGCCCTGCATTTTGTTTGTTTGTAGGAGTGTCTTAAATGTTGTACCAAAATCGAGGCCATGGTCCGAGGAGAGTTACAAGCATGGACCGGGAGACGGTCCCCATCCTTAAGGAAACCTCTTTCGATGTCAGTCTCATCTCCATGCCCTAGAACATGTCCTGGGTGACAGATACGATGCTGGTAACAGCAAAACCCCAGAAGTGGCCATGTGCAGTCTAATTGTGCAATAACGTCAAGGATGCTAGAGGTCAGCAGAGGGAAGTGAGTTTATATTGATGCTTGGGTTTTATTTGATGTGGTGAATAGAAAAGTTGTACATGGCTTGCCAGGTCAGACTGTTTTGGTGGTGGCCAAGCGGATCAGTTAATAACTTCGGCCATCCTCTGGTCTGAGACCTATTCACTCAAGTCTTTCATAGTGTATGGGGTTTGTGTGACAAGGTTTTGGTAGTGGGGGGTTACAGAGTGACTTCTGTGAGAAGCTGCTAGAAGCTTACCCCATGTCCAATAGACCCAATGCCAGCTGGCTCCAAGATGGACCTGTTGCTGGCCAAGGCTGAGCCCATTAATGACGGTGGTAGCACCGCTGTGATAAAGTATTCAAGAAGTGGAAAAAAAACAGCAGCAGGAGAAAGAAGTGAGAGTATGTGAGAGAAACAACTCTGCAGCCACCAAGGTCAGTGCAGGAGGGGCAGGAGGTGCTCCAGGCGCTGAAGCAGAGATTTCCCTGCAGACCGTGGAGCAGACCATGGTGAGGCAGGCTGTCCCCCTGCAGCCCATGGAGGCCCACGGTGGAGCAGATCTCCACCTGCAGCCCATGGAGGACCCCATGCCAGAGCAGGGGGATGCCTGAAGGAGTCTGTGAACCCATGGGAAGCCTGTACTGGAGCAGGCTCCTGGCAGGACCCAAGGACCCATGGGCAAAGGAGCCCAAGTTGAAGTAGGTTTGCTGGCAGGGCTTGTGACCCCATGGGGGACCTATGCTAGAGCAATCTTTTCCTGAAGGACTGCACCCTATGGGGAAGGATCCGCACTGGAACAGTTCATGAAGAACTGCAGCCTGTGGGAAGGATTCGTGTTGGAGAAGTTCGTGGAGGACTGTCTCTCATGAGAGGGACCACACGCTGGAGCAGGGGAAGAGTGTGAGAAGCCCTCCTGCTGAGGAGGAAGGAGCAGCAGAGACAACGTATGTTGAACCGACCATAACCACTATTCCCTGTCCCCCATTCCACACTTGTGGGAGAGGAGGTGGAGAAAATCAGGAGTGAAGCTGAACCCGGGAAGAAGGGAGGGGTGGGGGGAAGATGTTTTAAGATTAGATCTTATTTCTCATTATCTTACTCTGATTTGATTGGTAATAAATTAAACTAATTTTCTCCAAGTTAAGTCTGTTTTGGCTGTAACAGTAACTGCTAAGTCATGTCCCCTGCCCAGTTGAGAAACGGGAGTGACAGAGCAGCTTGGTGGGCACCTGGTGTCCAGCCAGGATCAACCGACTACACATAGTAGCCTAGTTTCTTTATTTTTGTGGACAAAGTGGGTTCTGAAGGAATTAGGATAGAATAGAATAGAATAGAATAGAATAGAATAGAATAGAATAGAATAGAATAGAATAGAATAGAATAGAATAGAATAGAATAGACCAGACCAGCTGGAAGGGACCTGCAATAATCATCTAATTCAAATACTCATTGGAAGGTGTGTGAGGGTACAAGATGACACAAAGAAAGACAAGCTGTGCTGCAAAGCCTGCCACAGCTGGGGCAAAGTAAGCAAACATCAAGTTTAACATTGTTCCTAGTGTTTAATCTACATTTTCATCTGAAATGCTCCTGTTTTTCTTGCAAGAAACTGGTTGGTCCTAGGACACTAGGCAGAGCCTTGTTTCCCAGGAAAAAAACTGCCTGTCCTGAACCTCAGCCAGAAACTCAGTGGTGATTAATGATTAATACATTGGAGATTGCAGTTTGGTACCAAGCCAGACAATAAAGTGATTCCACCTGGAGAGAAAGGAGAAAGCTGAAGCTGAACAGTACTGAGCATGGCTGACACAGGGAGCAGGTCCGCATTCTCTCTGAGGGACATGGTACATTTTGTGCCTCTTAGACGTACATAAGGAATTTCTCTTGGGCCAGAATGGGGCTTAGCTGACTCAGAACTGAGATTTTTTTCCTTTAGTTTTGGAATGAGTTCTGTAAATATATGGTGATTAACTACATTGTGTGTTGCAGTGTGCTTCTCCATGGACTGAAGAAGTCCACAACAAAGACCATAGGCAAACAACTCAGGATGGAGAGCTCTGTTGATGGGACAGAGATCAACCCTGGATGCAGTCCTGTGGTATCTTAAACAAAAAATTGAAACTGGATCATTTGCACCTGGAATTCAGCTGATGAAGGAAATCTTCCAAAACTACTATCAAATATCTGGTATCAAATGTAAGGAGAGAGATGTTATTCTGCCTGTGTACTCTGAATCAGCCACTGGAATTGCACAAGCCTCAAACTTGTGTGAAATCAGAAACATGCTTGTCTTAGGCTTCATTCTCTGCACCTTATGAACAGGCAGCTTGCATTCAGGCCTGGTATATAAAGCCTGTTTATCACAGTGATGTTTAGAGGTTTTACGCCGTTATATGCAAGCTAATGTTTCAACTGACTCTAATCAGCTCGGATTCATATCCCTAGCGGTTTCTCACAGATTAAGGGTTTGAATGAATCAGACGCTAATCAGTCCCTGATAAGATGTGGTGAGGTTTGTCCTATGTTTGGCATTATGCCTTCTTTTTGTTTGTAAATCTGTGCTTTTGTACTCAGTTGTCTCTATTCAAAAAATTTACTTACAGTCTTCACTTTCTTTTCTGTTTCTCCCTTGGTGCCATCAAGACTTTCACTGATAGTTATTTAGCTTGCTTTAATCCTGGGACACAGGCACATGGTAATTTCTGCTGTAGTGGTTTCAGACTTACTATCCATCAGCTGATCAGTTCTCCCTCTGCTCCAAGCAGTTTCCTCTTGAATGCGAGCGCTCCCACATAATTTCAGTGCAATGTGAACCATCTCAGGCCGCCTTTGTTCTACTAATGTCCTTATGGCTGTAATACTCACTTGCCCTTCATTATCCCCTCCCTAATGTGCTACTTTATGTTCATTTTGGTCTCAACATGTCTAAATTTCGAACATATCATTTTATTAGCGTTCAGAAATATTCACAATTTCTAAGTTAAAAAAGGCTCACCCTTAGCAAAACAATAGCTTTTGCACCAACAGAGTGGAAAACAGATTGCTCCGAAGTACAAATAAATACTTTGTCAAATGTAAAATGAGATAAAGGAGTAAAGTAGATGACATTTTTACTTGGAGTTCTGGGAAACAAAGCTGGAAAATGTAGCACAGCTCCAGTTTCACAGTGGTGCAGGAAGCAGTCAGTGCAGGTGCTGTGCAGGCAACCTGCCTCCAGTCTGCACTGCCCTGATCAGGTGAGTACTGGTACAATACTGATACCTTGAATTTGTGTTTTGCTTTGGAAATCTGTGCATCTTGAATGTGTTTTCTCAGGCTGTTAACATAGAATCATAGAATCACTAAGGTTGGAAAAGACCTCTAAGATCATCACGTCCAACTGTCAACCCAACACCTTGATGCCTGCTAAACCATGTCCTGAAATGCCATATCTACATGTTTTTTGAACACCTCCAGGGATGGTGATTCCACCACTTCCCTGGGCAGCCTGTTCCAATGTCTGACCACTCATTCAGTAAAGAAATTTTTCCTAATATCCAATCTAAGCTTTTCCTGATGCAACTTCAGGCCTTTTCCTCTCCTCCTATTGCTACTTAGTTGGGAGAAGAGACCAACGCCCACCTCACTACAGCCTCCTTTCAGGTAGTTGTAGAGAGCAATAAGGTTCCCCTCAGCCTCCTCTGCTCCAGACTAAACAACCCCAATTCCCTTAGCTGCTGCTCATAAGACTTGTTCTCCAGACCCTTCACCGGCCTCGTTGCTCTTCTCTGGACACGCTCCAGCACCTCAATGTCCTTCTTGTAGTGAAGGGCCCAAAACTGAACACAGTATTCGAGGTGTGGCCTCACCAATGCTGAGTACAGGGGGATGATCTGTGCCCTACTCCTGCTGGCCACTCTATTCCTGATACAAGCCAGGATGCCATTAGCCTTCTTGGCCACCTGGGCACACTGCTGGCTCATGTTGAGCCGGCTGTCAACCAACACCCCAAGGTCCTTTTCCACCAGGCAGCTTTCCAGCCACTCCTCCCCAAGCCTGTAGTGCGGTGTGGGGTTGTTGTGACCCAAGTGCAGGACCCATCAATCCAGTCTGTCCAGATCCTCTGCAGAGCCTTCCTACCCTCGAGCAGGTTGACACTCCCACCCAACTTGGTGTCATCTGCAAACTCAATCTCCTCATCCAGATCATTGATAAAGATTAAACAAGATGGGCTCCAACATGGTGAAGACTGCTTTGGGGTAGTGTGGGAAGGACCTCCTGGCCCTGTTTCGAAGATGCTCTCCTGTTGGCAGGTGGCTGATTTGTGAAGTTTTCAGCTAATACTGTCTTTTTTGTATCTACTAAGAGATCTTTAACCTGTGTGTTTCTGATATTTGGATCATTCAGCCTTCCACAGAATTGAACTTGTCTGAGCTTGTGAGTTTATCAATTTGATCATGTCCCTGCAGTAACCACATCTCTGCTATCACTCAAATTGCAAGTGTTTTTATGAACACAGAATATAGCATTCCACGTGCCATACCCAACTTTGTCCAGCCAGCCTTGGGGCGGAAGCTACACAGTAACTGAAATTCTGTGTTCGTTTTGTGCTGTCCATACTTTCATGCCTGGCCCCAAAGCAACTTGAACTCTGGGGAATCACTTGGATTGAAACCACAGAAAGAGAAATGAGGACACAAAAGCACCAGTCGAAAGAAGGCAAAGATGATAGCAATACCTGAATCTATTAGGTGAATACAGAAAAAAGAAGAAACTAGAATATTTTCTTGTACTATGTGCAATTCTGTTTTGAAAAGTCAATGAATTGAAATTTAGCTTGCCTCCATGACTTCCATGCAAATGTCTAGAATTTACAAATCAAAACAAGACTTTTCTAACTTCAGAGCTCTTTACGCCATTATAGAACTCAAACCCATTCTTTCAGGTTTTTTTCATGCTCAGATGTCTCAGTGGGAAGATGATACAGATTGATCACTGATTATTTTGCTGGTGACCCAGAAGACAGACAATATGATAAAATCTGTTCTCTCCCTTAAGAGTGTGTGTGACTGTGAATTGGTCACAAACGTATCCATATTCTATGTCAGCTGTACTCCTTGCACTGCTTTTCAGCAATATAAATGTTGTACGTCCCAGCTCTTCTGTCATTCAACAGAGGAGGTGGGACAACATCTTGCCTTCCTCATACAGCAAAGAGGCTAAGTTCATCAGTCAAACTCCGCTATAAATTCAGAAAAGGAATGGCGCTGATTTTACACTGAGCTGGACTGGAGAAGACCTAAGGGCAGCAGGGACAAAAAAAGAGGGCTGCACTTCTAGTCACAGTCACACAAATGTCTGATAATGCTCTAAGCAGCTGGAGCAGATCCCTTTGGCTCATGGATTTCAACGTCTGCATATGCAGATAGCAATAAGATTGTCAGAAACTCCACCTGGCTGCTGCGTGTAGCAAGCTTAGCCTTCAAAGGCACTGAAAGGGGATCCTCTCTGAGGCATATCAAAGTCAACCAGGTCGTATAGTCTTTATCATAAACTATCATAAATAAATGTTCCTTCTGAAATCCTTTAGATTCCCTTCTCTGACTTTTCCCACTTGAGGACTATTCCCAAATCTCACTCCTCTGTTGGTAAATGTCTTCCAATTTTCAGTCTAAATTTATTTATGGCCAATTTGAATTTTATTATTTGAATATTATTTATTCATATGCATTTGCTGTTGTGCCAACTTCATGCTTTAGCTTAAATAGATTTTCTACCTGCTAGAGAAGATGCTTCTTTGATATATTTATAGGGAGAACTATATCACATATCAGCCTTCATTTTGCTAGGCTAAGCAAGCAAAGATCTCTTAAAAAGAAAGGCCTCCATTTCTCAGCATATCTTCATAACTTTTCTCGGCCTCAGTTCAGTGTGAAGTCATCTTTCCCGGATGTGGTTTTAGGAACTATATTCCTTTTTTAATGTAAAATCTGGTGCTGGGTACATACATCCAGTATTTCCTTAGTTCTGCTTAAAAATATGTTGTCTGATGCAGTCTAGAATCTTATTTGCTTTGATCAGCAAATCATGAGAGCTGGCATGGGCAGTTGCACTGTCAATCATGCTGTGACTAATTTTCTTTCAGGTTCTTTCTCCTCCTGCCTTGAGTCTGTCTGAGGATCTTCCTCTTTGTAGCAGAAATTCTTGATCACAAGACTGCATTTTGGACTGTTTCAGACAGGTCTCTGTATGATATTCCAGACCTTCTCCATGTGAATAGTTTTCCCGGCTTTGTGTCACCAGCAAATTTTTACCACATGGGCCAATTCTGTGAAATCCAAGAGCCCATAAAGGACTTGGGTACCTAGGCTTAGATGTTGCGGTTTCTAACCGTTTGGGTACCCAGCCCTTGGCGCACAGTCCAGGTCTTGGACAGGGCCTCTAAATTCCTTGAGCAGGGCATAGGGAGAGCGTGAGCACCTTAAAATACAGTCTCAGAAGGACCCATGCTGAATAAGAAGTGCCAAAAATAAGCTGAGCTTCAGTATTGCAGGTGCTTTTTTACCCAAACTCCAAATGCCACTGAAGACAAGGTATATGTATAAATTAGAAGTGCAGATGTCTACTGAGCCCACAAGCTACTAGAGTTAGGTAGCTGTAAAACGTGAGGTGAGAAGACAGATTGTGGTGCTGGACATGGGCACTCTAAGTTGTCTTCTCAGTCTTTTATCAGACCTTTTTCGGAGCCAGCTGGAAAAGAATAGATAAATGTGGTCCCAAGGCCCAAGCAAAAATTCTGTGTCCCTGTATTTATCAGGAATGAACTTTGTGCAGTCTGTTCTGCTGACTCCAACATCATTGAGAGACCTTCTGCCGAGAGTCCTCAGCGCTGTACCTGCAAGCTGACCAAACTCAAAGATTTAAAAACAAGATCAATACTACTGCTAATAACAACAACCGTAGTAATAGCAATAATATATCCTTCAAAGAAGAAATGCTATCAGATTTTTCACCCATTTTTTAACTGTCTCCTCAGTGAAATCTGTGCTTTTCCTCCAAATTCACCCCAGTGGAAAGATCCTCAGTTCAGTGTTCCAGCAAAGCAGCTCATCCATGCTTAAGCTCACATAGACAGCAATCTCACTTTACAACTGAGGTTAATCGGTCATGGCTGATGAGCTTTCTTTGATGAAGGGCCATTTATATAGCGCCCTTTGGAGAAAGGCTTTACATTTTCATTCAAGAGAAGGGAAAAGAGGAAATCAAAAGACAGGAGAGGGGTTAATACTAAGGGGCTTTTTTGTTTGCCTTTTTTGTTTTTCCCCAAATAAGTACTATAAATTGAAGATTTGTTTCTGAAGGATTTATTGTTACTAACTTTACTGCATGTGCTTACTTTCTCAGACCCCAGGTGTGAAAACAGACTTCCATGCAGCTGCTCAGAAACTTGCAGCAGTCTGCATTTAATCTGAGCAGCAGCACCTGCTTGAGATGAATGTATCAAAAATTAACTTGCCAGGCTGTGCATCTCCAATCCAAACCTGTCTGTAAAATTCCCAGTACTGTTCCACTGCTTTATCCTCCAAAATAATCTAAAGTCAGAGGGTTAATCACCCATTTTTACTGTGCTGCTAATGCAGCTTCTAAATTTTAGTCCTGTTTAGTTCTTTTCTGTTGTGCTGAAAGCAAAATAAAAATAATTAAAAAGGAAACTTCGTTGCCACTGTTCTGTGCTGGTACCCAGTGCTACCTGGCAGACCTTTAAAGTGCCGATTCTGCATGACTAATTGATTGCTTCAACTGGGGTTAATTAATTAATTAGTAGCAGAGCTGCATTAAAGATTGGAGGCATTCAGAACTCCCATAATGGACGTGAGCTTTATTAGTACATAAAATGAGTGTTTAAAATCCACACAGCAACTAATATGCTCTTGAGGCTTTCATTAAACAAACCTATAAAATTACTTGCTTCATTATGTATTTTAGTTACTTTCTTCACATTGTACGGTATCTCTTCACCTTTTTCTTTTGCCAGCCAGTTTTAAGTGCCTATTTGAAATCAATTTCTCTAATAATGGGCTTAATGAGCTCATCAATTAAGGCTGCCATAATGGAATGTAACTGTGTGGTTTCAGTTATCAGTTAAACTCTGGAACTAATTTCCATGCTTCATCTATCAAAAATGATTGGTTAATATTGTTTAGCTTCTGCTTTAGGACGATAGGGAGACCTCGGGCCCTTCTTCACTAATGTCCGAAGGGCTGAATTTCTTCTTGGAGAAGCAGAAAGGGAGGGAGGCGAGGTGGGATGGAAAGAACAATAAGCAGAGAGATTTGGGCCCCTGTCTGGATCTGGAGGAAGTGTGATCCTGTATTTCAATGCCAGCATGGTAATTAGCAGTAATGGATTACATTTTCAGACATATTAGATAAAATGATCGTTCCACATGAAAAATCCCATTATGAGTTTCTTACCTCTCGCTCCCTCTGTCTCTCTTCTGCTTTTGCTCACTCTTTCTGCTTTAATAACCACTGCCCTTTTCTGTGACCCCTTTAAATAATGGTATAAATGGTCAATAAACCTAAACATATAAATATTTCTTTAAAACAATGCCCTCACATCTATAGCAGCCAAACCTGAATTTTGGAAAGTGTTTTCTCTGTACAGGAAAAAATAAATACCTTACCAAGCACAAAGATCTGTCAAGCCAAGCAAAACTCCACAAATAAATGGAGTTAAAAAAAAAAAAAATTAAAAATACTGTTAAAAAAGCAGAAAAATCTGAAAAATCACAGATTTTCATTCCTGTTTGTTTAATCAACAAATACTAGGAACATTTATCTGTTCTTGCTGTTAAGACTAGTTGTGTTCAGGTTAGAGTGCTATAAAATTTCTAGCTGCTGGTGGGATTTTACTGATTCTCAGACATAACTGAAACTTTCCAGGTTAGCAGTAGCAATATTTGTCTCACAATCCAAATGTTGATTGAAATGTTAAAATCTCTGCAACTGTCAGAAACTTTGTAAGTGTGGCCTCTGTTGTGGCTGTATTTATTCCTCTTACGATGGCATCTGTGCTCTTCTGGGCATTTTCCAGGTGTTTGTGAGGGCTGAAGAAGGCCACGTTTTAGAGGGAGAGAGGCAGGCTGAACGTTGGCTGAAGGGGTATCGCAGGGATTATTTTAATACGGGCTCTTTAGATTCAACGTGATGGGAGCACTCTTCAAGTAAGCAACTTGAAACCAATGGAACTATGCAAGGGAGAAGACTGCAATTAGATGTCAGAGTCTGGCTGCTACTTTTATTTTTAAGACATGAAAATTCAGTGTTGGTGGAATATTATCCAGTGAAATTCAAAACTGGATAAGTAAGTGACTGTCACCAATGCCACCCCAGAAATGGCCTGACTGAGAGATATTCCTCCAGCTTGGCTTTAGAGAGCCCAAGACGAAAGATGCCTTTCAGCAGGTTATCAGCTGGAGCAACCTAAAGGGGCCTTGCAGGGACAGCAGGATTTCTGAAGGTTTCCTTCTCGAAGGGAGCGATTATTATCTGGCTGTTGCTCTGAGAGCGATTTTGCAATTGATTGTGCATTAATTTTCTGGCTCTGATCTTGCACCAGTGCTCAGAGTTGACACTACCTATGTGAACTGAGCTTGTTATATTTATGGAGGAAACTTTTCTCTCCTGAATAAAATTAATACTGCAAAGACTCCTGTTGTGGAGTAGCAGAAATTGTGGTAAAGCATATAAAACTAGTTTGCAAACTTCTTTAGAATTATCGTGTTCAAATAGGAGTCTTTGCAGTATTAATTTTTTCACGTTTTGTATGGTTTTTTCAAGTTAGACTTTCTAGACAGCTATAAAAACAAGAGGTTGACAAAGGAGATTACAAGCAAAAAATCTCCAAACAGATCCTATCATTTTGTTGTGTATTTTTAACTTTTTTCATGATTCATAAGTTCTGCAAGAAAAGCTTAAAGAGATAATAGTGAAGGGAGAAGCTACCCGAATATTCATCTCTCTTCGTCTTTGTTTTGGGGAGAGATAGCTTAGAAAGCCCAAAATTTTTCAAGGTGCTTGAAAAACAAAGCAGGAATCCTTTAGTTATGTGTTGTATATCACAGAGGGACTAAAAGAAGCTTGAGATCAATTTTCTTTTCCAAAGTGGATGATTTCAATGTCTTTGATGTAATGTAGCTATAAGACTTGTAAAGCAAATATTGCTATAGTGCTGCAATTTATAAAATCACAGACTAAGAGAAATGCAAGTGATAGACGTGAAGAACAGTCGCACAGTTAAATCCCATGCTCTAAACTTTGATTTAGCCCTTTTTCCTCTTGCAGGACACCAGGACGTGGGCAGCATGGGTGGGCAGTGTGGAAGGGCAGCGCAGCAGGCAGGAGGAGGACAGCACACAAGAACCCTGCGACAGGACCAGTCCCTTTTACAAGCCAAGGACCACAGGCAGCAATGTATCCTCAAAAGCAGAGATCTTTGGCAAATCCTCGTCACATGAGAGCAGGAGAGAACTCGGTGAACTTCAGTTGTTTCCACTCTTTTGTGAGCTTAAGGTCAGAAAAGCATCATTTTTACACGTAGCCCCAGGGCATGCATTTGCCTTAGTTCTGCTGTAGCCACCAACAGTCTTCAGCTTTGATTTTTTTAATGACAGAAGATGATTTGTAACCAATTGCAAAGAAGATGGCAGGTTTATTCTGAATCCCTTGTGGCTTTTTTTTTTTGTTCTTCTTTCTAAAATAATATTGCTATTATTAGAAGTCGTTCAAAAACAGCAAGATGGTGTCACTGTCCACCAAGGTTTCATTCTTTGTGTTTAGATATGTGCTATACCTTTGTCCCAGGAGAAGAAAAACAGAACATGGCAGGCCTTGAAACTGTACTTGAAATGGCTTTAAATAATAGTAATAATAGGTATTTTTAAAAGTCTGTCTTTAAGGGTTTAGTGGGCTCTGTGTGCTCTATTTACGCCTTTTTAATTCTTGAACAATAGCTGTGGGGTTTCTTTTGCTGCAGCACAAGAGCGAGGTTAAACATTATTTCTGTAACAGCCTTTTGTTTCCAGCTCCCATGGAGAGAGGGGGAAAAAATTGAGATAAAGAAGTGTTATTAAAATTGTGACACACGGCTCTGGGAGTACGTTAAGGATAGAAGGAGCCAGGACGTCAGGAAAGAAATAATGAAATGCAAAAATCACCCAGACTGACAATTGGGAGCCTATGTAGCAGCTTAGCCTGTTGGTCCAAGGCTATTTGTCATAATCAGCAGCACTTTTCTCATTAGCAAAAAGCCATTACCAGTGGACTTTATCAGCAGCTGTGAGTTATCAAGGGGCACACAGCAATCCTAGCATGTAGTCGTGGGGTTCAGCCGGGGTCCGGCTGCTTTAATAAGCCGCCAACTCTTTCCCCAAGTTCCCAGTCAGGTGTCACTGCCATTCGTGGTGAGGCAACCGAGTGCAGTCTATTAACCACCTCCCTCCCACGCCTGCTCGCTCCACCAGACCGGGGGGCAAAGCCTCTCCCCCTTCTCCTTGCTTTCCCCTTACCTCTCAACCAACACAGGGGCCAGCTGGGCTAAGTCTTGCCTTCTTGCCTGAATCTGTCCTCCTCTTCTCTTCCCCTCTTCTTTTCTACATCTCCATGCTAGCTTCGTCCACTGCAGATTGCTCAGACTCCTTGCATGGACCAACCTGTTCTTCTCTTTCTTGCTCCTTCTTCTCCATTTACTTTCCATAGTAAGCAAAGTCCTGTCTGCTCCTTCCTCTTCCACCTCCAATGCCAACTGCTTGGATGTGCCATTCCTTTCCTGCATATCAACACTACAGGTTGCGTTTCAGAGGAGCACTTCCAAAACTGTTCCAACCTGCCGTCAGTCTGCTGATGTAACATGGTAGAATAGATTCATAGAATCATTGAGGTTGTAAAAGACTTCTTAGATCATCAAGTCGTACCTTCAACCCAACACCACCATGCCTGCTAAACCATGTCCTGAAGTGCCATATCTACGTGTTTTTTGAACACCTCCAGGGATGGTGACTCCACCACTTCACTGGGCAGCCTGTTCCAATGCCTGACCACTCATTCAGTAAAGAAATTTTTCCTAATATCCAATCTGAACCTCCCCTGATGCAACTTGAAGCTGTTTCTTCTGGTCCTATTGCCTGTACTTGCGAGAAGAGACCAAACCCCACCTCACTACAGCCTCCTTTCAGGCAGTTGTAGTGAGCAATAAGGTCTCCCCTCAGCCTCCTCTGCTCCAGAATTAACAATCCCAGTTCCCTCAGCCGCACCTCATAAGATTTATACTCTAGACTCTTCACCAGCTTCTTTGCCCTTCTAACTTGGTAACTTGGCTGTGTCTGAGCTCAGAGTGAGATTTCCCTCCCTGCTCTGTCTGCCCTGTGAGATGGACAGTCCTATCATACCCTCTGAAGAGATATTTAGACATTGATTTTCTATGTAATAACTGTTCTCCATGACCTTTTTCAGAGGTTGTGTCTTGGCTCCTGCAGGTGATTGGGGCAAAAAATTGCCCTTTTTCTGCCTGTGTTTTGTTGTCTCCATGATGGATTGTATTGAGCAGAGATGAGTCGGGCATGTGCCTATGGCAGCTCATGGGCTGGCAGCAGTGGTAAGGGCAGCCCCCAGACTGGGACAACTGGAGAAGAGCTCCAATCTGGGGGAACAGCCTGGGCACACAGGTACCCTTGCAGTGCTGCTTGGGCAGACACATCCAGGGAGAGAAAAAAGTATACTCAACAACTCCTTGAGGTACATGCAAAGTGTCCTTTTATCCCAAGGAGGGCAAAACACTTTTTTTTTCCCCTCCTATTTTCAAATGCAAATACAATAAATGTCTTGCTTCTTAAGCTTCAGGTGGGATCTCCCTCTGAATGGAAGGATGTCCTGGGTTCAGCTGGGATAGGGTTAATTTTCACAAGAAGCTGGTTGGGCTGACCCAAACCAGCCAATCAAATGCGTTATTCTATATCATGTGAAGTCATGCTCGGTTTTTAAGTGGAGAGCTGGCTGAAGGAGGGGGATTTTGCTATGTGAGAGTAAGCTCAGCATTGGGTGGTGAGAACATTGCGCGGTGTGTATTCTTTCTATCAGAGTTGTTGTTGTTTTCTTCTCCCTTTGCCATTCTGTTAAACTGGTTTTGTCACAACCCACGAGTTTTTTTTGCTTCTGATTCTCCTCCCCATCCCACCAGCAAGAGGGGAGGAGTGAGGGAGCAACTGTGTGGTTCTTTTCTGCTGATTGCGGTTAAACCACGACAGAGGAAAATGAAAGCAACTCAGTGCCAGCATATTTCCAGGCTCTTCACCTTCTTCACTGTGGCTGAAGTGGCAAGTTTGCCACATTTTAAGAAAAGAGTAAACAGTGGCTTAGGGAATGTACTAGGAGGTGAACATGTACATTTGTGTATGGGTGGTGATGCTTAGTGTGCTGTTTCACTGGAGCCTACTGGAATCATTACAGGTCATGAACTGAAGGATTTAAGCAGATCCAGAATCTAATGAAGTTGATGAAAGGACTCTCCTTGGAGGCTTGGACAGAGGTGCTAACTGAGGGAAAAAATGTTAATCTTACACAGAGCTAATAATTATACTGGTACAAACCCCTGCACTTTAAAGAATTAAGGAAATATGAGATGTTTTATGTTGATTTAAGGACATCCATGTTTTCCACCCTTTGTTTAAGTTTGCTTTAAACATATCCTTAGCTATATCAGTTTAAATTTATGCACAAACAAACCTAAATTATCGATGCTGTCAAAGAAGAGAAAACATCTGCAGAGACTATGAGTAGCAGTAATTTCACCTTGCATTGCAATTTGCCACCTAGATACCTGCACTGCAGATGGCTCACCTGCAGAGCTGCTGGAGAGGCACTTCCAGGGCATGGATTATCAAACCTGTTGTAGGCACCTTTAGACTATGCCACAGATTGCCCATTGCCCTCCTTGGGCTATAACAGGAGCAGAGGAATGGGTTTGTTACTGGCATAAATTGCATAGACAGTTCCATTCACTCAGATGCATCTTACTCTGCCTGGCTCCCGCTCCTCCCCTGCATCAATAGAAGAAAAACCTCAGGACAAATCCTGGACCCTGATTGAGCAAAATACTTGTTTAGGTTTAAAAATATTAATAATCTTCTGACTTTATGTGTTAAAGTTATCCCTTAAAAAGGTTTTACTGAGCCAAGGCAATGCCACCACGTGTTGCTTTGAATATTTGTAAAAGAAAGTTTATAAGAAGTTAGTATTAAGATTTTTTTTTTTTAACCAGAACTATTGCACAAGCTGGAAACCCGTTCATTACTGTCTGCATTGTGAATCAGTATTTCAGATAAGCTGTAGAAAATCTTTACCACCATTGTCCTGTGGTACAGACGGATAAATCTCTCATCTGGTTTGGGGAAAGACTAAAAAAATCACCAGGTTCCCACTTTCTGAAACTGGACTGAAAGGCTGAAAGAGTAGGCTGCCTTCACTCTCTCTAATTATTCTTTTTTGTCTTACATTCCCTTAAATATTTTTAACATATTATCTGGGAGACTGTGTTATGAACCAGGAGCCTAAACATATAACTAGGTTGCCTCAGCGCCCCCCCCCCCCAAAGGCTTATAATCAAAGTGTATGGCAAGTTCCTTCAAGTCTCTTTATTGGTGGGGTACAGGGGGATGGCAGTGCCTGCTACAACAGGAGCAGCTCTCAGCACATGGGTGCCTGAGGGACATGAAGCGTCTGTCAGCTCCCAGGAGAAGGGGAGGGTGAAGGAGATACCCAAAGAAGGACCACAAGGTGGCTCTGAATATGTTAAAGAGGAGATTCTTCCTTCCCTCCCTTCAGGTATCTTAATCAAACACCTAAAATGAAAAAGTAACTGCTATGTTTTTATACATATGAATTGCACCACAGATAATGCATACTCCTTTAAAAGTATTGCGGCTTGAAAACAGATCTGACAACAGCTTGCTCTCTCAGGTAACCCAGACCAAACCAGGGGCTGGATGACTACTGGGCTAGCAAGAAAGGGGTGTCAGGGGTCAGAGTATCAAAGATATTCCTTCTCCTAGTATTATCTGTACAGATGTAAAACTCTCACTTTTTTTTGCTTTTTTCGATGCTTTTGGGATTTCTTTCTGCTCTTAACAGGTAGGATGCTGATAAGAGATAGCTGGACTAGATGAGCATTGTAGGTCCCTTCCAACCGTAATATTCTATTCAATAATATGCATATAGCACATACATATATTCTATTATCTAAGATTATACCTCTCCTACAATTCAAGGCTGAAAGAGTTGGGGCTGTTCCACCTGGAGAACAGAAGGCTCTGGGGAGACCTTAGAGCAGCCTTCCAGACCTGAAGGGGCCTACAAGAAAGCTGGAGAGGGACTTTTTACAAGGGCCTGTAGGAATAGGACAAGGGGTAATGGCTTTAAATTGAAAGAGGGTAGATTCAGATTAGATATTAGGAAGAAATTCTTCAGTATGAGGGTGATAACGCACTGGCACAGGCTGCCCAGAGAAGCTGTGGCTGCCCCCTCCCTGGCACTGTTCAAGGCCAGGTTGAATGGGGCTTTGAGCAACCTGGTCTGGTGGAAGGTGTCCCTGCCCATGGCAGGGGAGTTGGAACTAGATGATCTATAAGGTCCCTTCCAACCCAAATCATGCTGTGATTCTATGATTACAGGGAGAAAGCGGGTTGAACAACCTGTTTGGAAAAGTTGTCAATGTATTTGTGCTGCAAAGAGCTGAGTTATGAGCCTCTGAAATACAACAAAATCAATTCTGTCTCAGCAAGCAACACCGAATGCCCATTGACTTCTACAGCAGGGGTGAGTGGTTCAGGCACAATGGAAGGAACTGGGCCCCCGAGTGTAAAATGCAAATTCCAGCACATTGCCTCCATTCAAGGGAAAATCAAGGACAAAAAACCACATTTTCTTCTGCTTCCTGTTGTGTTTTTTCTTAGTACTTTTTGGTTAAAACACAGTGGAGTTGACCTTAGAATCTTTTTTACTTCTGGTAAATTTTAAGATTCGCTTTATGAAAGTTAGTGTTGCATTTAATATCCAATGTTTTAAACCTCATTTGGGGCATCTTGTCTAACATTCTCTGCCTTTCAGATCTGTGCAGTTCTATACCTCAGGATACTGTCCAATGCAGATTTTCGTATCCTAGAAAATATAAGTAGTATCTTCAGGGAAAATCCTGCAGTTTCAATGAAATAATAAGCATCTTACCTTTGAGATGTGTATAAGAAATAACCTGATCAGTATGTGATGCTTATGTAAGCTTGAATTCTTTACTGTAACTGAGCACAGAAAGTAAATAATCTTTTTATTTATCTTGCACATTGGCCCACTTCAAGACAGACAAATGCATCCTGTAGCTGATTAGAAATAGGACCGTAATCTCAGCTGCAGAATCAACAAAGGAATTGTTCTCAAGAGACAGAAGCAGAGGGAAAGAACTGGAGGGGAAAATCACTCACTTTTCTTGATCAGTTGTTGTCAAAAAAAAAAAAATCCAAAAAGAGAGAGAATGATCATATCAATTCTATTCTTTTGGACAGGATTATAACCAAAGAGTTGTGATACTAGAGCTATTAAATATCTCAGATAATACCCATTGAACCTGAAACCCATTTTATTCTCTCCCCATGTCGGTTTCTCCGTCTTTTTTTCTGAAGATTAATAGAATTCTCAATAGAGTAGGAAAGCAGCTCACCTTTTGCTTGGACTCAAGCACAACAATCACTAATATGTTTATTATTATTATTTTGTACAGACAGCTTGTGCAAAGCAATGTTTAACTTGGATAAACGTACGTGGAGAATGATAATCCTAGATATCACTATAAAATAAGATGAAAGAGTCTGAGCAAAGTCAATGCTAAAAAAGGTTTAGAAATATTAGTGGAATGCAAACAGGAGGGAAGAAGTTACATAATGCTGCAGAAAATATGTATACTTCTTGTATTAGGAAAAGTATCTCATAGAGATAGCACTGCTCAGATCTGCTCCCAATTCAGCCATTAGCTTTGTGGCTGAAACTTGTATTTAAGGGTTTTGCTGCTTTGGATCCTTATAATACTCACCAGAAGTGAATATTCGCTGCTGTTCTGCCATTGATTCACTGCAAGCAGAACCACACCAGTGAGTCAGCAACACAGCTAACAGCACTGTCCCATCCAGGTCTACTGCAGACATTGCCATGCTTTGCCTACAGTGGACATAAATAAGAGGTAGCTTCTACTTGAAAGTAAGGGATGTCAGTTAAAGAGGCCTGTGTTAATTAAGTGTGGCTATCAATAGCTCAGTTTCAGCTGTTCAAGGAATAGAGTTAGTACAAGAAACTCTGAATTAACAAGTGCATCAGGATGAATCTCCAGAATGAGTTCTCCCAAGTTGTTGAAGGCAGTCCATAATCCTAAAAGTACAGTGCAAATTAAGACAGAATTTAGATTTGGTAATTTAGCCTATCTCCAGAGAAAGCACTGGAGTATAGCGCCTGATGCCAACTGCAGATCAGGCTACAGAATCCTACAGCTCCCTTTCTGCCATACAAATGCTCCTGTAAAAATTCCCCCAGCTTTTATGGACAGATGTTGGATGGTGCAGCTGCTTTTTTGGAAATACTGAAGCTTCTGGAGGCTCTGTGTGTGTGTGTATCAGCATGCATGCTGCAAGCAGCTTTGAGCAGCAATGCTACTTTTGAGAGAAGAGTATTTGTGGATAAGCCTGCTTTTTGTAATTTATTCTGTGCAGCCTGAATACTGAGAAATTTTGAGAGGCTTAGCTTTCCTGACAGAGCTGAAGCCATATGAGATCCCCATTTATAAGAATGACTGAGTGATGAAGAGAGTTTAAGTGACAGTTCATTCTCTTTTAAGCCTCCCCTCAGCCAGTCTTAATTTGCAGAAGGAGATGGAAGGGGAAACAGGAAATGAAGTACTGTATAAAGACAAAAATCACAGACTGTGAGACGGGAAAGATCCGTTAGAACATCTAGTCCACAGACTTCCAGGAAGAGGATGGGCTATAGGGCAAATTGCCAGCAGATTCTAAAGACTAAAGATGACAACGGGATCAAGAATCACTGATGGAGAAGAAAATGTTGATGCAAGTGGGAGAAGTCCAGGTGTAATGGGAGTCTGTGCCTTCTTAGCATTATTCTCACCTGTCTTCATCTCCCTATGCCACATCAGAACACTGGAACTTTCTGGAAAAAGAGACAATTCCACTCAATTCATAAGGAAAATGTTCCCAGTAACTTTTGGTAATGTTTGTGTAGCAGTTGTGCCTATTTTTATTAAAAATATGACAGAACTACATCCTTTTGGCAGTCTTCATGGCCATCAGTGCTTCAAACCTAGTTAGGTTCTCTTTCAATTACTTTTCTCTGAGCCCTATATTCTTGCCCTTGACTTCAGAAAGTATCTCTTGTTAGACTGCATGTTGGAAGATCAACTATAAAAAGAGAAGATTAATGAGGAAAAAAAAATAATCTTCTCACTCCTTTACCTGAGCTATAGTTGAGTTTATGTGACATCCTGTCTTTTACCTCTGATGTCCTCTTTACAGTTTCTTCTCATCAGCTGCATCTCCTTATTTTCCGTTGTTTCCATGAAGTCCTGTTCTGCAGGTCAGTGTTTGTCCATGTGCTTACACTCAGCAGATTTTTGTCACAATTTTTGGACAATCTTGACTGAACTGATAAGGTCACAGAAATTTCTGACAAGTTTTGTGAAACAGGCAGAAAGGAGAGGAGTAACCCTCTGTGGGAAAGGCTTATCCCTCAGACATAAGCAGATGGATGCAGATTTTCTGGAAAGCCTTTTTCATGAGTCCCATGGAAATCAGTGTTGAATTTTATGTCTAAACTCATCTTCCAGCAACATGTAAGAGCTTTTGTTACTGTTTGACCTCTGCAAGTCTTAAATATTATGAGTTTTACCACACTTTGTTCCCTAAGGTCTCTTAAAACATCAGGTTATTTTCAAAATCATATTCCTGTTCAGATTTGGATCATCAGAAAAGTATCCCTAAATAAAGAGAAAATATTAGATATTTCAAAGCTTTCTTCCTTATCCTAAAGTAATTGGCCCAATCTTTTGTCATGCAAGTAGCATGCTTGCCACTCCTGCCCATGGGTGTGCTTGTGAGAAACGGCTGCAGCCTTAGTCGTTATTATTGCACCTTATTATGCTCAGATTTGCTCATTTATTTTCCCCAGGATTTAAAAATCTTGAGGAAAAAAATCATCAAACTGCATAATCAGTGGCAAGTAAACAAATGAAGCCTCCCAAAAGAAACCGAAGTGCCTGCATGGTGCAGCGGGTTGCAGCAAGCTCGGTATGACATATTAAACTCCCTCTCTTGCCAGAGAAAGCAAGGACACTTCGGCAACTTGCAGTTCTGGACCATGAGAAAATAGATAAGCTTTGAACCATTCCCTGAAGGTTAATGGGCTTGGGCGCTGTCAGCCCAGCGGAGAACGCCAGAATAAAACCCTTTCCTCTGAAAATCCCCCACCGCTGCTCTGCAGGCGATCAAACACAGGACGTGGCAGCATCAGCACATGCTCCCATCTTGTCACAATGGTGTGCACAAAGAAGTTGTCGTTTAGATATGGAGATCTTAAACTATTATAAACACCTTGCCTAGGCTGTGGCTTGGGCAGGGGTTTTGCCAGACACAACTGGCCTGAGGGAGAAGATGCGACACGTGCTGCAGTCAGGACCATGGCCACCCTTGTAGCGTTCTACATTCATACGCAAGCTTGAAGTTCTTGCAAGAAAGCAGACTCCATCCCTTGAACAACTTATACTCTGCTGCAGAACCGTACCGTCAGTTGGAGTAAAAGAGTTGCCAGCCTGAGAGCAATGAATGCCTGCACCCAGTTTGTGGTGGTGGCCAAGACCAGCTGCTTACGGGGAGAGCTGAGAGCCCTGCAGGAGACCAGTCTTTGTCAGAATAATGTAGAAAAGGATAAGCCTCATCCTAATCTTTAACTATTCAAATTGTTTTCAATCCTCAAATACGAATTTCAGCATACCTTCCTCTTTTTGTGTCTGTCACTCCAGCTGTACTCTGAATGCTTTTTATTAGCAATATAATGCTAACATTGCATAAAGCTGATTTAAAAGAATTTTGTGTGGCCGTAAGTGCTGTTGTCTTCAGTGCAAGAAAAGAAAAAAGAAAACAACCTTTCTTCCTAGGCAGTGAACTAGCACTCAGAGACATATACCTTATAGTAAATTAAAATGTATGGGGAAAAAATAGCAAAGGAACTTCTTCAGAATGACTACTAGAGCCTTATCCTGTTGAAGTTGATGGGAATCTGTCGATAGATGTCCATGCATTTCAGACGGGCTCTATGAGACCAGTTAAATGTTTCACTAAAGTTCCAGTCTTAAATGGTTTAATTAATTCACTTCTGTTCATGTTGAATTTGAGAGTCTAACAGAAATGAAGCAAATAAATAAAAAAGTCGAGGCTGGATCTGACTGATTATTTTCCTTTCCAAGTAGAGCTATCGTTTCAGATGCAAAAAGGCTTTATTTGCCTGTGGCTATGACAGGGTTAATAGTAAAGACTGCTTTTTTTTTTCGTTTGAAATGGCTCCATGGTTCGAGAATGACTCTTTGCTTCCCCTCTTAATCTGTATTTTACGAGTGAGAAGCTTTGCATTATGCAAATCGTTAGATAGGAACAGGTGACATTTCAGCAAAGAACATGATCAGCGGCCCGGGCCTGGATTGGGCTGCTGATTTATACATTAGTATTTGTCACAAGATCGCAAGTACTTCAGTCTACATGCTGCAATTTGCTTTTCTATTTTTTCATCCCCACAATCCTTAAGGTGGAAATACTTCATCAAAGTATTTCAAACACCCTGGGAGCTGCTTTTGTTCTGGAATCGGAGGTGAAACAGCAGCACAGCCTTGTTTTGGTGACTGTTTGCTGGTGTTAATTGTCAGTGCGTGGCTTGGGCTTGGTGCAGCTTCAGGAGCAAGCAGAGCACATCTGCACAACTCCAGATCCACTGCAGCAGGCACAAACCCCCTGGGAATCCATCCGCCTTACTGCAGAATGGGGACCATCATCAGAAGGACAACTTGGACTTTTACTTAAACTTTGTGAACCATGTAAATAACAGACATCTTCAAAGTGAAAGATGTGTCACAATGCAACTATATATAGTATAGTTTCATTTTTCCCATTCTGGACCTTCTCTAATGGCAAATAGGCTCAATACAGATTGATTTGTATGTCATAAGATACATTTTGGACTGTAAATTATTTCTGGAAAAAACTGCTGGAAAAAAGCAGGGGATTTACTGCCATTGAATTTAACATCAGGAATAGCTGTTTTTTTTCCTTTCACCTCTAGTTCTCTGAAGCATTTTGGTTTTTACTTTTACGGTGGTTGTGCTCCTCCCTTGCTAAAAATTTAAACTGTGACAGTAGCTTAAACCAGGGAACAAGAGAGGTTACTAAACAGCCAGAGTGTCATTCAAAAGTGAGTTAAGCTGAACAATTTTGGTTTACATTCACTGCAGTCTGCCCGCGCTCCTCAGCACAGGCAGTAGAAGCATGTTCGGTGCGAAGGACGTGGTGGTTGATTGCTGTCCATCGTCCCTGCCTTGTGTGAGAGGTACAGCAACATGGCAATTACGAACACTGTGTTTGCCAAATCTAAAATGGCAACAAATTTACCCAAATGCAGATTGCTCACATGACTTCACAAGCATCTTCAGTGCAGGTATAATCTGTGGGTCGTCTTTTAAGCTGCCTTGCTGCCCAAAGGCACCAGGGCAGGGCTGTACCTGCTCTGTGGCACAGCCCTCTCTCCAACGTGCTGGGGACATGGGCTCACAGGACTGTGACAGAGGTGACACTGGTAACACATCTGCTGCACATCAGGGGAGAATGGGAAGGCAGAGGCTTCTCTTTCCCCATTTGGTGACTCTTGTGTTGTCTGCTTCACCCTGTGCCCATCCCAGGCAGGGACTCTCCTTGACTGTGCATCCCTTATTGTGACTTGTTTTTGTTCTCAGCACTCAACCAACGATTTGTGGGTGGCTCCTGTGCTCCAGTCTATGTACACAGGCTGCACTGCCTTGTGTCTCTGGACTGGGCAGCAGCCAGCCAACAAGAGCTGCTGTCGCTTCTCATCACTCCAAATCTCTCTAAGATAACACTTGGGCAAACTCTCAGTTTTCTAAGGCTTTTCATAAGGGCCATGCTACCTAAGAAGCTAGTATCTTTCCTTCCCCTCTTTCTTAGTCTGGTCTTTTGCTATTTCTTTGATGAACACAAGCACAAAACTAACAATTTTCACCAATGCTTTAGGTCTGGGACATCTTACACCTGTTATAAAGGAAGCAGATTAGGTCACATGAACAATTTTGGTTTACATCCTGCCATATGCTTGTGACATTAATGGTTCTTCTGGGTTAAACTTGAATGAGAAGCTACTTTCATAGCTTCGGAAAGATTTATATTAACTCACAATGCTATATATTCTCATTTCTTCCGCTTTCATCTCGATGGAGTGTAAAACAGCATGCAAATCACTTATCCCAGATGGTCCTCTTTTCTATAAGCCTCTCAGGTATGTTGACAATTCACTGTCCATGACAGCCAAGTTTTCCTGACCTTTGGGTACATTTCTGTTTAGAAATGTCTCCTTTCAAGACTAGCGTAGACAAATAGCGTCAATCGGGTGTAGCATTCAGCAGATAGCACATACCTACCTGCAGTAATGGCCACTAATCCTTCAATGTGATGATTTTTTATTTTGAGCACCTTGGTTTTTAGGTGGAATAATGGCTTAGGTTCCTTCTTAATGTGTTTCTTTATCTCCTTAGGTAACTTTAGCAAAGATAAGAATGTTCTTCTGAAAATTGCACCAGCCCATAATTCATTCATGCCAGAAATCATTACCATTTCTTAATGTCATCCCAATTAAGCTCTAGTTCAATCCAGACGTTCTCAGCTGTGGTCATGACAATGCCTTTGACATAATTCTGTGCTCTAGGTAGTTGTCCCAGCGCTGTGGCCAGCTGCGTGAAGGCTCCTGGCACTGGGGGCAGGAGGAGTTGCATTTGGCCATCCCAAACGTGCTCCAGGTACATGGCACTGCTGTGCCCAGGGTGAGTCTGGACAGGCAGCTAACACAGTCTCCCTTGCCAAGATGCACCACCCAGGTAAGGTTTACAGTGGGCATTGATTTAGAAGTTTGTGAACTTATGCCAGGTACTCAGCCACCACATACTAAAGCTGTAAAATGATTTACTGATGGCAATTAACACAGTGACCAGTAGCAGACACAGAATAAGCCAATCCCATAACATTGGCACAAAACGCATTGTCATTGTGACATCTACTGTGAATGACTACGATTGTTTGTACAGCAATGCTTTATATCAGACACATTTTTGATTGCCATATCAAATACTCACTGAGTTTCCCCAGGCTTCGCATTCAACTGCATTTCCAGGACTGAGTATCTTACTCCTATTGCACTAACTTCCTTTGTTGCATTATTCGTTTATCACCTTTCTGTCCATATTTTGTGCTACTGTAACACAAACCATACGAAGCTCTTATGGAACTTCTTGAAGACTGGTTAATTTGTCTTCATGCCAATGAGATAATTGCAATTATTCTCATTTTACAGGATGGGAAGCTGAGGAAGAGAGATGACAACATGCTTCGTCTGGAAGAAACATGCCCACATGTATGCAAAGTTATGACTCAAACAGTTTGCTGAGGCCAGAAGGTGTGCACATGTGTGTGTGTCTGGGAGGAATCCTATCCTGAAGCAGGTGTGAACAGCAGGTCTCCCACACATGTCTTTACAGAAAAGCCAGCATTACGAATTATAATGTTTGTGATTTAATTCTTAATAATACCCTAATACAAAAACCTCTGTATATAGAGGTGATGCTAATTTTATAGGTGTTTAAAGACAGTCATTTCTATGATGAAATTAAAATGGAAGTAAATGAGAAAGAGAAGAAAATACATATTACTAAATCTGAGGCACCTAGATGCAGATATAATTGTCTTGCCCAAAAGAACCAAACAGTTACCTTCATTCTCCAGCCTTGTGCTGTAACCGCAGCCAGTATGTATCTTGGATCTATTTGTATTCTTTCAGATGAGTAAAAGCAAGGCTAAGTTAAGCAAGAACTTTTCCACAGTATAAATTTAATTCCTGTAGAAGTCCCCAGTATGGGGTTCTTTTAAAGAGCTCTTTTAATTCAACTGCTGATTGCCTAAGAAAAGATGGATTTTATGTGCTAAGGAACATTAAGAAGTGCACGGCAAGGAGCAGTGACTCATTCGATAGTTGTTTTTTTCTTGATAAGTTCTTCTACGCAGACATACACTTGTGATGCAGCTGCCACCACAGTCTGTAAGGACGTGTATCTTGCTGTTGTCCTGCCTCTGGTCAGCACTGTCGACTGGGTTGGAGACAGTCATCTATCCCCAGTCGTTTAAGAGCACAGGGGAGTTGTCTTTTCACGGATGAATACAAGAAAATTGTTTGTGACTGTTACCTGCAGGATGTTGGTAATACAAGGAGAATGAGAAGAGGTTGTCATTTGTCAATCTTAATCTGGGGCGTTATGTGGTGGAGGGCACTGCCTGTATATTTGGGGCTATATTGTCTGTGCAAAGGAATGGTGTTGACTTAATTGAAATCATCAACTGCAATCTCAGAACTGTGGATTTTGTATTGTCTTGAAGCAAAACAACAGGTCGGATCAGGCCTTGTTTCCTCAGAAAACCTATGAGTTGTAAAAAATAGGTCGCAAATTTGGTCCAAATATTAAATTTGTGACAGAGCTTAAAATAAAGAGAAAATATAAGATGGCTAATGACAAGGATCTGTTGATCTCCTTGAATTTATTCAGTGATGAAAGAGCTCAGCACTTCTAACTAAGGCTGAGTGTGAACTTTGTGTGGGTGTTGTTCTACTGTTGATTTTCTATTCACCTGTCTGTTAATATGGATGTTCTATATTGTAAAGTGAATCATTGCTTCGGTATGCTTCATTTATCTGTGTTTGGGTTTTATTATGCTTTTTTTCAGCCTTGGCATTCTTGAGTTGTCCGTAACAGTTTTGGCTTCCTCCAATGTTACCTATTTGACAAAATTTTGGATAGAATTTTGGGTTTTGGCTTATTCATTGGAAGGGCTAGAGAAGCATAACCTCAATTCCTGCTTGGCTTTGGGGCCTGCTTAGTTCTGTAGTTGCCCTAGAATGTTAAAGTTCCCTGACAATCCACTCCAAAATTTTCATATTTAATTTGAAAGGATGGAAAACAGTGCTGAATAAACAAAAGACATTCTGGCGGGTGGCTGTGAAGGTGTTTGTTGATAAGGCAGTGCATTTAGAGTGATCCTACTTCACTGCTTTTATAGTACCTGCCTTCTTAAGACTATTTTATGCTGGCAAGAACTTTATTCCTTACTGCACATCCACGTGAAGACTACATGAAAGGTATTTGAAACACTGGACACCAAAAAATCCCTTGAATACTTGGATAGATGGTTTCCTTGTAAGTCAAGATACTCTGCTGCATTATATCACAACAGAGAACAGCATCAGAGTTCAAAGCCATTTTGGAGGACTGGAGAAGACAGCAAATGCTGGTTTCCATTGAGACTATTTTAATAGTCCAGTGCATGAAAAAAATAATAAAATATAACATGATCCAAAAAAGACCACTGACCTGGTATAATTTGTCTATACAGGACTATATTCACTACCATGATGCCTATTGAGTTAGTTGGACTTCTACTTCGAAAGAAAGTGTTGGCTAATATAAGAATGATAAATGCATATATATAACATAATTACAGATGCAAGAAATGACATATACAGCCATGTCATCATAGGGAGTGATTATTGCCTTTTTACTCCCCTGCAGAAGTATGTATTAACAAAGAGCTTCCTTAGTACACTGAAAAACACACAAATAAAATATTTTTGTCCAGCCATTTGAGCTATTTCATCATAATAATAGTGAAGGAAGGATAAAAACCAGTTCCTTTCCTTGTGGCTATGTTGTGTGTGCTGGTTTAACAGATGTGAAACATGCTTCTGATATTGACTGAAGTGAATAACTGCACAATCTTGTATAGGACTGGAAGATTTGTAGAGCTCTTGTGGGGCCTCTTCATGCAGAGAGAGTGTGGGAAGGGTCATGGGTACCCTATGCAGAAAACCTGGTAGAGTGCGGAGTCATCTTTTAGCAAGGGTTAGAACAAGATCAAATTCAGTGAGACTCTAACTTTGATTGGTTCTTTTGGGTGCACTCATAATCCACAGGAACAGTAAAGTACATAAATGTACTAAGTACACAAATACCTTTGCCTTGGAACAGGACGGAATTGATTGTGATACGCTTTGGAATTGGCATCTGGAACTGAAAATTGCCCCCCAACCCCTTCAGCTCTTTATGACTAATCCTGGAAGCAGAGTGGAATGAGATCTCCAAAAAAATCTGTACCTCAGAAGATTTTTTGCTTTGATTTTCTAGTCAACAATCCACTGATAATTTGGATATCATTAATACAATCATAATACTGAGACCACAGGTTTATCTCTGATAGGTCTTTTCTTCAACCACAGCAGAACAGGGAATCCTGAGGAGGAAACATTGTGCTTGGACCTTCAGATGAGCAATTGGGTTGGGTCCCAGGAGTCACAAACTACAGAATGGAAATGTACATCTCCTCTACTCCCCACAAACCACAGAATGGAAATATACATCTCCTGTACTCGCATGTTCATAGCAATCACAGCATCCACAGCAGTGACAAATAGGAGCCAGATAGGTTGAGGTGCCATTCCTTCCATAACTTTGTTGTAATCTATTGCTAGAATGAAAAACAGCAAGATACGGGCTGCCAGAAAGACATGTACCCCTATCCCCAATCTTAGATTCAGTCTTTACCTATCAAAGTCTTGACTTCCCAGTGGAGTTCCCCAGTTTGCTCCAAGTTCCCTCCCTGTTCAAATTTGCCTATAATACACCTTAACTGGCCCTTATCTGATACTATTTCCATGGCACCTTTTATAGCAATGGACTTTGCACGCTAGAGACATGTAACAATGCTCTTTCTGCAGGCTGGAGGAGAGGTGGGAGAAAAACTGTGTGCACAACAGGGCTGTAAGGCAGGTGGAAAGCCTGTAGCCAAGCAAAGTGGGGAAACTACCACACAACTTCTAAAATTTGGGCAGATCAGGTAGGGCTTGGTTTTTTAAGGGGTTGCCCAGACACCCCTCAGAACAATAGCAAACTGCATGGTGATTTGAGAGTGAGGATTTAAACCTGTGCTTCCAGAAGTGTTGATAATGCCGTGATCCTTAAATCACAGAATTATAAATTAATTAATGCCTCAGAAAGAAAGGAGCTATATTTCTGAAATGGCTTATTTTGCCTTTGCAGAGGTTGCTGAAGATGCATTTTATAGGAGAAGTTCTTGTAACTCCTGAATTGTTATACAGATTCCACCTTAAATGGATTTTATCAGACTGTGCACTGGTAAGCTCATGCTAATATTGGCTCCAATAAAGAACAAATCAGTGCCCAACTCGACTCGTCTTATCGCACAGTCAAAACTGATGGCTGAAGAAGTCATAAAGATCCCATTTAATCTCTCGCCTATCTATCACTGTGAATGTCTTTATCCTCTTTGTGCAGTGGTAATATCTGCTCATTATGAAAGCAAAATAGATCTGGCATGAATAAAAGCGGAATGAAGTGCTCACTTTGATTTTGACAGCATGATCAGTGGAAGCAGTAATCTGTGAGAATCAAAAGGGCTAAATTATTCCATAACAGTAATTTGAGGGAACAGCTCAGAGCATACACATCTGCTTTCATATATTGTGACGTGCACTGATAAAACATCCTTCCCAATTTACTCTCTCTGTGCTTGACTAATCTGCAACAGCTCTCACAATGTCTAATCATGCCATCAAAAAGGAGAAGAAGTTCAATTGAGACTCAAATGAAAGAAGATTGGAAAACTATCCTCAATTGAAATTACATTTGTAAATGAGCCATAGTTTTTCTGTTCAGAGTACGTTATGGTAAATCTGCCTGAAGAAGTAGTTATGCTGAAGAACAGCAACGTGTATCTAGATTGTATTTATTCCATTACTGCTCAAGTAAAATTATGGCAGCTTGGAAACCCTGGGGCATGTTTTCAAAACTGATATGCCAAATTCATAGTCAGATTCCTGTAGTATAATCATAGCATCTCTGGCCAGCTGAAAGATTCCCAATACATATAAATTACACAGCCAGGTTACATTTACAGGGTTTTTATTTTTAAACATTCCTGTTATGGGAGAGTTCTTCCTTCATTTGCAGTCTGGGCCATGGCCATATTTTTCTGACTTTCATCCTTTGTTCACGGTGGTTTTTGGAGCTAGTTAACCAGGCTTCTAATATACTTGAAACACAAAAAGTAAGGTCACTTTGAAGGTGATCCAACGATGTATCCTGCTGATCCTCATGGACAAAACCACAACCCAAAGCACATGTGGGCTGGGGTAGAGTATGCACTACCCAGACTGAGAGTGAGACAGTCACACTAAAGCCCCCGCACTGGATATTAATCTTCTGGTTGTTGACATTTTTTCTAACACACAGTAAAAACCTCTTTTTCCTAAACCATGTAGGCTTCGTTTCTCATCTTTGCTAATTCAAGTCTATCCTGTGGCACTCCAGCCTATGAAGACATATTGTCACCTCTGCTGGCATCTCACTTCAAGAAGCGTTATCCTTCCTTTGAAGTATCTGCTCCCTGAGCCATATGATTTTGTCAGCCAAGGTATTGTATCTCTCTATCATTTTGATTGGACTCATACATTATTGAATTTCTTAGAGGAGGCAGTACTGGGTAAACGCCTGCTGCAAAGATCCGTAATGACCCCCTCTCATATGCCTGTTTTCCTGGTACAGCCAAAGAAATGGTGATTGCCTCCTTTGTCGACCTGTCATCAGGTTCACTGATGCAGCTCCTTGTATTATGTATTTCTACGATGTGGATGTACCTACAGATCTGAAAGGACACAGGTAAGCAAACGATACTGCCATCAACTCTGCTGATACTGCTTACTGTTCTGTTACATGCTTTGGAAAATTTGAAAATATTAACCAACAGGGTATATTCATCCAAGGAAACTGTGACTGGACAACATTCTGCAAATATTTAGGTCTCAGTGAAACCTATGGTAGTCTTACTTGCATTAGAAAAACATGGGTGAGCAGCTGCTACCACTCTTGACACTGTTGCTAGAGCAGTATTAACTTAGCAAAATAATTCAAAGAATATTCACTCCTGGTTTTAATCATCTTTTGCTCATTTTTAACTCATTTTCTGCAAACACTTCAGTTCATTTCTAGGGCTGACTTTACCACTACAAGCCTGACTGGTCAGGATTTTTTTCAATCTGCTCAACAGAAAATTAAATCTCTGCAAAATTGAAGTAGGTAGTGGGAAAGTTTTGAGTTTACGAAGATTTTTTTTCCATTGGAAAAATTAAATAAAAATGGTGATTTTGCATAGTTTAATCAGATCTGGAGCTGAATTGAAATATTTTCTTTGGACATGTCTTTGTATAGGCGATGTACTAATGGTCTATGGAGATTTTATTTCAGCTCTTTTTTGTTCCCATTACCACTACTGGCTTTACTACATATCCCATGATAAAATGCAACATCCTTTCACATTAAACTTCTGTGATGCATCAGGATAGACCTGTGACCATGGCAAATGTTGGAGAATGTGGTTGAGTGAAAGCATATATGAGACATCCAAACAACTTTTCCAGTGACTTACCTCAAGTCACTTCTTACTTCTCGTATGTTCACCACATCTACTATTAGTCTTACAGCCCTTGGACAGGGATCTGAATGTTTTATTGGTCAAAATATTTAGCAAACTTTTGCATGCTGAATAAATAATGTGGCCTGTAATTCTGGCATAAGAAAAAACGTCAGCTGAAACTGATTTTCAGGTATGCACATTTGATCTATTGGGAATATGCATTCGTTAAATCAGTGAATGGGTATAATATCACGTGGCAAAAAAACGCATGTAGCTCACACCATCTGTCCAATCACTACTTAATAATAAGGTTTGATGAATAAAGAAATAAAAAATATCCTAGAATTTTGTATAAACTATGGAATTTTACAAAATTTTGAATAATAAAAACAATGACTGACTGCTATTCTGTTTTTTTATATTCTGCCTTTCGTCATTGTTTTAGTGGTTTTATTAACTTTATGTTTTAAAGTCGAGGAGATTAGATTAGTGTGGAAGTTGTGCTACGTTCGTTGCAATAAAAGGTTACTTTTAAGGTTCCATTGTAAGGACAGCTGTGTAAATGCACTGTTTCAGAGTGTACTTGGTAATGCAGCAGCCAATACTCTCAGTATAACTTAGATAAATTGCTTTACTGGTTGGTATGTTTTGTTGCAAAAGTTATGCATAATTAACCTTCATTCCTCAAGTACTTCTGCACACACCCAACTCTGCCCATATGCTTAACCACATTATGTTTAATAGAAGCAATTGCACTGTAATTACAATATAGTAATTGCACAGTAATTTCGGTTTGTGCCTAAGCATTTACAGGATCAGGATGTAAAATGTGAAGATCTTTGAGGAAATGTCCTATCTTTTTGCTTGTTTCTGTTCCAACCCTAAAAGATTTTGAGATATTAAAAAGAGAAGAAGAAAGGACAATTTAAATCTGTATGCATAACTTCTCCAAGTTGTCAACATCCCTGTTTCTGGACTGGTTCAAAATGTAATTTTCTATTGCCTATTCACATCCAAGGTGTGCCAAAGTGGCATGTGTATCAAGAATTAGCTTAGCACATTTCTTTCTCTGCCAAAGACCCATGAAGAGACTTTAGGGATAAATGAGCCTGTTATGATGATTAACAGTACAGTGATGCATAGCAGACAACTGACTACAAACTGTTTTAGTTACAGTACTCGTGTTCATTCCTAATTTTCTCTGTGGATTGTCAGATTCAGGGATGACGTGGTGGACTAAACGTATTTATGGCTATTTTGTTTGGAGAAGAAGGAAAGAAAACCAAACATATGCTGATAAAACCCTGGCTACTTCTCCTGTCAGTGTTGCCATTTAACTTCAAAACATTTTAGACACTCAGTCTCAGCCTCCCTTGCTCTGGCTGATGATGGCTCGTTCCTCAACTCACTGCTAGAAATTGGTTTTTTTCTGTTCGTTTGGCTATCACCCTTTCACAGTGGACCTCTGCAGCCTTTTCAACATTGCTGTGGCAACAGCTGGGAATCACAGGCTTTTTAAAAATCACTATAACGTTGTTGTGCTCTTTTCCTCCCTTGCACATCATCACAGATTAAGACAAAATGTGATTCTGATGAACACGTTGATTTGCATTATGGCATCCAGCCACTAATTGTCTCAGTGTTGTGTGCAGTTGCAGGTGGAGAGCAGACAGGAGTAATAAATGGCAGCTGCAGCACAAACTTCAAAGTGTATAGAAGCCTACACGCCCATGCTAGTGTTCTGCACTTTTCTGAAATGCCTCCCTCTGATTCTGTATGCTTGCTTGAGAGGCACACTTAATATAACTGAGGAGCTTCTGACTTGCTCTTTCTCATATAGCCGTAAGCATACATTTTTGTGTTAGTATATAGGCTTTGTAAAAAAGACTTCTTTAAGGGATAGAGATAGTGACATCTCGCAGTGGCAACGAACATGCGTCAGAAGAGATTTTGCACCAAAACCATTTGTAGTTTTCCTTCAACAAGCCTGAGGAACATGAGATTGTTGGTGCCAGTATTCTTTTTCCAGTTTCTAAGAAAAAAGCCCCACCATGATATTTTGCATTTTCAGCTGCAGCTGAGTTTGGGCCATTTCTACATCCTGTAATGCACACACTTGCAGTGTTCTCCAGTTGCTGAGGATCTGCAGGCTGAAGGTGAATGTCCGTGGAACCATGGGAAAGAAGTGAGCGTTCTCAGAAGTCTGCTCAGGGTCTGGGTTCGCAGAGCGCTTTTGGCCCTGGGTTTTGGCACGATGGCCCAGACAGTCGATGTACAGGGCAGGGATTAGTCTAAATTTAGCAGCCAACCTGTAGGAATGTCTGAGCATACTGGTGCATCCACAGCAGAACCGTTGCGTACATACGGCTCCAAGTCCTAAACCTTTTACTAAAGGTGAATGCTTACATCCATTTGTTGACAACATGGCAGTAAGGGATGATGTGCCCTCATACATGCTAGTTTATGGGATAGAGAGCTTAAGCAGACCATGGGAGATTTAGGTCCTGGCCCTTCTTTGGCTTGAGAAAATTCAGACCTATGTCGTCTTCTCCAGGTTGTGCTGAGAAAGGGAAGAGGAAGGTGGCTGTGCATGAAACCGGTGATTCACTGGGAGGAGCAGGAGAACAGAGGGGAAAGGAGGATGTAGCTTGGCAGGCAACATAGGAAAAAATCATAACCCACCAGGTACAAAGGGAGCCCCGGGCTCCGGATGGCTCCCAGGGCTGTTCCCAGGGCTTTGCCTTGCCTGCCCCGGGCTGCGGCTGCTGTGGCTGGGCTGGTGGAGCCCCAGGAGGGGAATCCAGACTATGTGAGCAGAGAGATTCTCTGGCAAGGCAGCTGCGCTGCCAGCACAGGCAGCTCAGCTCAAGCTGATACAAGCGTTCTTTCGCAGGCACAGCAGCACCCATGGACGGGGTACGGCTAAGACGTCGCTCTGCTAGATAGGAACAGGGTGAGGACTGTGGTTTTGTCTGAACTCTGCTAGCAAAACGCAATAAGGGTCACCCTGGTCTGAAACTCAGCCTTAGGTCTGAAAAAAGCTTAAATTCCAGCCCCTTTCATACCTTTGCAGTACTGCTACATGCCATGGTGCAGGAGAATTCGTGTTTGGTGTAGCATTTGTGCAGCACTCTGCTTCACTTTATAAACATCTTTTATGTAAATCAAGTGTTAATTATCCCTGCTCTGTGTTTTGTGTTAAATATCATTTTTTTAATTACAGGCTTCATCCCAGGTTAAGCCTGCATGCCTGTTGTTGAGCCAATTATCATAAATTCCCCTGTAACAATTAACAATATTGGTACAGAGCTGCATGTATTTTAAACGTTATAATTATGCTCAGCTCTTTTGTTAATTGGCCTATCTGACTCTTTACTTTTTATGCTGCTCATCTGCTCATTACCACAGCCATTTAATTCAATTAGCACCTTAATTAGAAGAACAGCCATGTCCAATGTCGTAGGACTTGTCAGAGTACGCGGCTTGATTAGCAAAGACAAACACACCATGCAAATCAGGCTGTAACATTTGGGGGCGGCAGGAATGGAAGGCAGCCAGCTGGTGAAGTGGAAAAGGAGTGTGTCTTCATCCCCCAAAGCTTTTCCAGGAGAGACAAAATAAAGAAGGCATCAGACTGAGGAAGGAATAAAATAATTTACAATTCCACGAGTTAAGGCATCACTTAACATGAATGGTGTGTAACTCCTGAGAATGGTGTCACTACAAAATTATCTCCTACCCCCAGTGCTCTTAAAAAAAAAGACAGAAAGTGAGAGAGATGTGTAAAAATAATACAGTAATCTCCTACCATATCATATGTCCTTTTCAGAAGAGGAAGCCAAACCCCTAAGTCTAGATTCAGAGGGAGAGAGGGGAACAAAAAGAAAGACCCTGATCCCGGGCTTTGGTGTAAATCCGCACTGCTCCACTCATCTATGCCAAGTGAGGAGCGGGCCCAGGGTATTTTAAAATCATCCATTTGACCTAGGCCCTCCCGTTTAAGACAGCAGCACTGCTGAGGGCAGACATGTGAAGCTCTAGGAACCATATTTAAAAAAAAAACAAAACCAAAAACTTCATTTTCCAAGAGCAGTCTAAGTCTCAGTTTTGTTTTGTGCCAGTCTATTTAAATCTTTATTCCCTGCCTATTAATTCTCCTAATTAGAATTAAATGAAGCATGCTAAATTGCTAGATTAACCAATAATTAAGCAGGCAAAGCACTAACGTTTAATACACACAGGCAGCTCTTTCTCTTCTGTGATATCACCGTGTCATGCCTGCTCATTTTATTTGAAAGGAATTAAGAGTCTTGTCTTCCGTGATCAACACCCCCCTCCCATATTAACTTACATAAAATAAAGACTTTCCCAAAAGAGGATCAGTTTCCAGCTAGTTATCAAGGAACTCTTGATTTTATTTTTAATTCCTTATCTGTGAGTCCCTGTGAAACCTATTTGAATCAGTTGGCTCAGGAAATCCAACAGCTGTACATATATTTAACAGATAGTAGATTTTAATTAAAATGATATATAGTTTGTGTGGTGCTCCTTTTATTCTGTGTTCTTGTGTTTATTTCTGCTCACGTAATGAGGTCCTAAACTTATTTCCAGTGGATGGCAGCCGCCCTCCCTCCGACTCATCTCCCTGTGTTGTGCCCCCCTTCTTAGTTATTCATTTTATGTATTTACATATTACTTTGTCTGCATGGTATATACCTTATTGTGGAATGTCTCAGTACCATGCAGTTCTCTTGGTGAGTAAGCAAGGGGCTGTGTAGACTATCTAAATCAGTAGACTCCACCATCTCAGGCTGTCTTGGTGATGTTGAAGGTTATTGCTTGGGTGTGCAAGCCAGCAGAGCTGGGGTTGGGAGTGGGACTGGGATGTTCAGAGGGTGCTTGTGCCTCACAGAGACGCTTGTTGATATATATGCCTTGAGCAGGTAACTCACTCATGTACAGAGGGCAGCAAAGACTCATGATAGGGATTTCATGAAGCTTCTCAGTCCCATGGTAACTGAACACATATGCGCTCGCCTTGTGTTCTTTGACTTAAGCTATTATCCAAAACTCGGAATATTTTTGGTTGTTCCCCTCAGGAGTGGATAAAATGTGATAGAGTCAGGTCTTTCTCTAGGTACGTCTATGCAGGTCCAAATTTATTTTGCCTACATCTGGAGAATCTGCGTTTGAAAAGGAAGCTGTGTGACCATATTAGCGAGCCATGACTTCTGCTTTGCAGCTGTTTGGCTTGCATCACAGATGGGGTAGCTCTGCCTTGAAGAAATCGCTTAACAAGAAAAGCCAGCCCAGAAGTCCTGTTTCCCAGAGGTACCAAACAAGAGGCTATGTGTCCGCTCACAGTCCCAACTCTCTTGTGGTCAGCACTTTGCCCCAAAAGAGAAGTCTCAAAGGGGCTGTTTAAACAATATGTTTGAAATGATGTAACGTCTCGCTGCAGCTGAAAGAGGACAATCCCTGTCTTGTTTCTTCCTGCTCCAGGTGATCCTACTTCTTTTGGTACTTGTATGAGCATCTTCTGAGATTATTTTCTTTGCCAGTCTGGAGCAAAAACAATGCAACAAAATAGACTTCTCCCACTGGCTCAGCAAAATGGGTCTGCATACAATATGGCCAAACGAGTATGAAGGCATCACGAGGGCCAGGGCAGAATCTGCAGCTGGTGAAAGTGGGCAGTGACGGGACTGCCTCTTTTGATGGTAGTAAATCAATAGATTAGCCCAGATATCACCAAACTGCAGTCTATGCTTTTAGACACATAGGCATATCCTGGAGTAAAATCACTGATTATGAAAGAGAACAGATTTGATTTTATTTCTTCTCCTTGAGAGAGTAGTCCTGCTGGCTTCAGGGAAAATTAAGCATCATTGCTGAAGTCACCAAAACTGCCTGATTTCAGATTTTTTTGGGAACTCAACTCAGACTGCTTAATAACATCAAGAATTTTAAAGATCTTTCTCCCAGTTTGTGCAAAATTTTCCGAGCAGAAGCTTTCCATCACTTTAGGGTACCTTCTTGTTCTACAAACATCTCTTAGCAGCCAGAGCAACATAGAGCATTTATGATTTGGCGTTTAACCTATGCAAATACTAGCATATGACTATGTTTTATTTATGTCTCTCTCATGCTCCACAACTTAAGGCTGTGTAGATGAGCACACAATGCATTGGCATAACTGGCTTTAAAGACAATGCCAATGGATGTATCTCAATAGGAGCAAGTGCTGGGGGGCTTGCTGAGGGCAATTTGCGTAGTCATGGTCCAACACAGGTTTGAATAAAAACAGGTTCAAGTTGAAAATAAAATTAAATTAAAACAATAGCTCAGAGGCATCAGGAATGCCCTTTTCCACTAAGAATTTCGCCTGGTTTTGCAGTTGGTTTTGAAGCTAAACCCACTGGGTTGAACAGTCCTACAGATTAACACGGAGAAGAAAGATACATGCCCTCTGAATCCTTAATGCCAGGAAGGAATGGTGAGATGATGGGGCCTTGGAAGTCAAGGTAAATGGGGGACATGAGTGAATTGTTTCATTTCTGTGAGGGGACAGCCTGAGCAGGCTAGGTTTTAATTTCTCAGCTGTCCTGTGGTGTGAACCGTGTGGCCCCTGCAGTACATGCCGGGGACAGCGGAGTCTGCCTTCTCTTTTCGGCTGGCTGGCTGATTGATTCATTCCTCTTCTTTTTTTCAAACCAAGCTTCTTACATGCTTTGGTGAACATCTTAGTCAGTCTTTAGTACCTCTGTCGATTCTCTCTGTGTGTGCCTGTGAGTGCGTGTGTGCATGCGCGTATATTGCACTTCATCTGCTTGATGCAATAATATCCTGGGGGAATGTGCAGGCTGTAAACTTCTTCATAACATCCTGTTCCTGCAACTTGAAGATATTGACTCTGAAGGGAAACAATGGCATGAATAAAATAAAAATAAAAAAAAGTTAATTATCCTTTGTGTTTGTAATTTAATTAAAGATGCAGTAAAGTTTTACTGTTTTTCCAGGTGATGATGTTTAGGACTTTGAAAAGCTATTTGTGCTGGTGAGATTAAAGTGCATTTTAAAATGTTCCCCGAGCACTTTCACATTTGTTGATAGATTTTTAAATTAAACTTTAAATTGTAATCTAAATTACCTCCAACAATTCATGGTCCCTGTAATGAACTCCCACCATTCCTGCTGTCATCTGACTATGATATACTGTAAATGGTAACTGCTCAGGGTTTTACTGAATAGTGCTTTAGTATTACTGCACTATATTAGTTGTGTACAACCCTCAAATAGAAATCAAAGCACAAGGCAGGTTTGGTTTAGCATAGTAACTTTATTATTTGCTAGTCTTTAGTCTCGGTGAACATTGCTGCTGCTAATCATTTGGGACCTCATAGAATATACTTCCAAATCATTTTTTAGGCACTCCTGTCAAGGCAAAAGTATTTGCATTTTACCAGCCAGTGAGCTTTTGGACATTAATCCTTAATGGGTAAAATAAAGCTAATTGGGGAATATGAGTTCAAGTGCTCATTCGTAAAGTGACCATGGCTCATTGGCCCCTGAGGCACAGTTAGAAAAAAATACTTTCATAAATTATTTATGTAGTTTCAAAGAGGAAGAGAAGATTGCAGTGGGATAGTGGAAATAATTCACCATGGACTACTCCATGGTATGATGTAGGTATGCCAAGACCAAGCAATTTCCAAGGAAATGTGCTGAGCAGAGCAGAGTCTAACTTGCAGATCACTGATTGCCCCTGGTAGACCATATTGTCTGAAGCTCATGGACCTGTTCCTGGGATGAAAATAAAGGGTCTGAATATAAGTTGATCTAACATCCATGGGAAGCTCTCGAGGATCTCTGATCATTTACACAAGTGGAAAATTAGAGGAAAAGTTTATTCCCACAAAATAAATTAAACACACCACCCCCACCACTCCCCACACTCCAGAAGCAAAGATCATAGGGAAGAGCAGACGGAGAAAATAAGCAGATCAAGCACTGCTTTGCTCAGGAAGGAAGCCCAATTGGGCTCCAGGAGTCTGTCACATATGGACTTATTGACACAGGGTTTTACTTTTCTGCTGGAAAGCTCTTGGTGGTCTTTTCTTCCACACAGGTGCATAAGCTGTATGGGCCTCAGCTTTTGGTCTCCATGAATTCCCTGTTTTAGTTACATATTTTATGAAATGACAACAGGCTTGTTTGGTTTCATTTGATTCCTTAGCTCTCTCGCTATGAGGAAAATGAGTACTATTTGTGTTTCCTGTTCACCTTTGGCATTCATCATCATTCAACGTGTCAACAGCCATGCTGGTAAGAGTGATCATGAGGTTCTTTGCTTTTCCCCATTCCAATGCTCTCATTTGGGATGAGTTCTTCATTTACACACAAAACTGTTGTACTCTTCTCCTTCAAACCTCTCCTTCCTTAAACTCCTCTGCTGTTAGGTTACTTGAAGGAAAATGACAGTGTCTATGGTGCCGGCATGCTGCAGTCACTGTCTGCCAGGCTGAGCAGCACTCTTTATGGGTTTTCTTTATTCCCTCTCCATCTGTCTCCTGTCTACCAAAGGTAGATTGTGCCATACTAACCCAATAGCTTCCTTTGATAAGATAGCTGATTTTCTAGTCAAAGGAAATGCATTATATACCATCTATGTGGACATCAGTAGTGCAGTTGATATGGGGTAATGATCAGTTAAACTGGACGAGATGGGGATAAGCAGAAAGATTAGAGAGTGGGTCAGGAGCCTGCTCAAGCAGGACAAAACTGGGAAGTGGTGAGATGGGAAATGCTGACTTGAAATATGGTCACTCAGGAATCTTTTCTGGACTGGATCTTGTTGAATATTTTCACCTGTGACTACTGCAGCAGGAGGGAAGGAAGGAAGGAAGGAAGGAAGGAAGGAAGGAAGGAAGGAAGGAAGGAAGGAAGGAAGGAAGG